>ERZ777003.2402-NODE-2402-length-22066-cov-12.671074_pt1 | contig 22066 bp, 9 predicted proteins | sample MGYA00374956_ERZ777003 | MGnify/ENA primary metagenome ERZ777003 (study PRJEB29302, sample SAMN06268252) | bioreactor metagenome | isolation source: Joint BioEnergy Institute, California, USA | place: USA:Joint BioEnergy Institute, California, USA | collected... | reverse complement strand
CACTTTCCTCCCAGCACCTGCATATTTGGAGCCACAATTCTTAAACGCCCTCTAATAGTCGTGTTTTAATAAGTGCATTTTATCCTGATTCGGATGCTTATTCTATTTATGTGAACTGGATGATCTTACCTTCCGGTGAAGTATATCGTGTAAAAATGGATGTTGATGCTATGAATGAAGATCCTCCACGTTCTGTTATTGATACCTCTGTAGAGGCGGAAATAATAGAGATATAGTGTGTTGTCTCTGCAATTATACTGATCGAAGGGAGATTTACCTATTTGAGCGTGCCAGACATTTGATGGCACTCGGTTATGAGTGTACACAACTCTTTGATATAGACGCTGATATTGTACCCTCTCCAAAAAGCTCGTTAGGCAAGCAGAGCGGCGCGCAGCCGAATATGGTTAACCAATGAAACAGCGTGTTGCATAGCAATCCACCGCCACACACTGCATTGCGGTGCGTCCTTGCGGTACCGCATTGTGCAACAACCATGTTTCGGCCTTGAACGGTCGGGGCGCATAGTATCGCCTGCAGCTCGTTGAGCGCCCATTCCTGAACCCCTCGGCGACCCCGTACCCCAACGCGACGGCGACATCGGCGCGGTGCACAGCGTGGCGCTGGAACATCGCTGCCAGCCAATGTATAATCTCGCTGTCGCCGTTGCTCACACCTTTTTTGTCGGCGATGAGCAGTGGCTGGTGCATAATGCGGATAGGAAATGTATTATCAAATTGGGATTCTCTACTATTCTGGACTGCGATGCAGGCAAAAATATCCCTGGTTTAGACTATCGTCAGTGGCATGATGAAGGTATAACTCAATATCCCGACAATCAATTTTGGTTGCAATTAGATGAGGTATTACCAAAAGCGAAAAGGATCAATTTTATCATTGTCGTAACCTTTCAGGAGATGGATAGAGTTTCAAAAAATTACCGAAAATTCTCAGTAATCGTTCACTCTAATGGGATTAATCTTGTGGTGGTCGATATATAACGTCTCCTTTTTCCGATTGCTCAAGCAACGAACAACATATCTTTCATAGCATTCCCTCCACACCATCACAGAGCCATAACGACCCTCATCACGTCGCAGTGCTTAACCTAGCATCTCGGCGCTACGCGGCAACGAGCGTAATGTAGTGCCTTGTTTTCTACGCCCTTCGATACATCAAGTTACCCTCTCAACAGCTTTAGCGCTGATACAGACCCCGCACCCCCAATGGCGATGTGCCAATTAGCGAGATCCAAGTTGGCGACCAGGTACTCGCTTACAACCAGAAGACTGGCGAAACAGGCAGCTACACCGTCACTGCTGTGTTCTCTCCTGTGAAAGTATAACTGCTACGTTCTTTTCCTCTGGATGCCTCTTTTTGTTTGTATAGCCGCAGGTAGAACTCCATCTTTGACCCCACTCCTCAATGCTGCGCCCGTGGTATCATATGAGAAATCCTTCCTCTGATGAGCGAGAGTAGCATGACTACAACTGAAGCGAAGCGCGCCCTTGTGATCGGCGCGCACCCCGATGATAACGAGTTCGGCGCTGGTGGATTCGTCGCCAAACTCACCGCACAAGGCTGGGATGTCACCTTTATCATTGCCACTAACGGAAACAAAGGCAGCCACGACCTCGGCATTTCGCCCTACGACCTGAGCGAGCGCCGCGAGCACGAACAGCGCGCCGCCGCCAAGGTGCTCGGCGTTGAGCGCGTGATCTTCCTGCGCTACAACGATGGCGAACTGGAGCGCACCCCAGCGCTGCGCGCCGAGTTTGCGTTGTACATCCGCCATTTTAAGCCTCACTATGTGTTCACCCACGATCCGTGGAAACACTATATGATGCACCCCGATCACCGTGCGGTCGGCTTCTCGGTGATCGATGGCATCGTCAGTGCCCGCGACCACCTGTTTATGCCCGGCCTCGGCCAGATCGGCCTCCCGCTGTGGCGACCCGAAGCGCTCTTCCTGTGGGGCGCAGAGCAGCCCGATCACTTCGAGGATATCACCGAGTTTGTCGAGCAGAAGATCGCTGCGCTGCGCGAACACCACACTCAGCTCGATGAGAGCACGACCTGGGAGGAGCGGGTGCGCCAGAATATCACCAAGAACGGCCAGGAGCACGGTTTCGGCGCTGCCGAGGCCTTCAAGAAGTTGATCGTCTAACGCTTGCCAAACGCCTGCCAATACTGCAACGATGCAGGCTTGCGCCAGCGGGTTGAATAGCAAGGAGACGCAACGTGAAAGAGACCACGCTGTGGCTTGAGGGAGTGCGCTTCCCCGAGCTTGATGCTGCACAGCCTCTTCCCGAACAAGTCGATGTGGCGGTGATCGGCGGCGGCTACACTGGTTTGACCGCAGCTCTCGCGTTGGCAAAACGCCGTGCGAGCGTGGCTGTGCTGGAGGCGCAGAGCCTCGGGTGGGGCGCAAGTTCGCGCAACGGCGGCCAAGTGCTGACGGGCCTCAAGCTCGATAGCGCCACGCTGATCAAGAAGTACGGCCTCGAACGGGCGCGCCAGATGTTCGCCGCCTCGCTGGCTGCTATCGATTGTGTCGAGCAGATCGTGCGCGAACACAACATCGACTGCAACTTCGAGCGGAGCGGCCACCTGTTGCTGGCCGCCAAGCCCAAGCACTTTCAGGCACTGGTTACCGAGGCGGCCCTGCTCAAGCGCGAGTTCGGCCACGATAGTTATCTGATCGCGCCGAGCGAGCAGTCGCGCGAGATCGGCTCGAAGGCGTACCACGGCGCGCTGCTCGATCCTGTGAGCGCTGGTGTGAATCCGGCCCGTTATGTGGCTGGCTTGGCTTGGGCGGCGCAGCGGGCTGGCGCGCAGTTGTTCCCGCATACCCCCGCGCAGCGCATCAGCCGCTCGCGCAAGGGCTTCGTCATCAATACGCCCCGTGGCCACCTGCGCGCCAAAGAGGTGGTGATCGCCACTAGCGGCTACACCGGCGCCGCAACTCCCGTGTTTCGCCGCCGCGTCATCCCAATCGGCTCGTACATCATCGCCACCGAGCCCCTGCCCGCCGATCTGGCCCGCGAGTTAAGCCCGCATCGGCGGATGATGTTCGATACGAAGCATTTTCTCTATTACTTCCGCCTCACCCCCGATCGGCGGATGCTGTTCGGCGGGCGGGCGCGCTTCTTCCCCGAAAGCCCCAGCACTGTGCGCGAGAGCGCCGAGATCCTGCGTAAAGGGATGCTCTCGGTCTATCCGCAACTGCACGACACGCGGATCGAGTATGCCTGGGGCGGCACGCTCGATTTCGCCTTCGATATGATGCCGCACGCTGGCAAACTGCGAGGGATGCACTACGCGCTCGGCTACGCTGGGCATGGCGTGGCGATGGCGAGCTACCTCGGCACGCAGATCGGCAAGCACTTGGCTGGCGAGCCTGCCGATAATCCGTTCGCTGGTATGCGCTTCCCCACCGCGCCGCTTGGGGCGTATAACGGTCACCCGTGGTTTTTGCCGTTTGTTGGCTTGTGGTACCGCATCCTCGATATCATTCATTAACACTGACGCTCGATGTGTGAGGAGTGCGCGTTTTATGACGGAGCAAGAGTTCGATGCGTTGGTCGCTGTCCTCGAGCGCGATAACAAGCAGAATACATCGGCGTACCGTACCAAGGTGATTTTGCTCGCACTGCTTGGGTACGTGTATATCTTCGCGGTGTTGTTGCTGCTGCTCTTGCTGGCGATCGGTATTTTGTTGCTGCTGTTCTACGCGCGGCGTGCTGGTGGCGCGGCTGTGCAGGCGTTGGTAGCGCTGGGTGTGTTCGCGTTCATCATCGCGCGGGCACTGTGGGTGCGCTTGCCCACGCCCGAGGGCTTGTCGCTCGCCAAGTACGCGCCTAAGTTGCACGCGGAGATCGAGGATATTCGCAAGAAGTTGGGCGGTCCCCGCGTGCACGAGGTGCTGCTGACCGATGAGTTTAACGCGGCGATTGTGCAACTCCCGCGCTTCGGGCTGTTCGGCTGGCCGAAGAATTATCTGATCCTGGGTCTGCCGCTGATGCTGGCGCTCTCGCCTGTGCAGCTTCGGGTGGTGATCGCGCACGAGTTCGGGCACCTTTCGGGTGGCGATGGTCGGCTGGGCAATTGGGTGTATCGCGTCCGCAAGAGTTGGTACCTGCTGATGGAGAAACTGGAGGCGCAGCAGCACTGGGGTGCGGCGATCTTTCGGCGCTTTTTCACGTGGTACGCGCCGTTCTTCGGGGCGTACTCGTTTGTGCTGGCCCGCGCCCAGGAGTACGAGGCCGACCGCATGGCCAGCGCCCTGACGAGCACGAAGGATACTGCGGATACGCTGACGCGGGTAGCGACGATGGCTCCGGTGGTGCATCAGGTGTTTTGGCCCGAGGTTTACAAGCAGGCCAGCGAGCGCCCCGAGCCGATCGCCACGCCTTTCCACGAGCAGCAGCGCTTCTTTATGCAGGGTGTCGCGCCTGAGATGATCCAGCCGCTGTTTCATCGGGTGTTGCAGATGCCAACGAGCACTGCCGATACGCACCCGTCGCTGACCGATCGCCTGGCGGCGCTGGGTGAGCGCGCCACACTTCCCGAGCCTGTTGAGGTGAGTGCCGCCGAGGAACTGCTGGGGAATGATCTGCCGACGCTTCAGACGCTGTTGGGGCAGCAGTGGCGTCAGGTGGTGGGCCGAGCGTGGCAGCAGCAGTTCTCCAAGGTGCAGAAGCAGACGCAGCGATTGACGGAGCTCGATGCCCAAACGACCTTCACGAACGAGGAGCGTTGGGAGCATGCAACGCTGGTGGAGGAGTTGCGCGGCGAGGCCGAGGCGCTGCTGCTCTATCAGGCGATTGTGGATGCGAACCCCGACCATAGCGGCGCTTGGTTCGCGCTGGGGCGCGTTATGCTGGAGCAGCAGGATGAGCGAGGGATCGCGCATCTTGAACGGGTGATGGAGCGTGAGCCAAATGCGGTGATCCCTGGCTGCGAGTTGATCATTGAGTTTTTGCAGAGCCAGGGTCGCTACGCCGAGGCGCAGCCGTACCTGCAGCGGGGCAAGGAGTGGGTGCGCATCCTTGAGCAGGCGCACGCGGAGCGCAATACGCTGCGGCAGAGCGACCCACTGCTGCCGCACGGATTGGATACCGAGACGGTGAGCGCGATCAAGGCGCAGGTCTTGCAGGATACCGAGGTGCGTAAGGTCTATTTGGTTCGTAAGCAGGTGAAGCACTTCCCCGAGAGGCCGTTGTATGTGTTGGGGGTAGAAGCGCGCCGCAAAGTGTGGTATCGTGCTCGCACGGCGGAGGATAACCGAGCGTTGCAGCAGCGGCTGATCGAGCGCAATACGACGTTGAAGGGTGAGGCGTATGTTGTGACGTTGGGTAGCACCAATGCGAAGTTGACCCGCCGCATCAAACGTGTTCCGAATGCGGAATTGTAGGAGGGCTTGCTATGTTGGTGTTTCTTGGCATTCTGGTCGCGCTGGGTGCTGCGGTGACGTTCCTGGCGATCGGGGCGCTCTCGCTGTTCGGCGGGGTGCGCGCCACCACGGGGCAGGTGTTGCCCGGCTTTAAGCCCGACCAGCCAAGTGCGTTGGTGCGTGGCTTGGCCCTGTTGAGTCTGTGGGGGCCGATAGCTCTGATTGCGCTGTTGTGCTTGTTGGTGGGGATTAAGTTGTTCCAGGTGGCGGTTGCGGCGTTTTGATGCGCGCTGCTGATCCTGCGATGACCTCCTGCGGGTGCAGGGGGTCGTCTTTGTGTAGGCCACGTACGGCGATGCGCATCCGCGAGTACAGCGGCGCGCGTTTTGGCGCGAAGCGCCACATCTGTCCGAGCGCGCACACGTTGTACACGACGTTGTTTGCCCGCAGCGACGGGCGCTTACAAGGCGGTTGCCTCTTTTTTCCCAAAAATAAATGGACTGGTGTGGTTATGGATCGATGTATTGCTGGATATCGCGAGTGAGCTATCTCCTCGAAAACAAACAGCGACATAAACGAGAGCGCGAATAACACACCGCCGAGCACTCCATACCCTAACCCACGCAGAATGCTGCGCCACGATAAATGCCAAACCACCCAACCACGGTTTATTGCATGCTCCTTGGTGATGAAGGTAAGGTGCCGATGTGACGGCTTCGCTACTGTTGTAGCGCTTGATAGGCCGATTGGGTGCGGGTGTTATGGCTCGATTTGAATGGTTGCGATCGGGATGCGCCCAACGGGTTGCCCGTCGATGCTCATCGGCGGCTGTGCGCCACTGTCGATATCGTACATTCCGACTGCGATGGTGTATTGCCCGGGTGCCAGGCCCTCCGGCAAGGCGATGTCGTTCACATCCACCACCAGTGTGTCGGGTTGCCAGGTGCGGGTGGGGAAGCGCCCCTGCCAGGGTGGCGTGATGCGCTGGGTGACGATAGTGTCGCTGGCATCGACTACATGCACAAAGATCGAGAAGTTCTGCTCGAACGGCTGCTCGACCTGCCAGAAGGTGCGCAGCCCAAGGATGTCGCCAGCGCGGAATGTGAGGGTTGGCTCTAACACGCCGAGTTGCGGCGCCTTCGGGTCGGGGTGGCCTATCGTCGCGCCCACGAGGCGTGCGCCTCCCGCGTAGGCCTCATCGGCGAGCTGCTGGGTGGCGTCGCTGGCTGCGAGGCCGGTGGCGTAGATCACCAGATGCGGCCCGTACATATAGTTCGGGTCTGGCCCTCCGTAGTCCTCGATCGGTGGTTGCCCCGCAAACTGCGCGTATTCCTCGGGGATCTGCCATTGCTTCCACGCATCCGACGAGGCGACCAAGTAGGCGTAGCCCTGCTGCCGATACCATGCGAAGTCGTGGCGCAGCAGGCCGGGCGCCTCGGTCCAGCGGCTTTCGAGCGGGCCGGGCTGTGGGCGCATCTCCGCCGCCACTCGCACGCCGGGCGGCACATGCTCGTCGATCCAAGCCATCGTCTTGAGGCGCGAATCGCCGCGCAGTTGCCGCTGCATGTAGACGGTTGTATCGGAGACGATGGGCACCAGCAGCAGGAGCGTGCCAAGCATCAGCGCCGCCGTGCGCGTTGTGGCGCTCTGCTTGGCGCGCCAGATCTCCGAGGCGTAGACGCCGATCATCAGCATTGCCAGCACCACCACGGGCAGCATATTGCGGTTGAAGTGGCTCGACTGCATCATATGCAGCAGCAGATACGGCACCACAAAGCTGAGAAAGATCAGATTGGCCGTTGCGAATCTTCGCCAGCGCCACACCATCAAAACGACCAACCAGAGCAGACCGACCACGCTCAGTTCATTGGCGAAGAACTCGAAGTAACCTTTGACATTCCACGCTTCGGTGAAGTCGCCATGCGTGATGCCCGAGTAATCGGCGATCTGGCCCTGGAGGCCTCGCCAGAACTCCTGCCAGCTCAGCAGCGCGTAGGGCGTGCCGACCACAAAGCCCGCCATCGACGCCAAGGCCGCTGCGAACAGCCGTGGCGATTGGCGCACCACAGCCCCAAAGCCGTGCCCCCCCGAGGGGCGCCACCAGTAGAGGCAGTGTGCCGTCGCCACCATCAGCGCCGCGACACCCGCGTTGTACTTCGTCGAGGCGGCGAGCCCCGCGAACACGCCTGCTGCGAGGTAATCGCGCAGCCGACCGTACTGCGCCACCGCCACCGATGCGCCGAATGTGAGCAGCACTAACAAGCCGCTCGCGACATCGGTGGTGACGTACTGCGAGTGCTGTAAGTGGAAGCCCGAGAGCGCCACCAACAGTGCCGCGATGATCGCCGAGGCTTTGCCACCCAACCGCCGCGCGTTCACAAACACAAACACAACCGTCAGCGCCGCCAACGCCACCGTCAATGTGCGACCCCACACAAAGAAGCCCGGAATCGTGGTGTACAAGTGCGTGGTCACGTTCATCTGCGCGATGTCGCTGTACACGCCGTTCGCCAGGCCCCAGCGATAGTGCAGCATCGTCACTGCCAGTAGCAGGTAGACATAAAAGGACGGTTTTTGGAAGGCGTGCGGGTTCGGGTCGCCGCTGCGCAGCATCTGCACAACGTAGTTGACGGGGTTCGGCTCGTCGGGGTGATCGATGAACGGTAGGCTGCCTGGGAGCGTCCACATGCGCAGGCCGACCGCCATCACGGCGATGAGTGCCAGCGCGCCCCATTCCCAGTAGCGCAGCCACGCGCGGCCTGTCGGGCGCGCCGTTGATCGATGCACGGTGTTGGTGGTACTCAAGGGTTATTCCCAATGATAACTCGGAACATGCTCCCCGCATTATACGCCACATGGCAGAGCGCTCCGTCATGTCGAGAGAGTATCCACAGATTACACAGATTGAAAAGAAATGCATCAATCACAACACTTAGGTGTTTTGAGGCGGAGTATACTATTTAGAAGCCTTCTGAAAAGCATCAGGAGGTTTTGTACAGAGACACATGCGTGTCAGAACGCCAAAAAACGCATACAGACCACCGAACACGGACCATATCGAGGAACCAAATGATACAGGCATCACAGAGCGGATTCCTTTGGGGTCCAGGGTCGATAAGCCCCGGCTGGGGGGTTTCAAAGGGGCCGCAGTCGGCCCCTTAGGGCTTGCGCAGCAGCCGAGTTGCTCGTGAGTACGCGCTCTCTCGCCGAATAGCGCATCCTACGCTCTCGTAAAGGAGATACATACATCTCAAAACGCGCAGTACATTTATCGCTTTTCTGTTTTCCGCATTAGAAAGCTTTTCGGAAAGCCTCTTATACCAAGTCCGACTGGATGGTTGTCATTGGAAAACGGTTTTAGTGCATCGTTTTTTCACTGTTCTCATTGTCATTTCGAGATGCCGATATCGCGGGCGATATAGAGAGGGCAGAAACTAGTCTTGCGCGCCCATTCAACGACCAGTTCTCAAATAGAGTCATTCTGAACGGAGTGCGCAGTACGAAGTGAAGAATCTCTTCGTCCCTTACAGACTTGAGCGTTTGGGGCGCGTTCTACTCGACTCATCCAACGGCCAGTTTCTGAGTAGCGAGCCGCGAGGCGACGCGAGAAATCTCGTCGTTCTGTATTGTAGTGTGCATTGAGATCTCTCCCCATTCGCTTCGCGCAGGGCTTCGACCGTTTGAGATGACAGAGCTTTCGTTGATGGGAAAGAGGCGCATCTACTCAATAGTGCGGTTCTGCATTGCTGCCGCAGGCGAAAACAGCTTGGATAGAGCTACTTTCCAACCGGATTTGGTATTACATGTCTAACTCTGTTTCATTGGGCACTATGGGTTGCTGTGTTCCTCGCTTCAGTTACCTCATCCTAAATAAATATTTTGTAATGCTTTTTGGTTGCTTCACCTACTCCTTTCATAAGTAAACATCCTTTTTGCAGATTAAGGCATCAGCAGGCGCTTTTCGAAATGGGGTACTAAATCTTTTTACAAATAAAGAGAATAGTACTAGATTGAGTAGTGAGAGAATCAAGTCATGATCGAGCGGGAATAGTACCCTGGTAGGGTTTCTGCGTGGTACAATATCGAACGTGTTTGTAACGTTTCGAGTTGGAAGCGTCTAGGTGATGCGTACGATGCAAACCTGGCAGTCGCCGCCAACCAACACGTACCTTGCGAACCACGCGGTCCATGTATGGCAGGCATCGCTTGAGTTGCCAGATGCTGATGTCGCGCATCTCAGCTCCCTGCTCGCGCCCGATGAACGCGCCCGCGCTGAGCGGTTCCGTTTCGCTCGCGACAAGCGCCGCTATACGGTAGGACGAGGCGTTCTACGCCAGATACTTGGTCGGTACCTTGGAGTCGCTCCGCAACAACTAGCGTTTACGTATAACACTCATGGCAAGCCCGCGTTGGCCGAGCTGTACGCCCATACTGGGATACGGTTTAATCTCTCGCACTCTGGAGAGCTCGCCCTGTACGCGGTATCGTGTGAGCGCGACGTTGGGGTGGATATCGAGCAGCTGCGCGACGGCATCGACGAGATTGCGATTGCTGAGCGCTTCTTCTCGGAGACGGAGCGTGCCCAACTTCAGGCGCTGCCGCCCGATGAGCGAAAAATCGCCTTTTTCCGCTGTTGGACGCGCAAAGAGGCGTATATTAAGGCGCACGGCGATGGTCTGGCGATGCCGCTCGATCAATTTAGTGTTCCTTTGGAGCATCAACCAAGCAGCAAACGTATTGTCACTAGCGATGCCCGTGAATCCGAGCGCTGGTCATTCGTTTCGCTAGACTGCCATCCGGCATATGCCGCCGCTGTAGTGGTTGAAGGAAGTGATTGGCAACTTGATTGTTGGCGTTGGCTATGAAATGATGATTAGATAACCATCCTGGCTCTGGCTGCTTAGCATCGTGCTCCGCAAACTAGTTGTAGCAGTCTAACCCTCTGTGTTCGGTAATCCTCGGTTTACCCTGCCACTCTGTTCGCTCCACGATGCCCCAGGTTACTACCAAAACATTACTTTTTGTTTACATTACGGGTGTGGTACCTATTATTACGCAATAGGTTCGTTTTCGTAATAACGGCCTTGTAATATATGATCATAGCATATGCCACTCTACATATGCTGTTCGCTCAACGGAGCGCATCTTGGTCGTCGCACGTTTGTGATCTATGCCTATGCTCGTATTAATTCCTTTTTAACTTATTATAGGTGCGGTTTTCTTCCTCTCCGCAACGCCTTTGTATAGTCTTTGACCTAAGGAGAGCTTTCATGTCCATGGCGACACGTAAGGTTCGTCAGTTATTGCTGCCCTTTTGGATAGCAATAGCACTTTTTCTTGCTGCCTTGCTGACAGTGCAGACTGTCGCGTTCGCCGCGGCGCTGCCGACCTCAACGCTGAGTGTCCCTGCTAATGTGCAGATCGGTGAAACGTTCGATTTCACCGTGACATTCGATAGCAGTGGCTCAACAGGGTATGGCCCATTCATTGATCTTATCTTTCCGGCAACCGGAGCGGATGGGGATGATGGGATTACATTTAATAGCGCGACATATTTGGGTGTAACTGTCCCCGCAGTTCAGTTAACCTTCCCCGGGACTGGCTGTGTGGAGCACCCGTACGCTGAAGATACAATGCGCGCGCCGTTGCAGGTGTGTGGAACCCCTGGCGATACACTTGTGGTGCTGCAGTTGCCGTTTGGTTCGTTTACCCCCGGGCAACCCCCTGTGGAGGTAACGGTCAACGCAACGATGAGCAACTTGGCCGACTTGAATGTCGCCCAAACCATTCGCTCGCGCGCTGGCTTCCAGTACGGCAACGACGCGCTCAATAACCCGTGCTGCGATCCTTCGATCACCAACCCATCGAGCATCGATAGCACGACCTGGCCCGGCGCCTCGGTCTCGCCCTTCTTGTACTCCTTGAGCAAGGTGTATTCTGGCCCCGAGGACGAAACGGCCACTGGCCCGAACTTCCCACGGCGCTACCGCATCGAGATCGATGTTGCGCCCGGCCAGACGCTCACCAATCTCGATGTGAGCGATATCCTGCCCAATAACTTGGTCTTCGCAGGTGTGGCTGGTAGCAGCCCGGTAGGCGCTACGGTGACGCAGCAACCGCCGCTCAATGTGCCCTCAAATGCGCCGAACAATCTCTTGACCGTGCGCTTCCCATCGGTGACTGGCACCACAAGCGATGTTGATGCTTGGGTCGATATCGATGTGTATGTGCCGCTGAACAACGCCAATGCGCAGCGGGTCATCAATGCCACCAGCGGCGATGATGCGGTGGTCAACAATAATGCCGAAGCATCCGCCTCGTGGACGCCGATCGACACGCGCGACCCGGTGATCACGGCGACCGCAAACGGCGTTGGGGTTGGCCCCGAGCATGTGCTTCAGGCGAAGTCGATCGCGGTGCAGAAGTCGGTCGATATTGCGAACGATGTTGGCATGCCCAATTATTCGGTTGGCGATACGCTCGAATACACCATCGAGTTCCAGATCTCCGATTTCTTCGCCTTCCAGAACGTGGTGATCTCGGATACCATCTCGGATGGTCAGCGTTTCGATCCTTCGTTTACTCCACGCCTGTCGGTGAACGGCAACGGGTACGTGTCGGCGTCGGCCCCGATGAACGCCGCCAACTACACCGTAACGCCGAATTACACGCCTGCCAGCCCCGCGCCCAACGATGGCTCGACCACCTTCACCTTCCGCGTGTCGGATGAGATGGTGTCCCGTGGGTTTGATGGCACCCTGATCGGTGGTTGTATCCCCGAGGCTGGTACGGGTGGCGGCGCGCCGAATTGTGCAACGTACAACGATGGTCCAACCACTGGTACCCTGACGTTCCGCACCATTATTCAGGATGCGTTCTCGGATGATTACCCTTCGGGCGATCCGTACATGAACTCCGGCGACATCCTCAATAATGCGGTAACGATCACGGGCGATCTGCTTTCGGAGACCGATACCTCGGTGGCTCTGGGAACAAGCGAATCGGATTCGAGCGCTACCAGCATCAACATCGTGTTCGGCGAGTTGAGCAAGACGGTCTACGCGATCAACGGTAGCACCACGTTCAGCACGAATCCGATCAACGTTTCGCCCGGCGATACCGTGACGTATCGCATCAGCTACGAGTTGGCATCGAGCGACTTCGAGAACCTGAAGTTCATCGATAACTTGCCGTTGCCGATCTTCTCGGCGACCGAGATCACCACCTTCGATAGCGTCTTCGATCCGTCGGGCGCAGCTCCGGCGGCTGGCCACTACAAGCTTGGCCCGAACGATACGTACCACTCACGACCCGGCGCTCATACGCCTACGCTCACAACGAACGCCACCGATAACAGCGTCGCGTTCGATTACGGCACCTTCAACGATCCTGCCAACCAGGCATCGACCATCGATCTGCTCTTTACGGTCACGGTTGGCGGCACGCCGTTCGCCGATGGCCTGTTCCTGACCAACCAAGTGCGCGAGACCGATGGTTCGACCAATGGCCCGACTCACGTTGAAGATGCGATCATTCAGATCAAGCTCAATGAGCCTGTGCTGCAGGTGCGCAAGGGTGTGATCGCCACGGATCGCGACGATGCCACCTTGAACCCTCCCGCTGCTGGCCCGGTCACCTTCACCGATCCCGGCTCGACGGGCACGCGCTGGACGGGCACGATCAGCTCGTCTGGCCTCGACGCTACGCCGATCGATAGCGATATCAGCGGCGTTGATGCGGGCGACCTGGTCAGCTTCGCGATCGTGATCGAGAACACGGGCAATAGCCGCAACGGCGCCTTCGATATCACCATCACCGATACGATTCCGTTGGGCTTGACCATCCCCACTGGATCGCCTGGTCTGAACTTGCGCGTCACCTACGGCGACGGCACGCCGATCTCCTTCACGGGCCTCACCAATGGTGCTGGCGCTGCGTTGGACCTGTTCGGCGCTGGTATCCGCCTGGATGACCCGGCTGGCGAGGGTGTCTGCCAGACCTACGATCCCGATAACGGCAAGAACATCATTGTCATCACCTACGACCTGCAGGTCGACTCGAACGCTCCTTCTGGGACGATCATCCCGAACTACGCGAGCATCACCAATTATTCGAGTGTCGAGGGCGGCCCGAACTTCGTGCCGGATGACAAGCCCACCGATGCGGCAAACACGGGCATCGCTTCGCCAGAACTGAGCAAATCGCTCATTGGCACCAGCCTCAACGAGAATGGCAACACGAACACGCAGGCCGCGATCGGCGAGTTGATCACCTACGAGGTGGTGGCGACTATCCCCGAGGGCCAGACCGAGAATGCAACCATCGTCGATACGCTCGATAATGGCTTGGCATTCGTGGGTGTCGATTCGGTGACGCTCTCCAGTGGCCTCACGTCGAGCAAGACGGTCGGCACGGGCACGAGCCCGAGCAATACCACGGTGACCTCTAATGGCCGTATCATCACCTTCGATTTTGGTACGATCACAAACAGCAACACCGATAACGCGGTCGCAGAGACGATCACCATCCGCTACACGGTGGTGATGTTGAATGTGGCCTCCAACACCAGTGGGGCAACACGCAACAACTTGGCTCAATTGACGTGGGAAGAAGGTTCAACCTCCACTCAATCGGCCAGTAATGTGACGGTGGTCGAGTCCGATCTGAGGATCAACAAGACCATCACGCAGAATGGTCACGATGCTGGTGATATCGTTACCTACCAGTTGACGATCACGAATACCAGCAGCGTCACAGCGCACGATGTGGTCGTGGTCGATACCATCCCAACGGGTCTGACCTATGTGGCTGGCTCGTGGACTCAGACTGCAGGCGTGGCTGGTACGCTGAGCGATGCTGGTGCGCCAACCCTGCAAGCAACCTGGGCATCGCTCGAGGGTGGTCAAGTCGTTACGTTGACCTACAGCGTCACGATCGACAGCAATGTCGCGCCTGGCCAGCAGTTGGTGAACAACGCCAGAGCCACTTGGTCGAGTTTGCCCGGCGACCCTGGCCAGATCTCAACGCATAACACCAATTCGACCGAGCGAACCGGCGGGACGGGTGTGAACGATTATGTCCACACCGATACCGAAACAGTCACTGTCGATAACATCACAGTGCAGAAGTCGCTGGTCGCTACTTCCGAGGATCATACCTCTGGCAACAATGTGGCGGTCGGCGAGATCGTGCGGTACCGCCTGGTCTCGAAGATCCCCGAAGGCGTTGCGCCAAATCTGATCGTGCGTGATCAGTTGCCGGATGGCTTGCAGTTCATCAATGATGGCACGGCGCGTATGCGCTTCATCAGCAGCAATGCGAACGGCCTCGTATCGAGCGCAGAGCCTGGCATTCCTGCGATCGCATGTGTCAACTTTATCGGCAATGCGAGCAGCTTAGGGACGCTCACATCGAGCGATATCGACTGCGTGTTCGCCGATGAGAACATTTCGGCATCGCGCACAGCTCATACTGATTCCTACACTTCGGGTACCGATGTCTACTTCAAGGTGGGTACGATCACCAATAACGATCGAGATGCCGATGAAGAGTATTTGGTGATCGAGTTCAATGCATTGGTGATGAACAATGCCTCTACCAATGCGGGGAACCAGTTAAACAACAATTACTTCGTGAGTTTGAACGGCAGCGCCACTCAGCACGGCTCCGTATCAAATAACGTTGGTGTACGAATCGTCGAACCGTCGATTCCGTTCAACAGCACAACCAACAACAAGACGGTGACACCTGCTTCGGGCGATGCGGGTGATGTGGTGACGTACACCGTGACGTTCACGAATGCGAACGGCACCTACAACACCGACGCCTTTGATCTGGTGCTCAGCGATACCTTGCCGCCCCAGGCGATCCTGGATCTCAGCAGCATCACAGCCACCGCGAGCGCCTGTACGCCGGCTCCGAACATCACCAATCAATCGGCTGGCAATACCGTCCAGTTCTCGATCGATCGGTTGCCGACCAACTGTACCATTACAGTTACCTACCAGGCCACGCTGGCGACGAGCGTATTGCCCAGCCAGGAGTTGGTCAACACTGCTAACCTGACCTACACCAGCTTGCCGGGCACGAATGGCACGACGACCAACCCCACAGGTTCGAGCGTTACCAACGTTCCAGGCAACCCCTCGGGCGAGCGCGACGGCTCGGGTGGTGTGAACGACTATAGTGGCAGCGACACTGCGACTGTCGAGGTGTTCGCGCCAGCACCGGTCAAGGCGCTGGTCAGCACTTCGGAGGCGCACACCAGCGGCAGCAGCGTGGCGATTGGCGAAATCGTGCGCTACCGCCTGACGGTGCAGGTGGCCGAGGGTTCGTCGCCCAACTTCCAGATCACCGACTTGCTGCCGAGTGGCTTGACCTACTTGGCCGATACCGCACGGGTCGCGCTTGTTTCGAGCGATCCTGGCTTGTCATCGAACACCCTCAGCGGCGCGGGCCTGCAAGTGACGGGCAATGAATCGACGCTCGCTTCCATCACCCCGACCTTCGCGCTGCCGAGCAGTGCGATCTCGGGTGGTACGGGCGCGGCTGGCGCCTTCCAGTCGGGCGATGATCCTGTGTTCTCGCTGGGTGACCTGACCAACAGTGACGACGACCTCGACCTTGAGTACGTCGTGCTGGAGTTCAACGCCCTGGTGAACAACGTGGCGGGCAACCAGGCTGGCACCAACCTCGACAACACCTTCACGGTGAGCGTCAATGGTTCTGTGATCACAACTTCCGACGTTGTGCGCGTGACGGTGGCCGAGCCGAGCATCACCAACCTGAGCAAGACCATCACCACCTCGCCGAGCGACGCAGGTGACGAGGTCGTGTACGAGATCACCTACTCGAACACCGCCAACGGCGCAAACCGCGCCACTGCCTTCGACGTGGTGGTGAGCGATGTGCTCAACGCCAACTTGGAGTTGACCAATGTGGCGGTGACGGTGCCGAGCGGCTCGACCTACGTCGATGCCTCGACCTTGGGCGTCGGTGGGACGGTGCTCGTGACGGTGGATCAACTGCCTCCTGTCGTCGATATCCCTGGCGCGGAGAAGGGCGTGACCGTGGTGGTTACCGCCAAGGTGATCGACACGGCCAACAACGGCCTCATCATCCCGAACACGGCCAACTTGGTCTACACCAGCTTGCCGGGTTCGCACGGCACCACCACCAATGCGACGGGTTCGAGCACCCCAGGGACTTCGGGCCAGCCTTCGGGCGAGCGCGACGGCTCGGGCGGTGTGAACGACTACAGCGATAGCGACAGCATCAACTTGACGTTGAGCACGCCAACCGTGCAGAAGTTGGCACCCACGCCAACCAACTACACGATCGGCGAGGAGGTCACCTACGACATCCGCGTGACTCTGCCCGAGGGCGCGACGAAGGCGATCACCGTGACCGACGTGTTGCCGACGGGCCTCACCTACGTGAGCCACAGCATTGTGACGACAGCGGCTGCCAGCAACGGCAACTTGACTGCCGATTACAACGGCTCGCTCGGCACGCCGGTGGAAGTGACCAACAACGGCACAACCTTGTCGGTACTGTTCGAGAATGTTCAGACCAACGGCAGTGGCCCCGCTCAGGGCAGCAGCGCGAACCAGTTCCTGCTGCGCGTGGTGGCTCGCGTCGAGAATATTGCTGGCAACCAGGACGGCACCACGCTGACCAACACTGCCAGCATGAACTACACCAACGTCAACACCGATACCTCGGTCAACGTCTCGGGCGGTTCCCAGACGATCACCGTGGTGGAGCCGAGCGTGGTGATCGATAAGTCGGTCACGCCTGTGAGTGCAAATGTTGGCGATACCGTCACGTACCACATCACCGTCACCAATACATCGTCGGTCACGGCCTACAATGTGTTGGCTCAGGATACCTTGCCCACTGGCCTGACCTACGTGCCGAACTCGTTGCAGGTCGTCAGCGGCAGCGCGATCGTTACCGATACGGCGGCTCCGCTGATGGAATGGCTGATCGAGAGCCTGGCGGGTGGGGCTAAGGTTGAGGTCGAATTCCAGGCCGTCCTCGACGGCAGCGGTGGCAACACCATCACCAACCAGGTCGCAGCCACGTGGTCGAGCTTGCCGGGCAACAACCCGAACGAGCGCGACGGCAGCGGCGGCGTGAACGACTACTCGACCGACGATGATGTGGACGTTCAGATCGCATCGTTCGTGGCCGATAAGCGCCTCGTTTCGCCGGTCGGTGGCTTGGCGGGTGTCAATGACACCGTCCGCTTCAGCATCACCATCACCAACACTGGTGCAACGACGCTGGCGACCATCCCGCTCACCGACACCTTCGATGCGGACAAGCTCGACTTCGTCTCGGCGACCGTCGCACCGAGCAGTGTCACGGCGGGCCAGTTGGTGTGGACGAACGTTGGACCGCTCGCGTCGGGCGCCACCACCACGATCCTTGTGGACTTCAAGGCGCTGGCCTCGACCGATGATCAGAATGGCAAGCAGACCATCAACCGCATCGACGTGAGCGGCACCGATGGCTTCGGCACTGATGTGACCACCACCCAGAGCACGGCGTCTGTGGCGATCGGTGCGCCGGATCTGGTCGTCACCAAGACGGACGGTGTGACGAGCGTCACCACCGACGACCTGGTGATCTACACCATTCAGGTCACCAACACGGGTACCTACACCGCTACAGGTGTGATCATCTCCGAGACGTTGCCGGCGAACACGAGCTTCAATGCAGGCGCGAGTACGGCGGGCTGGACCCCGTCGGGTGGTGGTACCTACACCTTGGCGGTTGGCACGCTCGGCATCGGCAAGAGCGCCACGTTCATTTTCGCGGTGAGCGTCGATACGAGCGTTCCGGCGGGTGCCGACACCATCGACAACACCGTCAGCGTGGCGGACGATGGCACACGCGGCCCCGACCCGACGCCGGCGAATAACACGTTCACCGATACCGACGTGCTTCAAGCGGCACCGGACCTTCAGATCGTGAAGGATGATCACGGCATTACGGCCACCGTCGGCAGCGTGATCACCTACACCTTGACATACACCAACACGGGCAACCAGGATGCGACGGGCGTTTACATCACCGAGGTGGTGCCTGTGGGCACGACCGCGAATGTGAGCGATCTGCCGTTGTGGACCTGCACGCCCGATGGCAACGCATTCAGCAGCTGCAATTACACAGTTGGCAACCTGGCTGTGGGCGCGACCGGCAGCGTCACCTTTACCGTGACGGTTGACAGCACGCTGCCCGCAGGCCTGATGGGCATCGAGAATACGGCTGCGATCACCGACGACGGCACCAACGGCAGCGACCCGACCCCGGCTGATAACACCAGCACGGTCACGACCGCTGTCACGGCTGCGCCCGAGTTGACGATCGTCAAGACCGACGCCAACGCCAGCGTACTGGCGGGTGGTACGGTGGCGTACACGCTCACCTACAGCAACACGGGCACGCGTGGCGCGAGCGGCGTGGTGATCACCGAGACGGTGCCGCTGCACACAAGCTTCGACGCAAGCGCGAGCACGGCGGGCTGGACCTGCACGCCCGATAACGGCGCGGGTAGCACCTGTACCTTCGCGGTGGGCACCGTTGAGCCAGGCGATACCGGCGATGTGACCTTCGCCGTCGTCGTTGACTCGCCGTTGCCCGCTGGCGTAACGTTGATCGACAACACTGCATCGATCGACCACGACGGCACCAACGGCACCGAGACCGACACGTCGGATAACACCAGCAACGACACGACGCCTGTGCGGGCCGCGCCGGACCTGGTGATTACCAAGACGGGCGATAGCGTCTCGACCAAGCCGGGCGCGACGATCAACTACACGTTGACCTACACCAACGTGGGCACGATCGCCGCAACAGGCGTGGTGATCACCGAGACAGTGCCGCTCAACACCATCTTCAACGCTGCGGCCAGCGCGCCGACGGTGTGGAGTTGTGCGGATGGCTCAGTGGCTGGCACGGTCTGTACAACTTCGATCCCGGGTACGCTGGCTGGCGGCGGTGCGGGTGGCAGCGTCAAGTTCAGTGTGGACGTTGTCGATACGCCCGATCGGAGCGCGCAGCAGATCGATAACACCACCAGCATCGGCGATGATGGTGCCAATGGCACGGACATGACTCCGGCCAACAACACCTACACCGCCACGATTCCGTTCGCACCTACTGCCATTGCGCTGTCGAGCTTCACCGCCACAGCCGAGGGCAATGCGATTGTCGTGCGCTGGGTCACGAGCGCTGAGTTCAATACGTGGGGCTTCAAGCTCTATCGCAGCACCGACGGCACGCGCGCCAACGCAGTGCTCGTCACAGCGCAGCCCATCCTCAGCACAGGCCGCGGCGGATTGGGTGCGAGCTACGAATGGCGGGATACCAACGTGCAGGCTGGTCAGAGCTACACCTACTGGCTCGAAGAGATCGAGCTCAACGGTGTGACCAGCGAGCATGGCCCAAGTTCGGCCACCGTTGCCCCTGCCGCTGCCGGTTATCGGTTCTTCGTACCGATCGTTAGCCGCTAGAGCTCAACCGTTGTCGTGGGTTGTGGGCCGCAATGGCTCATAACTCACGACCATGAATAAAAGGTCTCAACAGTGAATCGCATCTTCATTCAGCGACTACTTCAAATGTCGGGCATCGCCCTGCTGATTATGGCAGCAGCCTTGGCGAGTAAACCCGTGGCCTATGGTGCGCCACTGCTCGTGCTCACGCCGTCCGCTGAGCCTGCAACACCTACCCCGATGCCCACCTCAACGCCGGAGCCGACCGCGACACCGGAGCCAACTGCAACGCCGGAGCCGACCGCGACGCCGGAGCCGACTGCCACGCCCAAGCCGGAGCGCAAAAAGGCCAATCCGACGATCAGCAAGTCGGTCAGCCCTGCCGAGGCCCGTTGGGGCGATACCGTTGAGTTTGTCTTGACTGTCACGAATCGCGGTGAGGAAACCGCCGACAATGTGGTGGTCAACGATCCGCTGCCCGATTTCCTCGATGTGCTAAGCGCATCGACCGAGCAGGGCGACGTTTCGATCAATGGGCGCACCGTCACCGTTTCGGTCGGTTCGGTGAAGCCCAACCAGGTGGTGCGCATCCGTATCCGTGCTCAAGTCAACTTGAGCGCGCTGCCTCCTGGTGGCCTAAATACGGCGTATCTCACCACCACCAACAACAGCAACAACACCGACGACGACAGCGCGAGCGCCTATGTCACGATCATCGAGACGACTGACACGCTCTCGGAAGGCGTGGTGCTGACGCCCGAGGCCACCCCCGATGACTCGATCAACACGGGCGACGAGGGCGACAACGCTGGCGACGGTGGTAACGCAGATGGCAATACTGGCGGTAACACAGGCGGCAATGCTGGTGCCCAGCCGGGCATGCCCCGCACTGCTGGCGAGGACTTCACGCCGATGGCAACGCTGCTTGTGCTGATTGGCGCGATCTGCATCGTGGCGAGCTTGTTCTTGCGGCGGCGCAACGTCCAATAAACCGCATCTCGTCGAGAAAACGGCGCGTGACATGCATCTACTGCATGCCACGCGCTGTTTTGTTTATTCCCACAAAAAGCTCTGTGATGTTGCGCTCAACAACGCTGAAGCGCATTTCAATAGATACCACTCGATATCACATCAAACGAAATGCTCATTAAAACGTGTTGAACTGAATTTGTGAAGATTTTGGTATAAAATCTGATTGTCATCCGCATTGTAGAGTGTTATAGTTGATATTTATGACCTCACTGATCGACTGTGCCAAAGGCCTAGCTGAGTCAGCGATATACTGAACTTGCGAAAAGCACCTGTTGTCTCCCAGTTTGATACTATCGTAGTTGAGGCGTAGGGCAAGCATACCCCCAGTTTTCGGGACAATGCAACCAATGCATCTTCAACGCGGCCATAGAGAAAGGATGTTGGGCCATGCGTCTTGTTTTCACTACGCATACATTACGGCTGGGAATCGTGCTTGTTGTGCTGATTATTCTTACTAAGCTCGTTATGCTAGGGCTACACACTGTTCCTTCGGCAAAAGCTGTATCCACAACACTTGTTATCAGCCAAGTGTACGGTGGGGCTGGCTGCATGACGGCTGGTTGTTCCACCTATAAAAACGACTATATCGAGCTATTCAACCGCAGCAGTAGTCCGGTCTCCGTCAACGGCTGGTCGGTCCAGTATGCTTCGGCAGCTGGCACCACATGGCAAGTCACCAACTTACCGAATGTTTCTGTGCCTGCAGGCGGCTATTTGCTGATTGCCGAAGGTACTGGCATAAACGGGGTCAATAACCTTCCCACGCCTGATGTGACAGGCTCAATTTCGATGTCCGCCAACACCGGGAAAGTAGCGCTTGTTAATACGACCACGGCCCTCTCTGGCGGCTGTCCTTTAGATGCTAACATTGTGGATTTTATTGGCTATGGGACGACAGCGAACTGTAACGAAGGCGGTTCAAATGCTCCCGCACCTTCCACCGTAACTGCCGATCTACGTGCTGGCAACGGCTGCGTAGACACGGACGATAACAGCGCGGATTTTATGGTTGACGCGCCTAATCCCCGTAACTCGGCCTCGACTCCCGTCTCATGTGTGCCTCCCTCCAGCACACCGACACAAACGGCAACCAATACCTCAACCGCAACACCGACGAATACACCGACCAATACAC
>ERZ777003.2398-NODE-2398-length-22094-cov-5.870457_pt1 | contig 22094 bp, 19 predicted proteins | sample MGYA00374956_ERZ777003 | MGnify/ENA primary metagenome ERZ777003 (study PRJEB29302, sample SAMN06268252) | bioreactor metagenome | isolation source: Joint BioEnergy Institute, California, USA | place: USA:Joint BioEnergy Institute, California, USA | collected... | reverse complement strand
TCCGCGCTATCCTTCCCCGCCCTGAACGGCGGGGATTGTCGCGCACAGGGTCAACACTCAAGGAGGCAGGCATGCAAAAGCACGCATCGGCAGTCTGGCAGGGCGCACTGAAGGACGGTCACGGCATTATCTCCACCGAAAGCGGCACGCTGCAGGACGCACCCTATGGTTTCAACACACGGTTCGAAGGGGTACGCGGAACCAACCCGGAAGAACTCATCGGTGCCGCCCATGCCGGATGTTTTTCCATGGCGCTCTCGGCCATTCTCGGCCAGGCCAACCTTACGGCCGAACGAATTGAAACACGGGCCACGGTGACGCTTGAGAAACAGGCAGAAGGTTTCGCCATTACTGCGGTCCACCTCGACGTGACGGCACGTGTTCCCGGCGCCACCCAGGAATCCTTCGAGCAGGCCGCACAGGCTGCCAAGGCCGGCTGCCCGGTATCGAAGGTATTGAGTGCGCGGATCACCCTGGATGCCCGGCTGGCAGCATGATGCATGTACCGGCCCCGGACAGCGGACAACGGCGTTCGGAGGAAAACCGCGCGTCCATGTAGGCGTCAACGATCCAGTACGTCACGCAGGAATGCCTGCGTCCGCTCATGCCGGGGCGAAGCAAAGAACGCGGCGGGCGGCGCGATCTCCAGGATCTGCCCGTTGTCCATGAAGACGACACGATCGGCTACCTGCCGCGCAAAGCCCATTTCGTGGGTCACGCACACCATGGTCATGCCCTCGTTGGCCAGGTCGATCATGGTATCGAGCACTTCCTTCACCATCTCCGGATCGAGCGCCGAAGTCGGCTCATCGAACAGCATTACCCGCGGCTTCATGCATAGCGCGCGCGCAATCGCCACCCGTTGTTGCTGGCCGCCCGACAGCTGGCCCGGATACTTGTGCGCATGCTCCGCCACATGCACCCGCGCGAGCAGGCTCATCGCCAGCTCGCTGGCCTCGCGTGCCGCCAGACGGCCCGTCGATACCGGAGCAAGCGTGCAGTTTTCCAGCACGGTCATGTGCGGAAACAGGTTGAACTGCTGGAACACCATGCCTACCTGGCGGCGCACCAGCGTCAGATCGCCCTGCCCCGGTTCCAGCCTGCTGCCACAGACGTCGATCGAACCGGTCTGGAAGGGTTCTATGCCGTTGATGCAGCGGATCAGCGAAGACTTGCCCGAACCGGAAGGTCCGCAGATGACCACCCGTTCACCCGGGGCAACCGACAGGTTGATGTCGCGCAAGGCGTGGTAGTCCTCATACCACTTGTTCAGATTGCGTATGTCGACAATGGGCCAGCCATCGCCGGAGGAATGCGCCATGGCCACTTCCTGTCGACCCTCTGCGGACGTTACGGAGTTGCTCATTACCTCTGCCCCAAGGTCGCGCTGTAGCGCGACATGGCAAAACAGAACACGAAATAGATGACTCCGACGAAAAGATAGATTTCGGTGCCAAAGCCCTGCCACATCGGGTCGGCGACAGCACGCTGTGCCGCAGTCATTACATCGAAGATGCCCACCACGACGACGATGGACGTCGCCTTGAAAAAGGCAATGAAGACATTGACGATTGCCGGCAGGACTGCCACATAGGCCTGCGGCAGGATGATCTTCAACAGCGTGACCATCTTGCCAAGGCCAAGCGCCTCGGCCGCCTCGTACTGTCCCCTGGGAATTGTCTGCAAGCCGCCGCGGATGACTTCAGCCAGATACGCGGCGGAAAACAGGGAGAAAGCCACGAATACCCGGAACAGCTTCGAGAGACTGACATCGGCGGGCAAGAAGAGCGGGATCATGACGCTGGCCAGGAACAGCACGGCCACCAGGGGTACGCTGCGCGCAATCTCGATGAACGCCACCGCGATTGCTTTGCCCACGGAAGGACGCGGCGAGTTGCGCAGCAAGGCCAGCACGGTGGCAATGGGAAACCCGGCGGCAAGGCTCAGGGTGGCCAGGATCAACGTCACCGGCAGACCACCCCACTGGTCTTCTGGAACATGGACCAGCCCCAGTATCCCGCCCCGCATCAATATGCCGTACACCACCAGCACGACGATCCAGACGCCCACCAGCCGGCGGCTCCAGAGCTTTCGCATGGCGGAGAGGAGATAGCCCACGCCCAGCACGGCAATCGCCAGAGCCGGGCGCCAATGCAGCTCGTAGGGATAGACACCAAACAGGATGAGGCGAAACTTCTCCGCAACCACGGCCCAGCATGCCCCGGCTTCTGGCTGCCGGCACACGTCAGGCCCCTGGCTCCCGGTAGAGAATACTGCGCGGACGACGCCCCAGTCGACGAACCGCACGCACAGCCAGATGAGCACGATACTCAGCAGGATCGTCGTTGCCGAGGTTGCCGGAGAAGAAAAGTACAGTGCACGCGTACGAACCCACCACCCCGCCGGCTCGGACGGCCTCGGGCGCGGGGCAATTTCTGCGGTTGCCACGAAAGTGCTGTCGTCCTGCTTCATGTCCTGCTCCAGACATGCTGCCGACGCTCGAACCAGTGCATGACCGCACTCATGCACAGCCCGATTACCCCATAAAACAACATGACGAGCGCCATGATTTCAATGGCGTGCCCTGTGTCGGTGAGCATGGTATCGCCCACCGCCATGAAATCCTGATAGCCGATGACCAGCGCGAGCGAGCTGTTCTTGAAAACGCCCAGGTACTCACTGGCCAGGGCCGGCAAGCCGACCCGTACCGCCTGAGGCCCGACTACCCTGACCAGGGTAGTCCGGCGCGACAGGCCCAGCGCCTTGCATGCCTCCCATTGTCCGGTCGGGATTGAACCTACTGCCGACCGTACGATTTCCGCGATGAATGCGGCGGTATACAGGGAAATGCCGAGAAACAGCGCCGCGAATTCAGGTGTCATGGACACGAGCGCATGTACCGAGAACCCCTGTACCGTGGGAAACAGGAATATTCCGCGGTTGGAAGCCAGGATGAACTCGGCGTCCCTGACCGCGCTGAGTGGCGGCAAACTGAGCACCAACCCATACCAGAAGACGATGTGCAACAGTACTGGCACGTTGCGCATGGCCTCTACATAGACCGTACAGACACGACGCGCCAGGGGGTTATGCGCGAGCGAACCCAGCCCAACCAGTAGTCCGGCCAGCGTGGACAGCACGATGGTCGCGGCCGTCAGTTTGAGGGTGTTCAATGCCCCGGCAGCAAGCGCCCGGGCGGCGGTACTGACGCCCAGCTCAAACTCGAGCGGCGACGTGAGTACGGGCGTGACGGCCGGGCGCGAGAGGAAGTCGAACCCTGTACGTACACCGCGTTCCTGCAGGTTGGTGCTGGTGACCTGGAACATCAGGAACACCAGCCCCGCCAGTACAGCGAACGCAACCACCTGGCGCAGCACGGCCCACCAATTCCATGACCGCGAAGCTCCCCGTGAGACGGTTACGGGTTTGCCCGATCTTGCTTTCATGCCAACCTTGTACCTGACTCGCCAATTTGCCGGCGGGTGGCACGCCCGGCAGTCTGCCACAGCGCGCTACCCCTACCGTCGACTCAGCGCATCGGAATGGCGTACAGCAATCCTCCATTCTCAGCCAGACGGTTCTTCCCGCGCGGCATGCCGGTGACACCAAGATTGCGCTCGAATGCTTCACCGTAATTGCCCACCTTGGCCACGATCTGGGCAGCCCAGTCGTTACTCAGGCCCAGCGACTGGCCCAGATCACCGCTAGTGCCAAGCAGGCGCTGCACATTCGGGTCTTTCGAATCGCGGAATTTGTCAATGTTCTTCGAATCGATGCCGAGTTCTTCCGCATTGATCATGGCATTGAGCGTGTACTGGACGACGTCGTACCAGCGTGGGTCACCTTTGCGGACCGCACCCGCCAACGGCTCGAGCGCGTGCGTATCCTCGAGCAGGATGTAGTCATTGCCCTTGGGGCCCAGCGTTCCCTTGAAGGCGGCCAGCGCTGCCAGGCTGTGGAACACCGCATCGCACCGGTTCGCCAGGAAAGAACGACGCAGTTGCTCGCCATCCGAGAACGGCACGGGCTTGTAGCGCAGCTTGTGCTTGCCGAAGAATTCGCCCAGATTGGTTTCACCCGGCCCTGCGACGATGCAAATGCTGGCATCATCGAGCTGCTTGACCGAATTCACCCCCAGTACCTTCGGCACCATGATGCCGTAAGTGTCGAAGAAGTAGGTGCCCGGAAACTGTACCCCTGCCTTGCTCTCGCGCGTCAGCGTCCAGGTGATCTGGGCAAACGCCACGTCCACCTCGCCCGACTGCACTGCCACCAGCCGCTGCGCCGGTGTGAGACTGACAAACTTCACCTTGTTGGGGTCACCCAGCACAGCCGTCGCCACGGCCCGGCACAGATCGGCATCCAGCCCCCGCATCACCCCCTGGCTGTCCGGCAGCGAGAAGTTCGGCGCGCTGCCGATGACCCCGCAATTCAGGACGCCACGCTCCTTGACGACATCCAGCGTGGACGCAGGTGTGCGCACCGTACCAGCACCCTGTTGACTCTCCTGGGCACTGGCCGGATACGCCATGGCCAGCCCCAGTACGGTCGTGGCCAGCATGCCAAGCAAATGAGTTCTCGTCTTCATGGACATTCCCACTTGTGATTCATTGATTGGAAAAATGCCTGATCGCGTCAGCCAGCAGGGTGACGCACCGCTCCACATCTGCGGGTGTGTTGTAGAAGTGCGGGGAAACCCGCACACCTTCCCCACGCGGGGCCACACTGACTCCCCGCGCGCTCAGCCACGCGCAACACGCTTCGTTACGCAGGGCCTTGAATACCTGGATTCCAGCCCGCCGGCTTGCCGGCGTCAGTGACACCAGCCCATGCTCGCGCGCCACCTGATGGAGATGTTCTCCCAACATCTGCACCCGGCGGTAGACGAGATCCCACCCGAACGACTCGAACATGTCTAGAGTGGCGTCCAGGCCGTAAAGGGCTGGGTAATTCACATGTGCGTACTGCAGCTGCGCGGAATCGTCGATGTTCGCGTAGCCCTGATAGGCAGGTGACATGGCCTCTCGTGCCCGTGAAGACGTTACCAGGATGGCGATGCCAAAACCGGACAGCATCCATTTGAAGAAGGACGAGGCATACACGTCGACGTGCTGCAGCTGAACCGGAATTGCGCCCATGGCCTGCAACCCGTCGACCACCAGCAAGGTGCCGTAGCGCCGGCAGTGTTCGCCCAGCTGCTGCAAATCGACCGTAGTGCCGGTACTGGAATGGGTGTGCGACACGGCCAGCACGCGGGCGCGCGGCCCGAGCGCCGCGATCAGGGCGTCTTGCCGCTGCTCCTCGGACGGGATGGGTACCCTGACAATGTCCGCACCGCCCCGCACGGCAGGATTCCAGACACGCTGCACGGAGGGGAATTCGTCCGCTGCGACCACGATCTGGTCTCCTGGCGCATAACGCAGGCTATGCGCCACGAGGTTCAGGGCTTCCGTGGTGTTCGAAAGAAACGTGATGGATTCCGGGCGGATCGCAAGCCATCGCGCCAGCCGTTCACGCACGCGCGATCCCACGGCACGCCACTCGTCGGCCGCGTCATAGCCGCGGCTCTTGACGCTGTCGAAAAAGCGGGCGACGGCGGCCCCATGGCCCGCCCAGGCCAGTCCGGCCGAGGCGGTATCGAGGTAGGTCCGCTGGCCGAGGTAGGGAAACAGTGCGCGCACCTGCGCAAGTGTGCGATCTTCGCTCAAGACTGACACCCGCCACGATGGATTGCCCGGGAGATGTTGCACACCAGTGTCTGACCCGATGCATCAACAATGATTGTTGAAGGAGTTCAACAAAAAGTTTATGATCGAACTATACGCGTTGGTTTCCAATCCGGTCAAGCTTGACACTCAGGAATCATCCGTGAGCTCCAAACCCTTATCCCACAGCCCGGAACAGCGGCTGCAGCAACTCGGCATTGCGCTCCCCCGCCCGCAACTGCCTGCTGCCAATTACGTACCCGTCACACAGTCGGGCCGGCTCGTGTTCCTGGCAGGCCAGGGTCCGCTCAGCGAGGGCCGCGTCGCATACGCGGGCAAGGTCGGACGCGACCTCACCGAGCAGCAGGGCTACGAAGCCGCACGGCTCACCATCCTCAATTCGCTGGCGATTCTTCGCGCATACGCGGGCTCGCTCGACAACGTCACCCGCATCCTGAAATTGCTCGCCTGGGTCAACTGCGAGGAAGGATTTGCGCGTGAGCACCTCATCATCAACGGCGCATCCGACCTCCTCGTGGAAGTCTTCGGAGACCGCGGCCGCCACGCGCGCAGCGCGGTCGGCGCCCACGACCTGCCCATGAACGTGGCGGTCGAGATCGAATTGATCGCCGAGGTCAATTTCGATGCCGACGCCCGACCAGCCCAGAGTGTCCAGCAGCAGGCGCACACGTAATGTGCCTACGGACGTGACCATCACTGACGCTCTCCCGCCCCATATCGCCCAGGAACGGCGGGCCCTGTTCTCTGCCCTGCAGAGCGTCGTGCCCGTATTGGGGGCGGTCATCGGTTCTCATATCGAAGTCGTCCTGCACGACCTCTCATGTCCGGAATCATCGATTCGAGCCATCGCCAACGGGCACATCACCCATCGGCGGCCGGGCGGCACCCTGCTTGCAGGGCCGGGCAACGACAAGGCGCTCGCCATGCTGGCCGATGTGCAGAAACAGATCCGTCCGGGCGAGCACGTGGCCATCGAACGCTACCCAACGGTCACGCGCGACGGGCGTACGTTGTCATCTTCCACCGTCATCTTCCGCGACTCCAATGGCCATGCGTTCGCCGCACTCTGCCTGAATGCAGACTACACGGGCATCCAGGCCGCACAGAACGTCCTCGCGGCGTTGCTGCCGCGCGTCGCTGCGGACGATGACACCAGCAGGAGCGATGCTCCCGACATTGAGGCGTTGATGCATGAAATCATCGACGACGCCATCGGACGCTTCGGAAAACCGGTAGCTTCGCTGAGCAAGGACGAAAAGGTTGCGGCCGTGGCGGTCATGCTGGAGCGGGGTCTTTTCGTGGTGAAAGGCGGCGTCGAGAAGGCCGCAGCCGCCCTGGGCGTCACCCGCTTCACCATTTACAACTACCTCGATACATTGCGCGCCAGCGGGCGTTACACCGACGGGCGCTGACCGTCGCGCCACTGATCGCCACTCATTGCCCGGCCGCTTGCGCCGACTGCCGCTACGCCTGCTGGAAGCCCTCCTGCTCCTCCAGCCAGCGGTCTATCCACGCCAGCCGCTGGGTAGGGTCCGACGTGCACATCAGTTCCTGCTTCCGCTCCATGGGCAAGGGCAGCAGTTCGCACAGGCGGTTCGCCACCCACGCACTGTCTTCCAGCCGGTAAGGGGGCGATGGGTAACGCGGCGCTCCCCCGGCGCTGCAGGTCGGCGATGATGCGCCCGAGAAAATCCGCATCCCGTTGATAGGCCGCAGGGATGCTCATTTCAGGATCGTCGGGCAGAAACTCGACCTCGCCCATCCACAAACCGAACTTGCCCTGGTAACTGGACGCCAGGCGAAACCGCGTCGTTCCCACGCAGCGGATGCGCATCAGCCCCGGCATGACAGTCTCCGCCTGTTCGATGCGTGCAAGCGTGCCAGCGTTGGCGAGCACTTCCACCCCTTCGGGGGTACGCACTTCATTGCCGGCAATGAGCCCGACCACACCAAACGCTGCACCTTCTTCCAGGCAACGTCGCACCATGTGGAAGTAACGCACCTCGAAAACCTGCAGATGCAGGACTCCGGCAGGAAACAGGGCGTGGCGCAAGGGGAAAAGGGGAATTGTGTTCATTTCTGAAAGCTCTGTCACGGATGGCTCGCCTGGCGCTCGCGATGCCGCCGACACGTTTCGTTGATGCTTGGGGTTTACCCCGAAAAATGCACTATTTTTCTTGACGCGGTAACTTTTAGGCGCATACTCTGCCCTACCATGCAGAATACTGCATGCCGCTACTCCGTTTCATCGATCCACGTTCCGTTGCACCTATGGTCTCTCCGCAAGCCTTGCCAAGCGCATTCAATTTTGCGCAGTACATCATCGAGGTCAACCAGGCACGGCCCGGCAAAGTTGCATATATCGACGACACGAGCACGCTGACTTATGGTGAGCTCGCCGAGCGTATCAGGAAAATGGCTGCGGCATTGCGTGGCCACGGGTTGCGCCGCGAAGAGCGCGTGCTGCTCCTGATGCACGACTGTATCGACTGGCCCGTCTGCTTCCTTGGCGCCCTCTATGCCGGCATCGTACCGGTCGCGGTCAACACGCTGCTCACCCCCAACGACTACGCCTACATGCTGGAACATAGTCGTGCCCGCGCCGCCCTCGTGTCGCAGGCGCTGTTGCCGGTCCTGCGAGAGGCCATGTCCCGCGCGAACCATGAGATCGAGCATGTCCTGGTGTCGTGCGGCCCCAATGAAGCACCCGATACGGGGTGCATCGGCATCCGCCAGCTGCTGGATTCCACCGCCCCCATGTCCGAGCCGGCACGCACCTGGGCTGACGAACCCGCCTTCTGGCTGTATTCGTCAGGCTCCACAGGGGCCCCCAAGGGAGCGGTGCACACGCACGGCAACCCGTGGTGGACAGCGGAGCTCTACGCCAAACCTGTGCTGTGCATGAACGAGAACGACACGGTATTTTCCGCTGCCAAACTGTTCTTCGCGTACGGTCTGGGCAATGCGCTGACATTTCCACTCAGCGTCGGGGCCAGCGTGGTACTGATGGCTGGCCGTCCCACTCCGGAGGCGTGCTTCGAACGCATGGTTCGGCACCAGCCTACCATTTTCTGCGGCGCCCCCACCGGCTACGCCGGCCTGCTGGCTTCGCCACAACTGCCACGGCGCGAGCAGGTAGCATTGCGCCTGTGTTCGTCAGCCGGAGAAGCCCTGCCACGCGACATCGGAGAACGTTTCACGGCCCACTTCGGCTGCGAGATCATCGATGGCATCGGCTCCACTGAAATGCTGCACATCTTCCTCTCGAACCGTCCGGGCAAGGTGCGCTACGGCACGACCGGCACGCCCGTCGACGGCTACGAGCTCTCGTTGCGCGGCGAAGACGGACAGCCGGTTGGCCCGGGGGAAATCGGCGATCTTTACATCAAGGGGCCCAGCGCGGCGCTCATGTACTGGAACAACCGCGAGAAGACGCGCCAGACTTTCCTCGGCGACTGGGTCAGGAGTGGTGACAAGTACATCTGCGATGCGGACGGCTATTACACGTATGCAGGCCGCTCTGACGACATGCTCAAGGTCAGCGGGCAGTACGTCTCGCCCTTCGAAGTCGAGGCCACACTGGTGCAGCACGCGTCGGTGCTCGAAGCGGCAGTCATCGGCATCACCGACCGGGACGGGCTTACCCGCACCAAGGCCTTCGTCGTCCTGCGCGATGGCCAGGTGCCCTCTCCAGAACTTGCCAGCGAGCTGCAGGGTTTCGTCAAACAGCGGCTCGCCCCGCACAAGTACCCCCGTTTCATCGAGTTCATAGACGAACTGCCCAAAACCGCTACCGGCAAGATCCAGCGCTTCCGCCTGCGTGAACGGGAAGCAGGAGGGGTGGCATGACAGCCATGCCGGAGAACGTACAGGAAACATGCACGGTCGACGTCGAATGGGGTTCGCGCGTCACCCGCATCGAGTACGAGTTCATCCATCCGGATCGCGTCGACAGCCCGCTGCTCGTATTCCTGCACGAAGGGCTGGGGTCCCGTTCGATGTGGAAGGACTTTCCAGCTGCAGTGTGTACCGCTGCCAACTGCCGGGGGCTGGTCTTCTCGCGCTGGGGGTACGGCAAATCCTCTCCGCGCGCGGCTCATGAACATTGGCCCGTCGAATTCATGCACGACCAGGCCAACCTGTTCCTGCCGGCCTTCTTCCGGGCGCTGGGCATCGATACCCGGGCCGACCGGCCTTGGCTGTACGGGCACAGCGATGGTGGGTCCATCGCCCTCATCCATGCGGCAACCCATCCGGGAGAGGTCGCCGGGCTCATCCTGGCTGCACCTCACATTTTTGTGGAAGATCTCACCATCCTCAGCATCGAGGAAGCTCGCTCAGCCTATCAGACCACCGACTTGCGCAGCCGGCTCGCACGCTACCACGACGACGTCGACTCGGCGTTCTGGGGCTGGAACGACATCTGGCTGAATCCGGCGTTCCGGGCATGGGATATCCGCCCCTTGCTCCCGGACATCCAGTGCCCCATACTTGCCATTCAGGGCTACGATGACCAGTACGGCACCATGGCGCAAATCGATGGCATCGCCCATGCCCTGCCCCAAACGCGGTTGCTCAAGCTGGCCTCGTGCGGGCATTCCCCACATCGCGACCAGCCGCAGCAGGTCATCGAAGCTGTCCGGTCATTTCTGCAGGCACATGCCAGTGCCGCTTCCGGCTGAACGCCAGAAGCCAGCAGACGCTCCGGGGGGGTTCATTGCCGGCGTCACCAACACCATAACCACACGACACCGGAATCCGCCCATGAGCCTGGTACAAACCCGAACATCGACGAAAGGAGGAAGGAGACGAGAGGCATGACGACATCCTGACGCCCCGACACACCGAACACCCGTACTACCGCAGCACGCGGCCAGTGCGTGTGACCCTTCCGGTTGCGCTCCGCCGCGGTGCAGCGAACTGATCCTTCGGCGCACGAGCAAGACAGCTGTCCGCGCCCGTTATCGATCTTGCGGCCGATTGCGGCACAGGTGCAGCATCTCGCTCCTGCCACGGGATCTCGGTGAAACCACTTGATGATTCAGGCGTTTTTATCGTCGAAAATAGAAACAGATTCGGCTCGTGCGGCCTGACGCACGGCCCGGCTCCCGAAGCGCATCGAACATGCCAGCCATCGCTGCCGGTTAAGATGCGTTGCCACGATTCTCAATCACGGAGACGATGCATGAACAAAAGCATAACGACCCGGGCTCTTTCCCTGATCGGCGCCACCGCCCTGGCCCTGGGCATCAGCACTGGCGCTGCCGCGCAGGAAAAGGTCAAAGTCGGTTTCATGCTGCCCTACTCCGGCACATATGCCGCACTGGGCAACAACATCGAGGAAGGCTTCCGCCTGTATGTGGAAGAACAGGGTGGCAAGCTCGAAGGGCTCGATATCGAGTACTTCAAGGTCGATGACGAATCCGACCCATCCAAGGCACCCGACAACGCCAACCGTCTCATCAAGCGCGATCAGGTCGATGTGCTCGTCGGTACCGTGCACTCCGGCGTCGCCATGGGCATGGCCAAGGTAGCCCGCGATACCAACACGCTGCTGATCATCCCCAATGCCGGGGCAGGCGCCATTACCGGCCCGCTCTGCGCTCCCAACATTTTCCGCAGCTCGTTCAGCAACTGGCAGCCCGCCTACGCCATGGGTCTCGTCGCTGCCGAGAAGTTCGGGCACAAGACCGCGGTCACCGTGTCCTGGAGTTACGCGGCGGGCGACGAATCCACCGGCGGCTTCAAGGAAGGTTTCGAATCCAAGGGCGGCAAGGTGCTCAAGCATCTCAGCCTGCCGTTCCCGAACGTCGAGTTTCAGCCCATCCTCACTGAAATCGCCAACCTCAAGCCCGATGCCGTCTACGTGTTCTTCGCCGGGGGTGGTGCGGTCAAGTGGGTGCTCGACTACGCCGCGGCCGGTCTGAAAGACTCGATCCCGCTCTATGGCCCTGGCTTCCTGACCGACGGTACGCTTGAAGGCCAGGGCAAGGCGGCGGAAGGTCTCTACACCACGCTACACTATGCTGACGACCTCGACATCGAAAAAGACCGTCAATTCCGCGCCGCCTACGAGAAGCGGTTCAACCATGCCCCCGATGTCTATTCGGTGCAGGGCTACGACGCTGCCCAGCTGCTGCACGCAGGTCTGAAGGCGGCCAAGGGCGAGCTCAAGAACCGTGACGCCATCATCAAGGGAATGCGCGCTGCAACCATCGACAGCCCGCGCGGCACCTTCACCATGTCGCGCGCACACGACCCCATCCAGGACATGTACCTGCGCCGGGTCGAAGGCAACCTCAACAAGTTCGTCGAGGTTGCGGTCAAGTCCCTCGAAGACCCCGCTCGTGGCTGCCGCATGAAGTGACATCATGGATCTGACGACCTTTCTTATTCAGTGCCTGAATAGCGTCCAGTACGGATTGCTCCTGTTTCTCGTCGCCAGCGGACTGACCCTGATCTTCGGCATCATGGGCGTAATCAACCTCGCCCATGGCAGTTTCTACATGATCGGGGCATACCTGGCGTATACGCTGGCCTCGTACACCGGCAACTTCGCCCTCTCGCTGCTGATAGGTATCGTCCTGTCGGTATTGTTCGGGTACCTGCTGGAATGGGGCTTCTTCAGTTTTCTGTACGAACGCGAGCATCTGCTCCAGGTACTGATGACGTTTGGTCTGATCCTTGTCTTCGAAGAACTGCGCAGCATTCTGGTCGACGACGATGTCCACGGGGTGCCGGTGCCCTCCTGGCTGGAGGGCAGCATCCCGATCGGCAACAACATGACCTATCCGATCTACCGGCTGTTCATGTCAGGTGTATGCCTGGCCATCGCCGTCGCCATGTATTACCTCATCCGCAAGACCCGCATCGGCATGATGGTGCGTGCCGGCGCCACCAATCGCGAGATGGTGCAGTCGCTGGGCATCAACATCTCGCTGCTTTACCGCTTCGTCTTTGCCGGCGGTGTCGCGCTTGCCATCTTCGCCGGCATGATTGCCTCCCCGGTGTCATCGGTGTATCCGGGCATGGGCAATTCCGTACTCATACTCAGCTTCGTCGTGGTCGTGATCGGTGGCATCGGTTCAGTCAAGGGGGCCCTGGTAGCGGCCCTCCTCATCGGCTTTGTCGAAACCTTCGGCATCGTGTTCTGGCAGCAGGCGGCTGGGGCGCTCGTGTATGTGCTCATGGCGGCGATTCTGCTTTGGAAACCTGAGGGGCTGTTCAAGCAAGGGACGTAACGCATGAAACGGTATGCATTCTGGATCTGGCTGGTCGCCTTCGCCCTGGCCGCGACGCTCCCGCTCTTGCCGCCCCCCATCGGAACCGAGTTCTATATCGCGCTGGGCACGCGCATCCTGATCATGGCGATCTTTGCCCTCAGCCTGCAGCTGCTGGTGGGTTACACCGGGCTCGTCAGCCTCGGGCACGCGGCGTTCTTTGCGTGTGCCGCCTATACCGTCGCAATGCTTACCCCGGAATACGAGGCCGGCAACGGCTGGTGGCTCGTGCTTGCCTCCATCGGCACATCCGGGCTGCTCGCGCTCGTCATCGGGATCCTGGTGATGCGCACCCGTGGCATCTACTTCATCATGGCTACGCTCGCATTCGCCCAGATGGTGTATTTCGTATTCCACGACTTCGCCTTCTTTGGCGGCAGCGATGGTACCTACATTTACTTCCGCCCCGAGTTCAGTCTGTTCGGTTGGCAGCTGGTCGACCTCGAAGACCTCAACCAGTTTTACTGGTTCACTCTTCTGGCCCTGCTCATCACCGTGGCTGTCCTCGCTCAATTGCTGCGCTCGCGGCTGGGTCATGCCATCGTGGGCATCAAGTACAACGAGCAGCGCATGCGCGCAACCGGCTACGACACGATGGCCTACAAGCTGGCCAGTTTCGTCATCGGTGGCATGTTCGCGGGACTCGCCGGATTCCTCTTCGCGCTCCAGTACGGGTTCGTCAACCCTGAGTTTGCTTCCTGGCACCAGTCAGGCAACGGGTTGCTCATGATCATCCTGGGTGGTCTTGGTAGCCTCCCCGGAGCAGTCCTGGGTGCGGTCGTGTTCGAACTCATGCGCGTCTGGTACCAGGATCTCACCGAACATTGGCAGCTGTTGCTGGGCGGTACCATCATTGCCGTCGCCGCTTTCATGCCCAAAGGACTCATGGGAGGCTTTTCCGGCCTGCGCCTGCCACACCGGCGCTTCGCCAGGGTCAAGGCCACAGCACCCGCCCAGACCACTGCCACTACCGTGATGCAACCGCAGGAGCACGCATGACCGAAGTACTGATGCGCGCCAATAGCGTAAGCCGCCACTTCGGGGCGCTGCGCGCCGTCGATAACGTCAGCCTCGCGCTCGCACGTAATGAAATCCACGCCGTGATCGGCACCAACGGGGCGGGCAAGTCGACGCTCATCAACCTGCTGTCCGGTGAGCTCCCGGTATCGTCGGGGCACGTTCTCCTGGGAGACCGGGAGATCACGGGCTGGTCGCAGCCACAGCGTGCCCGCGCCGGCGTTGGCCGCAGCTATCAGCGCAACAACGTGTTCCTGCCGCTCACCGTGTACGAGAACTGCCGGTTGGCTGCCCAGATGGCAACCCAACGCCCGTGGCGCATCTGGGAATCGGCCGGCCACTGCAGTGTCAGCCGGGAGCGTGCCGAGGCTGCCCTCGAGCGCACCGGACTCACCGAAGTCGCGAGCCGCGTGGCGGCCAGCCTGTCGCATGGTCAGAAACGGCAGCTCGAGGTCGCCATGTGCCTGGCCACCCAACCGTCGGTGCTACTGCTTGATGAACCGCTCGCCGGCATGGGGCCCGAGGAATCCGAGCGCATGCTCGACCTGCTGCGCAACCTGCGTGACGGACATGCCATCCTTCTGGTTGAGCACGACATGGATGCCGTATTTGCAGTCGCTGACCGCATCACAGTCATGGTCAACGGAGGAGTGATCGCCTCCGGCGCCCCCACCGAAGTCCGCGACAATGAAGAAGTACAACGCGCCTATCTGGGCGAGCAGGTATGAAGCAATGCAAGCGTTGATCGATGCAACCCAGATCCATGCATGGTATGGCAGCAGCCACATTCTGCATGGCGTAGATTTCCGGCTCGAAGCGGGAGAAACGGTTGGCCTGCTGGGACGCAACGGCATGGGCAAGAGCACTCTCATTCGCACCTTGCTGGGGCATGTGCGCGAACGCCAAGGCACGATCACCATACGCGGCCGCGATCTGTCACGTGGCTATCCCTACCAGGTGGCCCGACTCGGCATCGCCTATGTGCCCGAAGGCCGCGGCATATTCCCCAACCTCACGGTGCGCGAGAACCTCATCATGGCCGCCCGCCCTGGTACCCACGGGCAGCGCGACTGGACCCTCGAGCGCGTGCTCGAACTGTTCCCCCGCCTGGGGGAACGCATGAGCAACCTGGGCAACCAGCTCTCGGGGGGTGAACAGCAGATGCTGTCCATCGGCCGTGCGCTGATGACCAACCCGGACGCAATCATCCTCGATGAGGCCACCGAGGGCCTCGCGCCATTGATCGTGGCAGAAATCTGGCGCGTGATCGGCGAAATCCGCCGTACGGGTCTGGCCACGCTCGTGGTCGACCGCAATTACCGCACCGTCCTGTCCAATTCCGACAGGGTCGTCGTCATGGAAAAGGGCCGCATCGTACTGGAAGACAAGGCATCCTCCCTGATCGGCGCCCCCGAACAGCTCAGCAGATATCTGGGCGTGTAGGCCAGCATGGGCCGCGCATCGGCTACCGCGGTCCGGCGTCGCGCGTCATATACTTGGCGCAATATTCACCGGACCGCAACATGGCTCTCGATCCATCCAGTTTCTCGCTGCTCAAGGATTCCATCCGACGCTTCGTGCGCGACCGCCTGATGCCAGCCGAAGCGCTGGTCGAAGCTGACGACGAAGTACCCGCCGACATCATCAACGACATGAAGGCGCTGGGCCTGTTTGGCCTGTCCATACCTGAAGAGTACGGCGGTTTCGGCCTGTCCATGGAACAGGAGTGCGAGATTGCGTTCGAACTGGGGCAGACATCGCCAGCGTTTCGCTCGGTATTCGGCACGAACATCGGCATCGGCTCACAGGGCATCCTCATGGATGGTACCCCGGAGCAGAAGGCGGCCTACCTGCCACGCATCGCCAGGGGCGAACTCATCATTTCGTTTGCCCTGACCGAGCCCGATGCAGGCTCTGACGCCGCATCCATCAGGACGCGCGCGGTACCCGACGGTGACGACTATCTCATCAGCGGAACCAAACGCTTCATTACGAATGCGCCCCGTGCCGGAGCGTTCACCCTGATGGCGCGCACCGGAGGGTCCGGGGCATCCGGCATCAGCGCATTCATCGTGCCGGCCAGCACCCCCGGCATCACGCTGGGCAAGACCGACCGCAAGATGGGACAGCGTGGCACGAAAACCTGCGACGTCTACCTCGACAATGTCCGCGTTCCAGCTACCCACATCATCGGTGGCGTACCCGGCAAGGGCTTCAAGACAGCCATGAAGGTGCTCGACCGCGGCCGACTGCATCTCTCGGCACTGGCTTGCGGCATGGCGCAGCGCATCCTCGACGAAAGCGTCTCGTATGCCCGGCAACGCAAGCAGTTCGGGCAGCGCATCGGCGACTTCCAGCTGATCCAGGCCATGCTGGCCGACAGCCAGGCGGAGCTGCTGGCAGGCTGGACGCTTACGCGCGAGGTCGCGCGCAAGTATGACGCCAAACCCCTCGGCCAGTTCGACCCCGAGGTCAGCATGCAGGCATCGGGCGCCAAGCTGTTCACTACCGAAATGGTCGGGCGCATAGCCGACCGCGGCGTGCAGATCCACGGAGGTTCTGGCTACATCAGCGACTTTGCCGTCGAGCGCTTCTATCGCGACGCACGCCTCATGCGCCTCTACGAAGGCACTTCACAGATCCAGCAACTCGTCATTGGCAAGTACCTGATGCAACGAGACTGAAGCCATGCCGCTGCCTGCCAGCAACGAAGCCATCTCGCACGACTCCAGCACCCGCCCCCCCATGACAGACACGGCAACCACCGCCGATGCGCACGGCACCCGTCCGGCAGCGCACGACTCCGGGACGGCGGACAGCCCCGGCACGCGCGACGCCCGACTCGAAGCCGGTAACTCGACACCCGAGCACGTGGCAGTGCCCGATTCCGCATCGGATGTGGAGGCCGCCCTGGACGCTGCTCCGGCGGACGATTCGGTCATGTCCGAACTGACGGCAGAACTCCCCTTGCTGGAAGACAGCCTGCTTGCGCAGATCATCCATTTCGCCGGCAACTGGTTCGACAGCCTGACACAGCAGATCGGCGAAGTCGCGCACGCGCTCGACAATCTCGGCGTGGCCGCGGCCTGGTTCGAAGCCACGCTGCTTGATGACGCTGCTCGGACCCTGTTCCTGCAGACAGCGGGAACCCTGCTGGCGGTGCTGCTCGTGGCCGGGGCAGCCGAATGGCTGGTGCGGTGGCTTCTCCGTTATCCGCGCAGACTGCTGCGGCAGTACGCGCAGGCCCAGCTGGAAGCGCAGGCACGCCAGGAGGCTGATGAGGTGGCGGCGATCAGCGCCTCGCTCCACGCCGCAAGCGGCGATGCGCATGGGATGATAGATGGGGAGGACGGCCATCCTGGGCCTCCCCCCGACGACATGCGCGCCCGGCTCAACGAACTGCTGGCCGAACGCCGCAAGTCGATCGCGCATTCGGCCCTGCTTCGACGGCTGCCATTTGCCCTGGGCGATGCGTTGCTGGCATTGCTGTCGCTTGCAGCCTTCCTCGTTGTCGTCTCGCTGTTCACGCACTGGCTGGCACCGCGCTACCCGCAGGTTGCCAACCTGCTGGTACCCATCACCGAAGCCTACGCACTGCTGCGTGCAGGCATGGCGGTGACGCGGCTGCTGATTTCGCCGGCCTCACCCCAGCTACGCCTGCTCGAGATGCAGGATATCCACGCTCGGTTCCTGTTTCGTTGGGCGGTGATCATTTTTACCACGACCGCCCTCGGAGTGACGCTGGCGCGTGTGTTGCTCATGGCCGACGCAGGTCGTGAGGCTGCCACGCTCGTTTCCAAGGTCACCTCGCTGATCACGCACCTGTCCATGATCTACGTGGTAATCCGGACACGCCAGCCAATGCAGGCCTTCCTGCGTGGCAGCGATACGGCACGCCCCCACCCGTTCCGGGCGTTCGTGGCTGACATCTGGCCTGCGACCGCGATCTTCTTCCTGGTAGCGGTCTGGATCGTCTGGGCTCTCAGCATTACCGACGGTTTCGTGCGCGGACTGCGTTTCGGCACAATCACGGCTTCAGTTCTCATCGGCGCACGCCTGGTCTGGATTCTGGTGGTCGGACTGCTCGACCGCTCATTTGCCAACATCGGCATGGAGTCTTCGCTGGGTGCCAGCAACTACCACCGCTACCACCGGATCTTCCGCGCACTCCTGAGCTGGATCGTCTACGCAATTACCATCATCGTCCTGCTGGAAGCCTGGGGCGTGCCCGCGTTGCAATGGTTCGCCAATGGTACCCTGGGCCGCCGCATCGTGTCGGCCGCGGCCACCATCATCATTTCCGTAATCATCGCCCTGCTTGTCTGGGAAGCCATTTCCGGTGCGCTCAACCGGCGCATTCAGCGCTGGACCAGCACGGGGGATGTGGTGCGCGCGACGCGCCTGCGGACATTCCTGCCCATGATCCGTACGGTTCTCTTCGTCGCCATCGCCGCCATCGTGCTGATGACCACGCTGCACGAGCTCGGCATCAACACCACGCCCCTGCTGGCCGGCGCCAGCATCGTGGGCATTGCGGTAGGTTTCGGCTCGCAGAAACTGGTGCAGGATTTCATCACGGGCATCTTTCTGCTCATGGAAAATGCCATGCAGGTGGGCGACACCGTGACGGTTGCCGGGGTAACCGGCGTGGTTGAGCACCTCTCCATCCGCACCGTGCATCTGAGGGCGTCGGACGGCTCGCTTTTTGTTGTCCCGTTCAGCGCCGTGTCCACCGTGAACAACGTCAACCGAGGCCTGGGCAACGCACGCATCCGGATCAATGTCGGCATGAACGCCGACATTGATGCGATCTACGCGGCATTGCGCCAGATCAGCGCCGACATGCGAGCCGAACCCGAACTGGCTCCCCTGATCAAGGCGAACATCGACATCGCGGGCGTCGAGAAGATCGAGGAATGGCTGATTTCCATTACCGCGCAGATCCGTACCACCGACCAGGGCCGGGCACGCATCCAGCGGGAACTCAACCGCCGCGTTCTGGAGTACTTCCGCAAGCAGGGCATGCCGGTCGTCCAGCCCGCTACCGACACCCCCACCCTGATGCTGGAACTCAACAACAATGCCTGAGCTGCAGCACGTCAATGCTCCGGTGGGCGTTTATGACTCGGGCGTAGGCGGCCTGAGCGTACTGCAGGCCATGCGCCGTCTGCTGCCACGCGAGCATCTGATTTACGTCGCTGATTCGGCGTATGTGCCCTATGGTGAAAAGTCACGGCATAAGGTCATCGAACGTTCGCTCAACGTTGCCGCCTACTTCATGTCGCGCGGGGTAAAAGCGCTGGTCGTGCCCTGCAACACGGCCACGGCCGCAGCCATCCACGTCCTGCGCGAGCGTCATCCCCACCTCCCCATCATTGGCATCGAGCCGGCGGTGCGCCCGGCAGCGCGGCTGACCCGACAGAATGTCATCGGCGTGTTCGCCACCACTGGCACCCTCAACAGCGCGCGCTTCCATGCCCTCGTGCAGCGTGAAGCGCCGCACGCTCGCATCATCGTACGTCCCTGCCCCGATTGGGTCAGGGCGGTAGAGGAAGGGATCACCACCGGCGAACCGGCCATCGAACTCGTCCGACCAGCAATCAGCGAAGTGCTGGGTGAGGGCGCCGATGTGCTGGTACTGGGCTGTACCCACTTCCCGTTCCTGATCGACGCCATCCGCGCCGTGGCGCCTTCTTCCGTGCCGGTGCTCGAAACCAGTGAGGCCGTGGCGCGTCAGGTGCAACGCCAGCTCGAGGAACGCGGCCTGCTACGCACTGAGGGTGAAGGCTGCTGGGAATTTCACAGCAGCGGCGATCCGCGCCAGCTAGAAGAAGTCGGCAGCCGTGTGTTGAACGCGCCGATCCGGGCCCAGCGGTTGCCAGCCGCATATTGCTGACGCCGGTATGCGCCTGCCTCCAAAGCTGCCCCGGGGCAGCAGGCCGCCGAGCAATGCCATGACCAGGATCAGACTTGCGCCTGGCCCGACGCATGTCCCGGTGCAGGGGCATTCCCGTCGGGATACGCAGGGCCGCTGCGAGTTTTCGCGGGATCGTCCGCGCCGCTGACTTCAGCCTGCACACGCACTGGCGGGGCATGACCCTGCTTGTCCTGGCCGAAATACACCACCGTATGCGGATATGGCAATTCGATGCCTGCCGCGGCGAAGTGCTTTTTCACCAGCCGGTTGTATGCGCGTTGTACTGCCCACTGCATGCCAGGGGCCGTCTTGATCATGACGCGTATGGTGAATCCGCGTTCATCGAGGGTGGTAACCCCGGGGATGGAGATGTCCTCAAGTATCGCCGGCGCCACCTGCGGATCCTGCTTCAGCTCCTCGAACGCCTGCCGCAGGTAGTGCATGGCCTCATCCACATCCTCCCGGTACGCCACCGTGTAATGCCCCAGGTGATACGAGAAATCACGCATGTGATTGGAGACCTTGTCGATGGCGGAAAAGGGGATGAGGTGAAAACCGCCGTCCAGCGTACGGATGCCGACCGATCGCAGTGTGAGCTTCTCGACCGTACCGAAGATGCCCGCCACCTCGACCACGTCATTCTGGTTCATTCCGTTCTCGATCTGGATGAACACGCCGGTGATGATGTCCTGCACCAGCTTCTGCGCACCGAACCCCACGGCCAGACCCACTACCCCGGCACCGGCCACCAGCGGGCCGATGTCGATGCCGATCTGGGACAGTACCACCATCACGGTCAGCGTCGCGATCACGATCATCGCTGCGTTTCGGAAGAGCGACAGCAGCGTCTTGCGGCGCGCGCTGGTCATGTCGCTGTCGGGCATCCGGCTGAGCCTGTGCTCGATCAGGCTGGCCACCACCACCCAGCTGCAGGCGGCCAGAACCAGCACGATGCCCACGTGAACCAGCGTGGTCAGCACTTTCCGGCCCGCCTCCGATTCGAGCCAGTAGGCGAGGCTGAGCACCTGCCACGCGTCCAGCACGACCAGAGCTGCCACCACGAAGACGAGCAGGCGCAAGCCGTGGATGAAGGCAGGGATATATGCGTTGATGCGCCCCTCCAGCAACGGCAGGCGCTGCTGCAAGTCGGCCGGCAAACGAATCCGTTGCATCAGCAGTACGCTCAGCACGCCCGACACCAGCAGGGAACCGCCAACTGCGACGAGCGTCTGCACCGTTGCCTCCGCAATCATTGGCAGGGCTGTCTCCTGCTCGACCTGGGTGGCGATGAGCAGCACCGTGAAATACGCGATGGCCAGCACGTGCCAGCTACGGGCCAGCATGCGCAACAGCGACCCGAACAGCGCCGACTGCATCTGTTCCGCACGTTCGCGCATCGCATCGCGCATGGCGACGCGGTTGCGCAGGATGACTCCCAACGCGTACACGTACACCGACAGCATGATGATGAGCCCGGCCACATGCGCCGCCGCTGGCGAAATCATGGACCGTATCAGCGGAACCACGACCAGAACGCCGTAGCCGGCCACGCTGATGATCACGGCCCCGAAGCGGTACCAGTAGGCCGCCGTGGTGTCGCGCATGGAGAAGAGTCGCAGGTAGGGAAAGCGCACGGCAAACACACCACGGGCCAGCGCCTTGACGATCTCGATACCCATGAACGCGTTGATGAAGACTACCTCGAAACGGCTGCTGATGCCGACCACCTCGGCTGCGAACACACCCAGCGCATGGCCGATGACCGCAGCCAGCACCACCACGAAGATGTCGATGATCAGGGCGCCCACCATGGCCATCAGCTTGCGGTACAGCACCATGAGGCGCGCCTTCACCTCGCTGCGTGCCAGCAGATGTTCGAGCGTTTCGACGTCGGGTTGCGAGCCATCGGTTCCAGCCGTGCTGCCTGATGACACCATGCTCGGTGCACTGCCGGCTTGCGCGGTGCTTGCAGAGTCACCCAGATAGGCGGCGATCGTACGCGCGACGCGGCGATCGAGAAAGCGGTAAACACCGCGCGCGGCCAAGCGCAGTACCCCGTAGCAGAACAGCGTCGCCACTACCACCAGTAGAAAGGCGATCAGAGGGCCCTGCCAGTGGCGTTCCGGTGCCGACGGCGCCACCAGCGCGGCCAGG
>ERZ777003.2397-NODE-2397-length-22099-cov-15.016331_pt1 | contig 22099 bp, 13 predicted proteins | sample MGYA00374956_ERZ777003 | MGnify/ENA primary metagenome ERZ777003 (study PRJEB29302, sample SAMN06268252) | bioreactor metagenome | isolation source: Joint BioEnergy Institute, California, USA | place: USA:Joint BioEnergy Institute, California, USA | collected... | reverse complement strand
GCGCTGCGGCGACTGCGTCGCCACAGAGCCGCGGTGTAACGAGGATCTCGGAGGGCCTGTGGCCCTCCGAACCTCCCGGCCGGTGTGTCTGCGGCCCGCCACGCCCTTCGAGTGACAGGACCTATGCGGTGGTCCGTCCTGCACCCGGGCGTGTTCCGCAGGCGCTGTGCCCTGCACCCGGGCGTGTTCCGCAGGTGCTCCGCCCTGCACCCGGGCTGCTTGTGCTGTCATTCATGCAGGCGCTCCGCCCTGCACCCGGGCAGGAGGGCCGGCGCCGGCCCTCCTGCACCACCCGCGCCAGGGCCTGCGGCCCTGGACCCGCAAGGGAACGCGTACCGTGCCCGTCTGCCCGTTGTCATGCCCATCTACACCGATGCCCGTGCCCCAAGCACAGGCTGATGCCCTGCAATGCTTAGTTTGGTTGAGACGAGCAGTTGGCCTGCGGCTCGCCTCACCTTCCGACAGAAAGATTCCAGGGCCTGCGGCCCTGGACCCGCAAGGGAACGCGTACCGAGCCAGCCCGCCCGTTGTCATGCCCATCTACGCCGATGCCCGTGCCCCCAGGCACAGACTGATGCGCTGCAATGCTTAGTTTGGCTGAGACGAGCAGCTGGTGGGATGGAATGCCACACGCCTTCGGAAAGGAACGCTGGAGGGCGTGTGGCTTTCCGAACCGTCCGGCTCAGAGGGAGAGGGCGTCCAGGCGGTCGGCGAAGCTGAGGACGAAGCGCACGACCCGCAGCGGGCACTCGCGCTGGGGCAGGTGGCCGCAGCGCGGGAGCAGGAGCCGCGGCGCGCCCGGGAGGTTCTCATCGAAGAAGCCGAACGACCCCTCGGGCAGGAAGCGGTCGCGCAGGCCCCAGATCAGGCCGGCCGGGACGGGCAGGCGGCGCAGGTGCTCGGGGCTGAGGAAGACCCTGTCGTCGCTCGCGCCGTAGGCCTCGAGGATGACCGGGCGCTGGAACATGTGCTGCAGGCTGCGCAGCAGCGGCACGAGCAGCAGGCGCGGCACGCGGCCGATCAGCTCGCCGCTGACGCGGTAGGCGGCGCTGAGGCGCGTGTCGCTGATCTTGGCGAAGAACTCGTCGTAGGTCGCGCGGCCGCCGAGCGGGGCGCCGCCGGGGTTGAGCAGCACCAGGCCGCGCACGAGCTCGGGCTCGGCCCAGGCCAGGCGCACGCCGAGCATTCCGCCCAGCGAGTTGCCGACCACCAGCGCGGGGCGGCGGACCACCTGGCGGATGAGGCCGGCGACCGCGGCGACGTGCTCGTCCACGGTGGCGTAGTGCCGCCCGGCGGGCAGCCCCGAGAGCCCGTGGCCGAGCAGGTCCAGCGCGTAGACGTCGTGGTGCCGGGCGAGGCGGCCCATGACGAGCGCCCAGGTGAGGGCGCTGTCGCCGATGCCGTGGACCAGCACGACCGGCGTGTTGCGGCGCGCGGGCCAGGGGGGAGGCGGCGGCGGGCCCCAGATCAGGCGCTGGTAGTAGTTGACGGCCACGCCGCCGACCCGCACCTCGTGCTGGGTCGCGCCGCGGCTGATGATGCGGTGGCGCGCCAGCCCGTCCAGCAGCGGGACGACGGCGCTCGAGAATGGGTCGTAGAAGGCCTGGAGCTGGTAGATCGCGGCCTGCAGGTGGCGCGGCGTTTGGAGCCGGGGGCGCAAGGGGCGCATAGCATACCCTGGTTGGTCGTCCCGGCGGGGCCGCGCGGCGCCGGGCACATCGTCAGCCAGCGCTCGGAGGGCTGCGCCAGGCCCGGCGCCCGCGTCACAGGTCCAGCGCCATCTGCTGGCCCTGGCGCGGCGGCTCCTCATCGAGCTCCTGCGGCGCCGCGGGCGCCGCCTCGCCCAGCATCTCCAGCAGCCCGGCCTCGTCGAGCAGCGGGACGCCGAGCTCCTGGGCCTTGCTGAGCTTGGTGCCGCCCGGCTCGGCGCCGATGACCAGGAAGCTGGTCTTCTTCGAGACGCTGCCGGCGACCTTGCCGCCGTGGGACTTGATCAGCTCCTCGGCCTGCTCGCGGGTCAGGCTGGGCAGCGTGCCGGTGATCACGAACGTCTTGCCGGCGAGCGCGTCGCTGGCCTGGACGCGCCGGGCCTGCACCGCGGTCTGCACGCCGACGTCCTTGAGCTTCTGGATCAGCGCGCGGTTGGCGGGCACCGAGAAGAACTGGACGACGCTCTGGGCGATCGCCGGGCCGATGCCGTCCACGGCGTCGATCTGCTCCTCGGTGGCGTCGGCCAGCGCGTCGAGCGATCCGAAGTGCTCGGCGAGCGCCTGGGCGGCCACCTCGCCGACGAAGCGGATGCCGAGGCCGGTGATGAGGCGGGAGAGCGGGCGGTTCTTCGACTCCTCGATCGCGCTGAGCAGGTTGGCGATCTTCTTCTCGCCGTAGCCCTCGAGGTCCTTCAGGTCCTCCTTGGTGAGCCGGTAGAGGTCGGCCACGTCCTTGACGAGGCCGCGCTCGACGAAGAACTGCGCCTGGCGCTCGCCGAGCCCGACGATATCCATCGCGCCGCGCGAGACCCAGTGCTCGACGCGCCGGACGAGCTGGGCGGGGCAGATGCCGAAGTTCGGGCAGCGGTAGGCGACCTCGCCGTCGGGGCGCTCGAGGGGCGTGCCGCAGGCCGGGCACTCGGCCGGCATGGTCCAGATGCGCTCGGTGCCGTCGCGGCGGCCCACGATCGGCGCGATGATCTGCGGGATCACATCGCCGGCGCGCTTGACGGTCACGTAGTCGCCGATGCGGATGTCGCGGCTGGCGATGTAGTCGGCGTTGTGCAGCGTGGCGTTGCGCACGGTGACGCCGCCGATCGTGACCGGCTCGATCACCGCGTTGGGGGTGATGACGCCGGTGCGGCCGACGTTGATGACGATGTCGAGCATCCGGCTGACGGCCTCGCGGGCCGGGAACTTGAAGGCGATCGCCCAGCGCGGGTCGCGCCCGACGACGCCGAGCTCCTCCTGCTGCTCGAAGCTGTCCACCTTGAGGACGATGCCGTCGGCCTCGTAGGGCAGCTCGTCGCGGCGGGCCATCCACTCGCGGCAGTAGCGCAGGGCGTCCTCGAAGTCCTCGAAGCGCCGCGCGTCGCGGTTCACGGGCAGGCCGAGGCGCCTGAAGAGCTCGAGCAGCTCCCACTGCGAGCGGATCGTGACGCCCTGGAACGGGCCGACGCCGTAGGCGAAGAAGCGCAGCGGCCGCCCGGCGGTGACGTGCGGGTCCTTCTGGCGCAGGCTGCCGGCGGCGGCGTTGCGCGGGTTGGCGGCCACCTTCTCGCCGGCGGCGGCCAGGCGCTCGTTGAGCCGCTCGAAGTCGGCGATGCGCATGTAGACCTCGCCGCGCACCTCGATGGAGGTGGGGATCTGGACCGAGGGCTGCCCGTCGCCGGCCCCCACGCCCCTCGCCCCCAGGGTGAGCGGGATGGACGGGATCGTCCGCAGGTTGGGCGTGACATCCTCGCCCGTCTCGCCGTCGCCGCGGGTGGCGCCGCGGACGAGGCGGCCGTTCTCGTAGGTCAGCGCGACGGCCAGGCCGTCGATCTTCGGCTCGCAGACGTAGGCGACGCGGGCGCTCGAGCCGAGCAGCCGCTGGATGCGGTCGCGCCAGGCGCGCAGGCCGTCCTCGTCGAAGGCGTTGCCGAGCGAGAGCATGGGGACGGGGTGGCGCACCTTGGCGAACTTCTCGGAGGGCGCGCCGCCGACGCGCCGGGTGGGCGAGTCGGGCGAGGCGAGCTCCGGGTGGGCGGCCTCGAGCTCGCGCAGCTCGCGCATCATCGCGTCGTACTCTGCGTCGCTGACGATCGGATCGTCCAGCACGTAGTAGCGGTAGTTGTGGAACTGGAGCTGTTCGGTCAGCTCTGCGATCCGCCGCGCCGCGTCGGTTGCGCTCATCGTGTGCTCCGTGACTACCCAGGTTTCCGGTAGGTATTATACTTCAGTGAGGTACGCGGTGCGGTGTGCTTGAGGGCGAGAGGGGTTGCGACCCCTCTCGCGCTCTCCCCCGCCGTATGGGGCTATGCAGCCCCTTCCGAACCATCCCCGCAAGCGGCGCCACCTCCCCTCGCCCGCCCGTTGTCATGCCTCAGCACACCAGCCGCTCGTCCTAATCGCACTGCCCGTTGCGTTGCAGCGCATCAGTCTGTGCCTGAGGCACGGGCATCGGTGTAGATGGGCCTGACAACGGGCAGACGGGCACGGGACTCGCTCCCTTGCGGGTCCAGGGCCGCAGGCCCTGGCGCGGGTGGTGCAGGGCGGAGCGCCTGCAGAAGTGCCTGCGGAACAAGCCGGGTGCAGGACGAACCACCGGCGTAGGCGGGAGGAGGTGTGGAGGGCTGCGGCCCTTCATGGGGAGCGGGGGAGGCCACCGCGTACCTTCTGTCAAGGATTCAGAAAAAAGGGGTTTGACAGCTGCGCAGAGGTGTGTATAATTAGCGAGTGCAGTCCCCGATAGCTCAACGGTAGAGCGGCTGACTGTTAATCAGTAGGTTCCTGGTTCGAATCCAGGTCGGGGAGCCAGACAGAACAGAGGCGGTGCGGTTGGAACTCCAGCTGCGCCGCTACTCTTTTTCAGCGGCCGTTTCGAGGCATCCCCGAAAGCGGCCGCCCATCGCCGCCCCAGCGGCCGGGACAGGGCCGCAGCATCGTACGCCGGTCTGGGAGAAGAGCCGTTTGCGGAGCGCTGAGGTGCGCGATGGCCCAGGACACCCTGCGGGGCACGCCCGAGAAAGCGGGCTACGTCCTCGAGTGGCACGACGAGTTCGACGGAGCCGGCCTCGACCTGGCGAAGTGGGTGCCCTACTACCTGCCGCAGTGGAGCTCCCGCAGCCGGTCGGCGCCGAACTACCAGCTCCGCGATAGCTGCCTCGTCCTGCAGATCACCGAGGACCAGCAGCCCTGGTGCCCCGAGTTCGACGGCGAGATCAAGGCGTCGTCGGTGCAGACCGGGCTCTTCGCGGGGCCGGTCGGCAGCCGCCAGGGCCAGCTCCAGTTCAGCCCGCAGCTGGTGGTCCGCGAGGCGCAGACGAACGTGCGGCTGTACACCCCGCAGTACGGCTACATCGAGTGCCGCGCCCGCTGCTGCGCCACGGCCGGGGTCCACGTATCGCTCTGGATGATCGGCTACGAGGACGTCCCCGCGCACAGCGGCGAGATCGCGGTGTTCGAGGTCTTCGGCAAGGACCTGGCGGAACATTCGGCCGTCGTCTGCTCGGGCGTGCACCCGTGGGGCGACCCGGCGCTGAGCGAGGCGTTCTACTGCGACCCGCTGCCGATCGATGCGACGCAGTTCCACCGCTACGCGGTGGAGTGGACGCCGCGGCACATCGACTACTTCGTGGACGACCAGCTCCTCAGGCGCATCGAGCAGTCGCCGGCCTACCCGCTCCAGCTAATGCTCTCGATCTTCGAGCGGCCGGGCGGCGACCAGCGCGCCCCGTACCCCCGCGAGTTCGCCGTCGACTACGTGCGCGTGTATCAGCCCCAGGGCGGCTATGAATAGATGCGGCGGCGGGAGCTCGGGATGGCCTCGCCTCCCCTGAACCCCCGCCGCCGCACACGCGCTCTGTTGGAACAGCGCCCGTCCCCTACTTGACGCCGGCGCAGATCAGCAGCTCGCACGGCCCCTCGAAGCCGCCGGCGCCCTCGTACTGCGCCAGCTCGCGGGCGATCTCCCGCCACGTGTCCTCGCGCTCCCGCTCGTCGAGGCCGGCCATCATCTGGTGCAGCGCGCCGAACGACTCGCGCTCGAAGCGGACGCACTCCGCGGCGGATGGCAGCCGCAGCGGCGCGGCGACGCGGCGGGTCTGAACGTTGCGGAACCCGGCCGCGCGGAAGGCCTCCTCGAGCACCCCCGGCGCGCCGAGGCTGAAGGGGCCGGGCTGGCCCGGCAGCGGCGGCGGGAGCTGGGCGCGGCGGCGAATGATCGACACGGGGATCGAGAAGAACCGGTTGTTCTCGGGGGTCGAGTAGACGATGGCCGCGACCGCCCCGCCGGGCTTGAGCACGCGGCGCATCCCGGTGAGCGCCCGGTGCTGGTCGGGGAAGTAGATCAGGCCGACGCGGGAGATCACGGCGTCGAACGCGCCCTCCTCCAGCTCGAGGTTCTCGCCGTCCATGACCTGCGTCGACACGTTGGTCAGGCCGGCCTGCCGCGCCGCCTCCTCGGCGTAGGCGAGGATGTTCGGCGCGATGTCGGTGGCCAGCACCGAGCCGCTCGGCCCGACGCGCCGCGCGGCCCTGATGGTCTGCTCCCCCGCGCCCGCGGCCACGTCCAGGACGCGGCTGCCGGCCGTGATACCGGCCATGTCGAGCATCGTCTCGGTGGCCGGGCCGAGCCACGCGCTGAGCGTCGGGCCCCAGCGGTGCCACGCCTCCGCCGCGTCCTGCCACTGGGCGCGGGTCGTCTCCTTGTACCTTACCGGGTTGAACGCCGGTGCGGTCGCTGTCATTGTGTTACCTCCTCAATAAATGCCGGGCAAATGACATCGCTGCCCGTGCTGCTGTTGCCCCTCAAATATAGGCAGGCCGGCCGGGCGCGTCTCCCCTCGAAAGAATGGAGGCGCGGATAGAAAAGTTCGGCCGGGTGGCGTAGAATACGCCCGCGACCACTCTTCTCTTCCGTCGTCAAGAAGCCGGCTCGCCGGCCTGGGAGCGTGAGCATGGAAGACGAAGCGCCGCCGCCGGAGCGCCTGCACGAGCGCGAGACCGCGATCCTCCAGCGCCTGGCAGCCGGGATGACGGACCAGCAGATCGCCGACGACCTGCACCTGAGCCTGCACACCGTCAAGTGGTACAACCGCCAGCTCTACGGGAAGCTGGGGGTCAGGAGCCGGACGCAGGCGATCGCATACGCCCAGAGCCTCGGCCTGCTGCCCGACGGGCGCGAGCGCGCGCCGCTGCCAGCGGCCGGGCACCGGCTCCCAGCCCAGACCGCGCCGTTCATCGGGCGCAGCCGCGAGCTCGCCGAAGTGGAGCAGCTGCTGGGCAGGTCGCGCCTGCTGACCCTCACCGGCGCCGGGGGGACCGGCAAGACGCGGCTCGCGCTTCAGCTGGCGGAGGCGATCGCGCCCACGTTCGCCGACGGCGTCTGCTTCGTCGATCTGGCGCCGCTCGCCGACCACGCCCTGGTGATGAAGGCGATCGCCGGGGCGCTGGGCGTGGTCGAGCACGGGCCGGGGGAGCTGCTGGAGACACTGAAGCGCGTGCTCGCCCGGCGCGAGCTGCTGCTGCTGATCGACAACTTCGAGCATGTGATCGCGGCGGCCCCGCTCCTCTCCGAGCTCCTGGCGTCCGCCCCGCGCCTCAAGGCGCTCGTCACCAGCCGGGAGCCGCTGCACCTCTCCGGCGAGCAGGAGTACACGGTGCCGCCCCTGACGCTGCCGGACGCGGGCGCCGTCTCGGCGCAGCGCCTCACCGAGTCCGAGGCGGGCATGCTCTTCGTGCGACGCGCCCAGATGGTGCGGCCGCGCTTCGAGGCGACCGACGCCGACGCGCCGGCCATCGCGCGCATCTGCATCCGCCTCGACGGCCTGCCGCTGGCGATCGAGCTGGCCGCCGCCCGCTGCAAGCTGCTCACCCCGCAGGCGCTCCTGGCGCGCCTGGAGGACGCTGCGGGAGACGCCGCGTTTCAGGTGCTCGCCGGCAGCTCACGCGACGCCCCGCCGCGCCAGCGGACGCTGCGCGACACGATCGCCTGGAGCTACAACCTGCTGAGCGCCGACGAGCAGCGGCTGTTCGCGCGGCTCGCGGTCTTCCACGGCGGGCGCTCGCTGGAGGCGATCGAGGCCGTCTGCGCCGAGGGGCTGTCGACCGATGTGTTCGACTGCCTGGCGTCGCTGGTGGACAAGAGCCTGGTGCAGCAGCGGGACGGGGCGGATGGCGAGCCGCGGTTCGCGCTGCTGGATATGATCCAGGCCTACGCCCGCGAGCGGCTGGAGGCGTCCGGCGAGGCGGCGGCGACGCGCCGGCGGCACGCGGAGTACTTCGTCGCACTCGCCGAGCGCGCCGAGCCGGAGCTGCGGCTCGCAGGCTACGACCGCTGGTGCCGGGTGTTCGAGCTCGAGCTGGACAACCTGCGCGCAGCCCTGGAGTGGAGCCTGAGCGCCCCCGCGGCGGCCGAGGGCGGCGTCACGCTCGGCGTGCGCCTGATGGCCGCGACGGGCATGTTCTGGTACGGCAAGGGCTACCACGTCGAGGGGTTCCGCTGGGCGCAGCAGCTGCTCGCGCGCCTCGACGAGGCGCCGGCGGCGCACCACCCCAGATTCCTGATCAGCGCCGGCCGTCTGGCCTGGTTCCAGGATCTCGACGCCGGGCGGCGGCTGATCAGGTGGGCGCTCGACAGATCCCGCGAGCTCGGCGACGCGCTCCAGGCCGCCTGGGCGCTCAGCTTCCTGGGCTACACGCTGCTGCACGAGCCCGACGCCGCGCTGCCGCTCGCCGAAGAGGGGCTGGCGGCGTTCCGGGCGCTGGGGCACCTGCCCGGCATCGCCCAGGCGCTGAACATCATCGGCGAGATCGCCCGGGTCAACGGGGACGACGCGCGCGCCCGGCAGGTGTACGAGGAGTGCCTGGCGGTGTGCCAGCGGACGGGGGAGGCCGGCCGCATCCACTACATGTACGGGAACCTCGCCTTCCTCGCGCAGCACGCCGGCGACGCCGAGCGCGCCTGGCAGCTGGCCCACCAGGGGCTGCTGCTCGCGCGCGACCGGCAGGACCGGAACGACATCGCGGACGCGATCATCACGATGGCGGGGTCGCTGGTGGCCGGCGGCGCCCCGCGCCAGGGCACCTTCCGGCGGGCGGCGCGGCTGCTGGGCGCGGCCGAGGCCGAGCACGAGCGCATGGGCACCTTCCTGCAGCCGAGCAACAGGCCGGAGTATCACCGCATTCTGGCGGAGGTGCGCGGGCGCCTGGACGACGGGCTGTTCCAGGCGGCGTGGGCCGAGGGGCGCGACATGACGCTGGAGCAGGCGCTGGCCTACGCGCTGGAGGGGGCCGGGGCGCCGGATGCGGGCGGGCCGGCGTGATCGCCTCCGGGGGGCTTTCCCAGACCCATGCGGGGTGCGAGGGCGCGGCCACCGCGCCAGGCGTTCCCGGGCGGGCCGGCGCCCTTCGCTCACAAAAAAAGCCCAGCCCCGTGCAGATGCACAGGGCTGGGGAAGCGGCTCGCGCGATGCGCGGCGGACGACGTCTGGTGGTCAGGCCGTGACCGGGTGGAGGCCGTAGCGCCGGGCGACTTCGGGAGTGATCAGGCCGAGGAGCGCGTAGCCCAGGCCCGCCAGCACCGCCCCCAGCACCGTGAAGGCAACGCCCAGCGCCATCGCCCCGTAGGAGGCGCCGATCGCCATCGCCGACAGGCTCAGCGAGGTCACCAGGCTAGCCGCCGTCAGCTGCGTGTTGCGCGCCTGGTTGGCGACCGGGTTGCCGTTGGTGTCCTTCAGGGCCAGGGCGGGGTCGTTGGTGCCGGCCGGGTCGCCGCTCTCGACCGCGAAGCGGCCCATCTGCGAGTAGGTCAGGCCGTTCGAGCTGGCGGCGGCGTGCCGCTGGATGATGTCGGCCATGCTGAGCGCGGTGGCGATGCTGTTGACGGGCGCGTTCGGGATCGTGGCGTCCTCAGGAGTGACGATCTGCTGGGCCGCCAGCTGCTGACCGACGAACATGCGGATGTAGAGACCAGCACCAGCGACGACCAGGCCGGCGACAGCGAAGGCGATGCCGAGCACGATGACCATTTTGGGGAAGAGCCGCAGCGCGTTCATTATGAGCCTCCAAGTGTTGTGTGCGATTTCTTCGCAACCGATGGCACGAAGTATAGTGGGGAGGCACCTGGAGTGGCGTAGTGGTTTGTGCACCGCCGGGAAACGCCCAGCAACCAAGCGAGCGGGGGCGACAGCCTGTGCTGCCCTCCCCGCGCCGCCCGCGCGCATCAGGACGGCGCCGGTCGCCCGCCGATGGGCTGCGGCGCGCGCTGCCCGAGCTGCGGCGAGATATTCTGGTTGAAGCGGAAGATGTTGCGCGGGTCGTACTTGCGCTTGATCGCCACCAGCCGCGCGAAGGTGTCCGGCGGGTACGCGTCGCGCACGCGGTCCGGGCCCTCGTTCTCCAGGAAGTTGACGTACACGCCTGACCCCTCGGGGTGGATGGCCCGCCACAGCGACTCGGTCCAGCCGGTGTGAGCGGCGGGGTCCTCGCTGGCATCCAGCCACAGCCCGATGATCGCCACGAAGTAGCGCCTGGCGCGGTGGGCGAAGGCGGTGGCGTCGCTAGCGACGCGCGTCACGGCCCCGCCGAGGCCGCGGAACTGCACCAGGCTGAACGGCGAGCTCGCGCACGCCATGGCCTCCAGCGCCGCATCGAGCGCGGCGTCGCTCAGCTCATCGGCGAACATCGACCGGATGGACGCGCCGTGCGGGGCGGCCTGGTGCGCGGTGAACCTGTAGATGTCCGGGTAGGGCATCGGGCTCACGGCGTCGGCGATCGGCGCGGCGAGCGCCCGCAGCGGCGCCAGGGCCCGCTCGCCGTCCTCGACGCTCCCCGTCCAGCAGACGAGGATGGACAGGGCCAGCTCGCCGACGCGCTCCTGCGGCACGTGCGGGAACGGCGGCGCGTGCACGAGGTTCGCGATCGTCGTGAGGTCGTCCGGCGCGTCCGCCACATAGTCGAGGTAGCCGCGGAGGACCTCGCGGCTGGCCGGGAGCAGCAGCTCGCCGCCGAGGATCTGCCCGACGGGCGCGAGGCGAAAGGTGAACTCGGTCACGATGCCGAAGTTGCCGCCGCCGCCGCGGATCGCCCAGAAGAGATCCGGGCGCTCGTCGGCGCTGGCGGTGACGATATCGCCGGTGGCGGTGACGACCTGCGCCGCGAGCAGGTTGTCGATAGCCAGGCCGTACTTGCGCACCATGAAGCCGATGCCGCCGCCGGTCGTCAGCCCGCCCATGCCGACCGAGTGGGTGTCGCCGGTGGAGAGCGCCAGGCCGTGGGCGCTCGCCGGCCCGGCGAGGTCGCCGGAGGTGGCGCCCGGCTGGACGCGGGCGGTGCGCGCCACGGGGTCGATGATCACGCGCTTCATGCCCGACAGGTCGATCACGACGGCGTCGTCGATCACGCTCAGGTGCGCCAGGCTGTGGCCGCCGCTGCGCACGGCGAGCGGCAGGCGGAAGGCGCGGGCGAAGCACAGCGCCTCGGCCACATCGTCCGCGTCGGCGGCCCGCACGATCGCCAGCGGGCGGCGGTCGACGTTGAAGTAGAGCAGGGCACGCGCCGCGTCGTAGTCGGGGCTGTCGGGCGTGATCAGCTTGCCGGCCAGCCGCGAGCCCAGCGCCTCGCGATGGAGGTCGGTGAGCCCCAGGCGGCTCGTGGCGGGCTGCATCGCGATGGTCATAAAGCTCAGTCCTTTCGTCCTTGCCTCGGCCTAACAACTCATCTTCTTCTTTTGCTTTCGCGGGGCGAGGCCACCGCGTCAGTCCTGCCCAATTACAGCACGCGGCGGCAGCGCAGAGAAGCGCCTGAAGAGATACAATAGAGGTACTCCGGCGCCACACGCGCGGGCGCGTTACACCCTTCGACCAATGGCATCCGCGGCGGCGAGACGCTACAATGGCCTCGCAGGCGCGCGACCCACCGGCGCCGCCTCCCGGGACAAGGACTCCTTCGGAGGGCGTATGAGGAACCCATCCACCTTCGGGGGGCGGCTCAAGCAGCTGCGGCAGGAGCACGGGCTGACCCAGGACGCGCTGGCCGAGCGCGTGGGCTGCGCGACGCAGACGATCCGCAAGATCGAGGGCGGCCAGCGCCGCCCGTCCTACCAGATCGCCGCGCGGCTGGCCGAGGAGCTCGGCATCCCGCCGGAGGAGCGCCCGCACTTCATCCGCCTGTCGCGCGCCGAGCCGGGCGAGGACCAGCCCGACCTGGCCGCCGAACCGCCCACCAGCAGCCTGCCGATCCCGCTGACGCGCCTGATCGGGCGCGACCAGGAGGTCTGGGGCCTCCAGCAGCTCCTGCTGCGCCCCGACGCGCGCCTGCTGACGCTCCTCGGGCCGGGAGGCGCCGGGAAGACCCGCCTGGGCGTGGAGGTGGCGGCCAGGCTCGAGGACCAGTTCGACGACGGGGCGGTGTTCGTCAACCTGGTCCCCATCCGCGACCCGGCCCTCGTCGTCCACACGATCGCCGACGCGGTTGGGATCGGCGAGGAGGGCGGCCGGCCGCGGCTCGAGCGCCTCAGAGAGGGGCTGCGGGCCCGGCGCATGCTCCTGGTGCTCGACAACTTCGAGCAGGTCATCCCGGCGGCCGGGCTAGTGGCGGACCTGCTCTCGTCGTGCCCGGGCCTGAAGGCGCTCGTGACCAGCCGCGAGATGCTGCGCGTGCGCGGGGAGCACGTGTTCGCCGTGCACCCGCTCCCCGTGCCAGACGGCGGGCACGCCACCGCCGACGAGCTCCTGGCGCAGTCGGCGGCGGTGCAGCTGTTCGCCGAGCGCGCGGCGGCGGCCAGGCCCGGCTTCGCGCTCACGAACGCGAACGCGCCGGCCGTCGCCGAGCTCTGCCAGCGCCTCGACGGGCTGCCGCTGGCGATCGAGCTCGCCGCCGCGCGCAGCACGCTCTTTCCGCCCGAGGCGCTGCTGGCGCGGCTCGGCAGCCGGCTGAAGCTGCTCACCGGCGGCCCGCGCGACGCGCCGGCCCGGCAGCAGACGCTGCGGAGCACCATCGCCTGGAGCTACGACCTGCTGACCGAGGACGAGCAGAAGCTTTTCAGACGCCTGTGCGTCTGCATCGGCGGGTGCACGCTGGAGGCGATCGAGGCCATCTGCGCCGCCGGGGAGCTCGAGATCGACGTCGTCGAAGGGCTCGCGTCGCTAGTCGACAAGAGCCTGCTGTGGCAGGACACGGCGGCGGGCGGCGAGCCGTGGTTCCGGATGCTCGAGACGATCCGGGAGTACGGGCTGGAGCAGCTCGAGCAGAGCGGCGAGGCGGAGGCGGCGCGGCGCGCCCACGCCGACTTCTACCTGCGGCTGGTCGAGCGGTCCGAGCCGCACCTCTGGAGCGGCGAGCAGGAGCAGTGGCTGGACCGGCTGGAGCGCGAGCTGGACAACCTGCGCGCCGGGCTAGCCTGGCACCTGTCGCAGGACGAGGACGTCGCGCCGGGGCTGCGGATGGCCGGCCGCCTCTGGCGGTTCTGGGACATGCGCGGCCACTGGACCGAGGGGCTGCAGTGGCTGGAGCAGGCGCTCGCACGCCGCCCGGGGGACGCGCCGGAGGACCGCTGGCTCGCCCTGCACGGCGCCGGCAACCTGGCGCTGAACCTCGGCGAGTACGAGCGTGCCAAGGCCTGCTACCAGGAGAGCCTGGCCATCACCCAGCAGCTGCAGCGGCCGCACGGCATCGCCAACTCGCTGCTGAACCTCTCGCTCGTGACTCTCTACCAGGGCGACCTCGACCGCGCGATCGCCCTGCAGCAGGAGGCGCTCGCCATCCACCAGGCGGCCGGCAACCGGGTCGGCATCGCCCTCGCGCTGCACAACCTCGCCACCATGGTGATGCAGCAGGGGGACTACGACCGGGCGACCGAGCTTGCCGAGGAGTCGCTGGCGCGCTACCGGGATCTGGGCGACAGCCGCGGCACGGCGCTGGCCACGCATGACCTGGCGCTCCTGGCGCAGCGGCGCCGCGCCTACGACCGCGCGCGGGCGCTGCTCGAGGAGTGCCGCGCGATGTTCGACAGGCTGGGCGCGAAGAACAACCTGGCGTGCGTGCTGAACGACCTGGGCGAGCTGGCCTTCGAGCTGGGCGAGTACGCGCGGGCCAGGGTGCTGTACGAGGAGAGCCTGCGCCTCGCCACCGAGCTCGGCGACCGCCGGCGCCTCGCGCAGGTGCTCGGCAACATGGGGAGCCTGGCGCTCCAGCACGGGGACGAGGAGCGCGGGCTGGCGCTGTGCAGCAGGAGCCTCGCGCTGTGGCAGGACCTCGGCGACCGGCGCAGCGCCGCGAGGGTTATGGAGACGCTCGGCCGCGGCGCGCCGTAGATGCGCTGTGCGGCTTTCGCGCAGAGTCAGGCGGGGGCCTGGGAGAGCATACGCCGCTCCCGGCCCCCGCCACAGATTCTCCCGCGGCGGCGCGCTACCCCGCGGCCAGCGCCGCCGGCCGGCGCACCCGCGACCACAGGTACACCCCCGCGAGCAGCAGCAGGAGCACCCCCGCCAGCAGCACAATGTTGTGCGCGATGATCGCGATCAGCACCGTCACCACCGTGAGCACCAGCGACACGCCGAACGTCAGCGCGCCGATCGCGGTGCCGCTCAGCCTGCCCAGGATCGGCAGCACGTCGAGGAAGGCGCTGATCGGGCCGAAGACCAGGCTGAGGCCGATCCACATCATCAGGAAGCCCACCAGCCGCAGCACCCAGCCCATGATCACATACTCGCTGCGCAGCGCGCCGATCGCCTGCTCGCGGCTCCCGGTCAGCGCCCGGTAGAACTGCTGCTCGCCGCGGTGCATGTAGGGCACGAGCCGGTCGCCGGCCAGCGTGCCGAAGGCGGTGACGTTGGTGCCGGCGGCGAGCGCCCGGTACGAGATGCGCACATCGCCGATCTGCGGGCTGCTCGGGGTGCCGCGGCCCATGTAGATCGCATTGTCAGCGAGCCGCTGCCCGGGCGCGAGCGTCACCATCTCCGGCCGCAGCGTCAGCCGGTCCGCGGCGGGCAGGTCGATCTCGGCCAGGTCGATCTGGTAGGCGCCGACGCTGGCCCGGGAGACGGCGGCCGTGCGCCCCTCGACCGGCATGGCCGGGTTCTCGTGCCCGGAGGGGTACGCGAAGCGGCTCGAGTCCCCGGGCGAGGTGGTCCACTCCTTCTCGTAGGTGTAGTTGGTGACGGTGGTGCTGCTGCCGCCCACGTTGTCGCGCGTCTCGCTCTCCCTGCGCTCGACCCAGGCGTACATCTCCACCACCCGCTCGAGCTGGATGTACGGCCCCGGGCGCAGGTACGGCTCGTCGCCGAGCGTCTCGGGCGAGGCCAGCGCCCCGGTGACAGACACGAACGACCCGTCCGCCGAGCGGTCCACGGTATCCCCGGCCACCGGCGTGCTGCGCCGGGCAACGGCCGACCAGTCGGTGCGGCCCTCGTTGAGCCAGAGCACCACGAACGAGCCGAGGAACAGCAGCACTCCGAACAGCGCGCCGAGGAACGAGTTGGCGATCTTGCTCCCCCAGCTGGTGTGGGTGATCTTGGTGAAGCGCTCCGCCATGCTGACAGTCCTTTCCTGTAGCTTGGATGTCATCTCGGACCAGAAAGGCGCCCATTCACGCTGGCCCAAAGATCATTATAGGAAGGGGCGCTACCAGCGCGGGATCGCCGGAGGACCGATCAGCGATCAGTCCTGTGACTGAACGAGCGACGGCAGCTTCGCTCACGCGCGCCAGGCGAGGAGCAGCCCGTTCAGGGCGCCGAGGCCCGTGCGCGCGCTGCCGAAGTACAGCGTGACAAGCGTCTGGAAGGCGCCGCGCTCGACGTGCGCCTTGTGGGCGGCGTCGTTGCGGATCGATGCGATCCTCTGCACCATGTCGACCCAGTCGCTGAGCGGGAGCCGCTGGTGGGGCGTCACCTGCTCGTCCCAGTGCCCTCCCCGCGCGATCGCGTCCTCCAGGATCAGCCAGTTCCTGCCGCCATAGCCCTTGCAGTTGCCGATCGTCCCGAGCGTCCGCATGAGCGGGCGGCCGTTCGTGTCGCACAGCGGCGGGCTGTGCTTGTAGATAGTGACGCGGGAGACCTCTTCGAGCACGCCGGTGAAGAGCAGCACCGGGCCGGCGAAGTTGGAGGCCCTGATCTGCTCGATCTGCTCCCAGAGGAAGCGCCCGAGCGCCAGCGTCTCGCGCTGCACGTCCGTGAGCAGCGGCGTCGTGTCGAACAGGTCGTCGATCTCCAGCCGCTCGCGGATCCACTGCCGGTAGTCGTCGATCCGCGGCTGGAGCAGCTGCGCGTAGCGCCTGGTGATCCGCATCACCTGCTCGGTCGCGGCCGTCGCGACGTCCTCGTCCTCCCCGCCCGGCGCGGTGTGCCTGAGAGCCTCGGCGATCTCCTCGAGCGCGGTGAGCCGCCGCGGGGGAGCGACTCCCGGCTGGCGCGCGATGTGGCACAGCGCCGGGTTCGCGCAGCAGTCCCGCGTGACGCTAACGAGATCTACTCGCCAGGGGGCGACGTGCGGCTTAGGGCAGAGCAGCAGGTCGCTGAGATCCTGCTCGTGCAGCGCGCCGTAGCGGGTGTGCAGGGGCACCGCCCCAGCCAGCCTCCCGTGCGCGTTGGCGGTGAGCGTGTCCAGGAAGACCCCGTGGCAGCGCACCGGCACCCGCTCGCGCAGCCGCTCGTGGACGTCGTCGAGGAGCGCCCTGAGCGCGCGCTCGAGGGGCTGCGAGTCGGCCGCGCCCTGCGGGCGGATCTGATACAGCCGGATCTCGCTGTCCGGCGCGACCAGCTGCGCCTTGCGCCACTCCGGCGCGACGCGCTCGCCCGGGGCCTCCGGCGCCGTGCCCTGGAAGGCGAAGAGCAGCGCGCCGTAGCGCTCGCCGGTGAGCTGCAGGTCGGCGATCATGCGCTTGATCGGGCCGGCGGGCGCCTTGGGGTCGTCGTCGTGCGGCCGGTAGTACTTGGCGTCGAGGAGATAGCCCGGCTCGCGCCAGATCAGCGCGCCGTCGTCGTCGCGGACCTCCTGCCGGTCCAACCGGCAGATGTAGAGGTCCGGCCGCACCCCCGGCCCGCGCCGCCAGACCCGCAGGTCGTCCGGGATGGCCCGGTCGTGCTGAAGTCGGTAGAGCTGCGCGCTGTCGCCGGCGCCCCAGCGGAAGACGACTTCGGTCGTCTCGCGGTCCCAGCTCTGGAGCGCCCCGTCGCGGCTGAGCAGGTCGATCAGCTCGTAGTAGAGCCAGAGCTGGTACAGGTAGCTGTCGCGGTCGGGGTCGGCGCCAAGCACATCTCCTTCGAGATGGTGCTGGGAGCGGTGGAGCAGGCGCAGCGACCGGTAGCGCGCCCGCCAGGCGAGCAGCTCCTCGTAGGCGCTGTTCGCGCCGGGGATGAGCCGCTCGGCCACCTGGGCCTCCAGCGCGGCGGTCTCGTGCTGGTCGATGATGTGCTGGGCCTGGCCGCGGATCCCGGCGAACTGCGGGAAGGCCAGCTCGCGCTCGCAGCGGGCGGCGATCGCGGCCAGCGGGTGGCGCAGGGCCTCGGCGCCGACGGCGGCGTACTCGCCCCAGAGCAGGCGGTGGACGTCGGCGGCGTACTCCAGCAGGGTCACGACCGCGAGCAGGTTCTCGGGGGTGGCGAAGTCGCGCCGGCGCTGGCGGGTCTGGAGCAGCAGCGGCGGCTCGCCGGGCCGCTCGGCCCAGGTCGAGTCGAGCGTCCGCTCCCAGTCCACCCGGCCGCGCGGCGGCGGCTCCTCGACCACCGTGGCGCGGGGCGACTCGAAGCTGAGGCGGCGCACGATGCGCGGCAGGATGTGCTCGAACAGCTCGTCGCGCAGCGCGAAGAGCACGGCGAGCTCGCGGTACGGCTCGAGCGCCTCGTCGCGCTCGGGGCTGTAGCCGGCGCGCTCGGCGTAGTAGCGCCCGAAGCGCTGCTCGTCGTACCGCAGGATCAGGCTGACCAGCCGCGCCTGCATCTGGGCGTAGGCTTCGATCTCCTGAGGTCCGTAGGTCATAGGCCGCGCTCGCTGGCAAACGCACGCAGACGCCCGGCGAACAGGCCGTTCGACGGCAGGATCGCCGGGCCGCCCGTGTCCTCGCCGAACAGGTGCCGCACCTGCTCGACGTCGAGGCTGTCCGGGTTCATGACATCGATGCCCGGGGCATCCGCCGTCTCGTGCGCCTTCAGCTGCGACAGGTGCGCCGTCTGGCGCGGGCCGGGGAGGCGCTTCAGGATGGCGACGACGCGCTCGCGCAGCGCGTGCGGGTCCGCCGCGTGCTCGATGGCCGCCAGGAGCACGTGCTGCTCGTCGCGCGTGAGCACCTGCAGCTGGTCGGCGAGGGTGTCCGCGAGCGCCGCGTCGAGCGCGCTGCTCCACGACATGCCGATCGCGCGGCCGGTGAGGAGCGCGGCGTAGACCGCCTCGGCCTGCGCGGTGCCGAGCTGGCGGTAGAGGCGGATGGCGCTGAAGAGCCGCCAGAAGCAGGCGAGCGCCGCCCGCGCCTCGTCGTCGTGCACGTCCAGGCGGTAGCGCACGTGGGCCTGCGGCTCGCCCGGCGACTCCTCGCGGCGCACCTCCAGCACCCCCTCCACCGCGGCGACGCCGGCGGCCTCGTCGGCGGCGACGCCGGCGATGCGGCTCTCGCCGATGCGCAGCAGCGCGCGGAAGATCGCCAGCGCCTGCTCCTGCTCGGCCTGGGAGCGCGCGGGCGGCAGGATATCGATGAAGGCGAAGCGGCGCTTCATCGCCTCGCTCATCTGGTTGAGGAAGTGGCGGTCGAAGCTGTTCAGCGTGCCGATCAGCCGGAAGTCGCGCGGCAGGGGCACGTGGCACTCGCCGCCGTCCTCGGTCGGCACGGCGAGCGTCGGCGCGCGCTGCCCGCCCAGGGTGGTCAGCAGGCTGCCGAAGGCCGCGTCGATCTGCGCGCGCGTGAACTCGTCGATCACCAGCCAGATGCCGCGATAGCTGCGCCCCTGCTCGTCGACCGGCTCGTGGCGCTGCAGCCGGTCCAGCGCCGGGACGGTCTCGCCGTCGTAGCCCCGGTAGTTGGCGAGCACGGCGCGCGTCAGGTGCCCGTGGCGGATGCGGTAGATCAGGGCGCGGCCCCGCTCATCCTGCTGGAGCTGCGGGGCGATGCCGCCGATGACGTGGCGCACGCCCCAGTCCTCGGTGGCGGTCACGACCTCGACGGCGTACCCCTCGCGGCGCAGGAGCTCCTCGTCGGGGCCGGCCGTCGGCGGCAGCTCGGGCGTGGCGGGCATGCGCAGCACCACGGTGTCCTCCTCCTCGCGCCAGAGGATGCGCGGCAGGATGCGCGCCAGGTGAGTCTTGCCGGTGCCGGGCGGGCCGCTGAGGATGACGTGCTGGCCGGCGATCAGCGAGCGGTAGATGCGCAGGATCGTGTCGCGGTCGATCAGCAGCTCGCGCTGGATCTCGGCGATGCGCTCCTCGAGCACCGCCGGGCTCAGCGGCCGCAGCGGCGCGTCCTCGAGCGGCGGCAGGCCGCGCTGGCTGGCCCGCGCGCGCCGCAGGTGCTCGAGGAAGGCGTTCAGCGCGCGCGCGGTGGGCGTCAGCGCGTCGAGCGGGTCGAGCGCGCCGGGGAGCGACTGCCAGGTGCCGTCGTCGTTGCGGCGGACGAGGCCGGCCTCTTCGTACCAGGGGAGCAGCGCGCCGCCGAGGGGCCAGGCGGCCGCGGGGCGGGCCACGCCGTCGAAGGGCGCGTCGAGCGCCGGCAGCAGGTACCCGTCGCCGTCGGGGACGAGCAGCGTCAGGGCGGCGTAGCGCAGCATGTGCGCCACCGTCGCGTCGCTCAGGTGCTCCCAGCGCCGGTAGCGGCCGTCGCCCAGGCGCTCCAGCAGCCGGAGCCGCATGAGGTCCGCGGCGAGCGCCTCGGCGTCCGGCGCCCTGGTCAGCTCCACGATCGCGGGCTGGATCGTCCCGAGCCGGTCGACGATCTGCGCCGCGGTGTAGGCCGGCCCGTCGAGGTGGCTGACGAGCTCGACGTACGGCCGGAGCCGGTCGCCGAGGGTGCGCGGCAGGGGCGACGAGGCGGGCCGCCCGACCACGGCCAGCATGAGCTGCTTCAGCACCTGGTAGTCGGAGTCGTTGGTGACGAAGAACCGCGTGCCGTGCGGCTCGCGGCGCTTCACCGACCGCGGCCGCGCGAGGGACGTGGGCAGCGCGGCGATGTTCCACGGCGCGCCGTCGTACAGCAGCACGTACACCGACCTGACGCGGTTGAGCCACAGCTCTTGGTACAGCTTGCCGTCGACGTAGACGTAGAGGCTGCGCTCCTCCCACGCCCGAATGACGACCCGGTCGCCGAATGTGTCCAGCAGCCACTGCGGGTACTCGGCGGCCACCCGGCGTGAGATCGGGTTCTCGCTGTGGAAGCGCTCCTGCCAGGCGCGCAGCGCATCGAGGTCGGTGCTGCGCGGCGGCGCGGCGCTGGCCTGGGCGCCGATCCGCATCTCGCCCGACTCGCCCGCGCCGTCGCCCTCGTCATCGGGGGCCTCCTGCCACAGCGCCCTCAGGCGCTCGTCGTAGAAGCTGAACCCCTGGCCGTACTGCGGCTCCAGCCCCAGCCGGATCTGCGCCAGCTGCCGGTCGACGTCGGCGCCGGCGGCGCCCACCAAGTGGGCGAAGCTCGCGGCGATCTGCTGCTTGTGCTCGCGCGCCATGATGGCCTCGAACGTGTCCGGGTGGACGATGTGCAGCAGCAGCTCGCGCTGGCTGTAGGCGAAGTGGATCGGCATCTCGAAGAGAGCGCGCTTGAACTCCCACGGGTCGGCGAGCGCGCGCGCCCGCTCGTCCTCGGGCAGCTGCTTCCAGCGCCGGACGGCGTCGAGCAGGAACGCGAGCTGGAAGGGCCTGCCGGCCAGAAACGCCTGCTCGGCGCGGGCGACGCCGGCATCGAGCGCCTTGTCCAGCTCGGGCGGGATGCCGGCGGCGATCGGCTCGCGCGCCCACCCGAGCACGCGGCGTATCTGGCCCCGCTTGACCTCCGGCCTGATGCCGACGGCGGGCAGCAGGTGGACGTACAGCAGCTCGGCGGCGAGCAGGATCGTCTCCGGATCGGCCTCGGCGAGCTGGTCCCTGAGCCAGGCCTCGAACGAGCTGCCCGGGGCGCCCGGCCGCTCGACGAGGACAGGGTGCAGCTTGTCGATCGTGGCGAGCGACCAGATCGGCCGCCCGGGCGCGAAGAGCGAGTCGTCGGCGCGCAGCGCGCGGTCCACGAAGCGCCCGGCCGCGGCGTAGAACAGCTGGGAGGAGGGGGTGTTTACTCGTGCCATAGAAGCACCCTTAATCTAAGGCAAAAGGAAAAAGGCAAAAGGCAAAAGGCGAAAGCACGTTGACATTACGGCGCTTTCTCCGCCTCAATCTAAGGCAAAAGGCAAAAAACGAAGGCGAAAGTCAAAAGGCAAAAGGCAAAAACAACATTGACGACGTTGACGGCGCTGCCACGAATGCTGGCACCGAGGCCGGTCCTTTTGCCTTTTTCCTTTTCACTTTTAACTTCCTGGAGCCACGTGGCGGGTCACCAGGCGCTCGAGCCGCCGGCGCAGGGCGCGCGCCAGCAGCGGGTCGGTCTCCACCTCGGCCTCGCGCAGCAGCTGCAGCGCCTCGTCGTGCCACGGCTGGCCGGCGTGCGGGCAGACGAAGAGGTCGTGCGGGCGCTCGACGCCGCACATCGCCTCATTGAACCCGGTCGGCCCGATGCGCGCCCGCCTCACGGTGCAGCGCGACCCGCACACGCGGCAGGTCATGTGCTCGTAGGCGCCCGGCTCGGGGAAGAACGCGTCATACCCTTTGGTTGGCACGGATCAACTCCTCAAGGCAAAAGGAAAAAGGTAAAAGGCAAAAGCGAAGGCGAAAGTCAAAAGGCAAAAGGCAAAAACGACATTGACGACGTTGACGGCGCTGCCACGAATGCTGGCGCCGAGGCCGGTCCTTTTGCCTTTTTCCTTTTCACTTTTACCTTCCGAAGGCGCGCTGGCGTCACGGCGACTTCTTCGCCGAGACGATGATCGCGCCGATGATGCGCGTGACCTCGTCGACCTCGCGGAGCAGGTCTGCGACGCGGGCCTCGGCGACGACGGAGGCGGCGACGATCAGGCGCAGCCAGTAGTTGGTCTCGCGGGCCTCTTTGAGCGCGATCGCGTACTTGTTCGCGAAGTCGGCCCTGCTCTGCCCCGCCTGGGCCTCCTCGACGTTCGCGCCGATCGATGTCCCGGCCCGCAGCAGCTGCCGCGCGAGGACGCGGCCGGCGCCCCGCTGCTCGTCGAGGTGCTGGCACAGCCGCACGATGCGCACGGCCAGCTCGAAGGTTCGCTGGCGTATGTCGAACGGCGGCCTCGCCTCCTCAGCCATCGCCCACACCCCGCACATCCGCCCCCGCCTTCAGTTCTTGCCTTCGGTCTTTCACCTTCGCCCTCTGCCTTCGGCCT
>ERZ777003.2395-NODE-2395-length-22105-cov-7.774240_pt1 | contig 22105 bp, 22 predicted proteins | sample MGYA00374956_ERZ777003 | MGnify/ENA primary metagenome ERZ777003 (study PRJEB29302, sample SAMN06268252) | bioreactor metagenome | isolation source: Joint BioEnergy Institute, California, USA | place: USA:Joint BioEnergy Institute, California, USA | collected... | reverse complement strand
CGATCCGCTGCTCGAGCAGGGCCTGATCGTTCTTGGCGTCGTCGTACTCGGAGTTCTCCGAGATATCGCCGAACTCGCGGGCCTCCTTGATCCGCGCGGCGACCTCGCGGCGCTTGACGGTCGAGAGATGCTCGATCTCCGCCTTCAGCTTTTCGAGTCCCTCCCGGGTGATCAGCGCTTCGCGAGCCACTGCCTTCTCTCCTGCGTCCTTGGGGCCTTTACCTACTGAAAACGCCCGAAAGGCGAACGCGAATCGCGGTCGCTCGGTCGGGCAGGGCGGGCGATTATAGCGATGCCCCTACGGGTTCCTGACCGGGCAGAAATTCCGCTTGCACAAGGGAATTAAGTGCCTCACGGACCTCGTCGAGCGAGTCCATTCGCATGAACGCATCCGCGTCCCGCCCGGTGACCCCGAGGCGGTCCAGGTACCACGGATAGAACTTGCGGAGGTTCCGCGCGGCGCGCTCGGCGCCCCAGTGCTCGATCGCGCGGTCCAGCACCCAATTGAGCTCGTCCAGGACCTCCTCGCGGCTGGGCGGATTCTCCCTGCCGCGCACGAGCTCCTCGAAGATCCAGGGATTGCCGAGGGAGCCGCGGGCGATCATCACCGCCGCCGCCCCCGACTCCTCGTAGGCGCGACGGGCGCGGGCGGCCGTGCGGGCGCCGCCGGAGACGATCACGGGGACGCCGGCGAACTCGACGAGCTCGCGGACGAGCGCATAGTTCGGCTTGCCCTTGTGGTGCTGCTTGGCCGGGCGCGGGTGCAGGGTCACGGCGGCCACGCCGGCGTCGGCGACGAGGCGCTTGGCCAGTTCGAAGCCGGAGAGGTCCTCGGAGTCGATGCCCGAGCGGAGCTTCACGGTGACCGGCAGCCCCGAGCCCTCGGCGGCGGCGCGCGCCACCGCCACCGCGCGGTCGTGGTCGCGCAGGAGCGCGGCCCCCGCCCCGGTCTTCAGGACCTTCGGCACGGGGCAGCCCATGTTCAGGTCGATGATCCGCGGCCCCGCCTCGGCCGTGATCGCGGCGGCCTCGCGCATCACGTCCGGGTCCGGCCCGAAGAGCTGGAGCGCAACCGGGGGCTCGTCGGGGTGGATGCGCAGCATCTGCTCGCAGGTGCGCTTGTTGCGGTGCGCGAGCGCGTAGCTCGAGACCATCTCCGAGAACGCCAGGCCGGCGCCGTAGCGCACCGCCTGCAGGCGCACGAACCAGTTGCCGATGCCCGCGAGCGGCGCGAGCAGGACGCGGTTCGGGATCTCGACGTCGGCGATGCGGAAGGGGGATGTGAGCGGCTGCTGCTCCATACCGCCCAGAGGGTAGACGCGCGGGACCGCAGGTCCCGCGAAACGGGCGGCCCGGGCGCCCCACGCCGGCGCCCGGGCCACGTTGCGCGATTCCTATGAGTCGCCGGAGGCGACGGTGAGCTCCCGGACGGCGCGGCCGTCGCGCCGCGGGCATCGACGAACCCGCCGGGATGGCCGAGCGCATGCGGTCGCTGTCCGCCGCGAAACTGAGCGAGATCGAGCTCCTGCTCGAGCGCACGAAGGCGATGAAGGGCTGGCTCGAGGTGGCGAAGGAGTGCGGCTGTGCCACGCCGGAGGAGTGCGCCCTGTTCCCGGACGGCGAACAGCCCGCCGATCCGGCCGCGGTGCTCGAGGTGATCAAGGTCGCCGGCCGCGATTGCCGGCGGCCGGCGCAGCGCTGAGTTCCGCTACCGGTTGCGCTCCCAGAGCAGCCGCAGCCCCGTCAGCGTCAGCAGGTCGTCGATCTCGTCGATCGTCTCGCAGAAGGGCGCGATCGCGTTCGCGAGGCCGCCGGTGGCGATGAACCTCGGGTCGCCGCCGAGCTCGCGCCGAATGCGCTCGGCGATCCCGTCGATCAGGCCCGCGAAGCCGAAGATCACCCCGGACTGGATTGCCGCCCGCGTGGACTTGCCGATCGCCGACTCCGGCTCGGCCAGGTCGATGCGCGGGATACGCGCGCCGCGCTCGGTGAGCGCGGTGAGCGAGATCTCCACACCCGGGGCGATCGCGCCGCCAAGGTACTCCCCGTCCGCCGAGACCGCGTCGAAGTTGATGCCGGTGCCGAAGTCCACGACCACGCACGCGCCGCCGATCCGCTCGTAGGCGGCCACCGCGTTGACGAGCCGGTCGGCGCCGACCTCGTATGGGTTGTCGATCCGGATCGGCATCCCCGTCCTCACGCCCGGCTTGATCGTCAGGCAGGGCGCGTCGAAGTAGCGGCGGGCCATCGCCTCGTACTCGTTCGCGAGCGGCGGCACCACGGAGGAGACGGCGAGCGCCTCGATCTCGCCGGGCTCGATCCCGCTCAGGCGCAAAAGGCCGGCGATGCGCTCGGCGATCTCGTCACCCGTCGCCCCGGCGCGGGTCTGGAAGCGCCAGTGCTCGGCGAGCGCCGTGTCGCGGAACCCACCGACGTGGGTCTGCGTGTTTCCGATGTCGACTGCGAGCAACATTGATGGCCGGGATCATCGCGCAGATAGGATCCGCGCCGTGACGGCCAAGCTCTACGTGATCCCCGCCTCTCATCCCTCCCGCGCCGCGTGGAAGATGCTCGACTACAAGGGCATCCCCTTCAAGCGCCGCGACCTGATCCCGGTCGTCTCCAAGGCCGCGCTGCGTGCCGCCGGCTTCCCCGGCGTCACCGTGCCCGCGCTGAAGCTCGACGGCCAGAAGATCCAGGGCTCGCGCGAGATCGCCCGCGCCCTCGACCGCATCCGGCCCGAGCCGCCGCTCTTCCCCTCCGATCCCACGGCGCGCGCCGCGGTCGAGGAAGCGGAGGCGTGGGGCGACGAGACGCTCCAGTCGCTCGCGCGCCGGATCCTCTGGGCAGGGCTGCGCCGCGACAAATCGCCGCTTCGCGGCTACTCGGACGGCGCGAAGCTCGGCGTGCCCGTCGGGCTTGCGGTGAAGACCGCGGCGCCGATCGTCGCCCTCTCGGCTCGCTTCAACGAGGCGACGGACGAGAACGCCCGCGCCGACCTCGCCGCGCTGCCGGCGGCGCTCCAGCGCATCGACGACTGGATCGAGGCCGGCGTGATCGGCGGCGAGCAGCCGAACGCGGCCGACTTCCAGATCGGCACCAGCCTCGGGCTGTTGCTCACCGTCGACGATGTCCGCCCGGCGATCGAGGGGCGGCCCGCGGCCGAGCTCGCCCGCCGCATCGACCCGGACTACCCGGGCCGCATGCCGGCGGTGCTGCCGGCCGCATGGCTCGAGCCACTGCGCGCCGGCGCGTCCGCCTAGCGGCTACAGGCGCCCCGCCAGATCGACCCGCTCGCCGTCGCCGAGCGCCGCGAGCGAATCCGCGAGGCGGGTTCCGTCGGGCAGGGCCAGCTCGGGATCGAGCTCGAGCAGCGGAACGAGGACGAAGCGGCGCACCGTCACCTGCGGGTGCGGGAGCGTGAGCCGCTCGGTCTCGAGCTCGATCTCGCCCAGGAGCAGCAGGTCGACGTCCAGGGGGCGCGGCCCGTGGCGGGGACCGCCGAGCATCCGCCCCCGCTCGACCTCGATCGCCTTGCACACGTCGAGTAGCTCCTCGGGCTCGAGCGCGGTGCGGATGCGCGCGGCCGCGTTGAGGAAGTCCGGCTGGTCGAGGATCTCGCCGACGGGCTCGGTCACATACGTCGAGGAGACCGCCTCGACCTCCACCCCGTGCTCTCCCAGCAGCTCGAGCGCCGCGCGCAGGTGGCCTTCGCGTTCGCCGACGTTCGAGCCGAGGCCGAGGTAGCCAACCCGGGCTTGGGGGCCGGCGTCCGTCATGGCTCGTCTTCGCCGACCTCGTCGTCGAGGTCCTCGGGGAGCTCGCGCTCGCGGACGACCTCGACCGCGACCTCCCCGATCGCGAGCGGCAGCGGCGGCTCGGGCTTTGCGGCGCGCACGCGGACCATGTCGCACCCGTAGCGCTCCATCAGCCGCTCCGCGATCACGTGCGCGAGGCGCTCGAGCGTGCGGTAGCTGCGCTCGGTGGCGGCCAGCGTCACCAGGTCGGCGACCTGCGAGTAGTCGACCGTGTCCTCGATGCGGTCGGTGAGCACGGCGTCGCAGTCCGGCACGTCGAAGCGGATGTCGAACTCGATCCGTTGCCCCACCTCCTGCTCGGCGTCGGTGACGCCGTGGTGGGTGTAGACCGAGAGGCCCTCGAGCTGGACCTCTACGGACGAGGTGTGGTTGTCGTCGTGCGCTTCGATCGCGTGAACGTATCGCGCCAGGGGCGCCTGGCGAGGATCGCTTCTGCCGTTGACAATGCCTCGACCGTCTCGCGGACGTCGTGAACGCGGAACACGTCGGCGCCCGCGGCGAGGGCGAGGACGTTCGAGGCGATCGTCCCCCCGACGCGCTCGCCGACCTCGCGACCCGTGAGCGCGCCGATGAACCGCTTGCGGGAGGTGCCGATGACGATCGGACGGCCGAGCGAGCGGAACTCGCCGAGGCGGTGCAGCAGCTCCAGGTTGTGGCGCAGCGTCTTGCCGAAGCCGATGCCCGGGTCGATCGAGATGCGCTCCTCCGCGATCCCGGCCCCGACCGCGAACTCGATCCGCTCGGCGAGAAAGGCCTTGATGTCGTCGACCACGTCGTCATAGACCGGGTTGTCCTGCATCGTGCGCGGCTCGCCGAGCATGTGCATGAGGATCACCTCGCAGCCGCGCTCGGCGCAGAGGCCGGCCAGCTCCGGGTCGCCGCGCAGCGCGGTGACGTCGTTGACGATCGCCGCGCCCGCGTCGAGCGCCGCCGCGGCCACCGGGGCCTTCGAGGTGTCGATCGAGACGGGAACCCCGGGGCCGTCCTCGGCGCAGAGCGCCTGGACCACCGGCTGGGTGCGCTCGAGCTCGACGTCCGCGGGCACCGGGTCGGCGCCCGGGCGCGTCGATTCGCCGCCGATGTCGAGGATCGCGGCGCCCTCGGCCGCGATCTCCTTGCCGTGCTCGATCGCGCGCTCCGGATCGACGAAGAGGCCGCCGTCCGAGAACGAGTCGGGCGTGACGTTGACGATGCCCATCACCTTGGGCACGTTCGCCTCCCGTGCGGAGCCGGGCCGGCGCTCAGCCGGCGGGTTTGCACTTCTGGTCGGAGAGGCCGTAGAAGAGCTTGCCAGTGTCGTGCTCGAGCTTCACGACGATCTGACGCTCGCAGAACAGCTTCTCGCCGTTGCGCTTGACCGTGAGCTTGATCTTGCCCAGGCCCTTGTGAACGCCGATGTTGTGCATGTCGCGGACCTTCCACGACTTGCAACCCTTGGTCTTCTTGCAGTCGCTCTTCGCGACCTTCTTCGCGACGGCGGTCATCGTGCGGGTGTTGAGCTTGTTCGCGCCGGCCACCGGCGCGAAGCCCAGCGCGAGCATGACCGCGAGCAGCGGCACCGCGACGAGATGCCCTGTCCTTCCCCCTGCTTCCATGTGCGCGGACCCTAGCTGTCAGCACGCATCTCGGTGCCACCAGCGAACCCGGGTCGGGGCTGGGGCACCGGGCGCGGGCCCTCGCGACCCGCCTGGCGCTCCGGCTCGGTCGGCGTCTCCGGGGTCTCGGTCTCCTCCTCCTCCTCGGGGAAGACCTCCTCCTCGGGCGCGCCCTCGAGCAGCTTCACGAACTGCTCGGCGTCGATGGTCTCGCGCTCGAGCAGGATCTTCGAGATCCGCTCGAGCTGCTCGGAGTGCTCGACCAGGATGTCCTTGGCGGTCTGGTGCGCTTCCTCGACGATGCGGCGGATCTCGTCGTCGATCTCGCGCGCGATCTCGTCGGAGTAGTCGGGCTCCGAGGAGAACTCGCGGCCGAGGAACGGCTGGCCGCGGTCGTGGCCGAACACGCGCGGGCCCAGCCGCTCGGACATGCCGTAGCGCATGACCATCTGCTTGGCCGTCGCGGTGACCTTCTCCAAGTCGTTCGAGGCGCCGGTCGTGATCTCGCCGAAGATGATCTCCTCGGCCGCGCGGCCGCCCAGCGTCATCGCCATCGTGTCGTGCAGCTCGGCGCGCGTGGTCAGGAACTTGTCCTCGCCGGGCAGGGAGATCGTGTAGCCCAGCGCCTGGCCGCGGCCTACGATCGAGATCTTGTGCACCGGGTCGCAGTTCGGCAGCACGTGGCCGACGATCGCGTGGCCCATCTCGTGGTAGGCGGTGATCAGCCGCTCCTTCTCGGACATCACGCGGGTCTTCTTCTCGGGGCCCGCGATCACGCGCATGATCCCCTCCTCGAGCTCCTCCATGCCGATCTCGCGCTTGCCCGAGCGGGCCGTCAGCAGGGCGGCCTCGTTGATCAGGTTGGCGAGGTCGGCGCCGGTGAAGCCGGGGGTCTGGCCGGCCAGCGCGTCCAGGTCGATGTCGTCGGCGAGCGGCTTGCCGCGGGTGTGGACCTCGAGGATCTGCCGGCGCCCCTTGCGGTCGGGGCGGTCGACCACGATCTGGCGGTCGAAACGGCCGGGCCGCAGCAGCGCCGGGTCGAGGATGTCCGGCCGGTTGGTGGCGGCGATGAGGATGATGTTGTCCTTCATCTCGAAGCCGTCCATCTCGACGAGCAGCTGGTTCAGCGTCTGCTCGCGCTCGTCGTGACCGCCGCCCATGCCGGCGCCGCGGTGGCGGCCGACGGCGTCGATCTCGTCCATGAAGATGATGCAGGGCGAGTTCTGCTTCGCCTGCTCGAACAGGTCGCGCACGCGGCTCGCGCCCACGCCGACGAACATCTCGACGAAGTCCGAGCCGGAGATCGAGAAGAACGGCACGCCGGCCTCGCCCGCGACCGCGCGCGCGAGCAGCGTCTTGCCGGTGCCGGGCGGGCCGTAGAGCAGCACGCCCTTCGGGATGCGCGCGCCGAGCGCCTGGAACTTCTTGGGGTTCTCGAGGAACTCCTTGATCTCCTGGAGCTCCTGAACCGCCTCGTCGGCGCCGGCGACGTCGCGGAAGGTGATCTTGGGCGCGTCCACGGACATCCGCTTCGCGCGCGACTTGCCGAAGCTCATCACGCGTGAGCCGCCGCCCTGCATCTGGTTCATGAGGAAGAGCCAGAACCCGAAGAAGAGGACGAACGGGAGGATGTAGGTGAGGATCGAGAGGAAGCTCGAGCCGCCGACGCCCTCGACGTGGGTGTCGATCCCCTCCCGCTCCAGCATGTTGACGACGGCGGATTCGGAGTCGTCGGGGTAGCCGATCGTGTACTCCGTGTCGTCCTGCTCGGTGACAACCAGCGTCTCGGTCTTCTGCTTGACCGTGATCTCCTTGATCTGCTCCGGCTGGTTGTTGACCTGGGAGACGAACTCGTTCCAGGTCGGCGCCTCCTCGGTCTCGTTCGTGCCGATCAGCCGCTGGGCGAAGAAGGCGAGCACGATCACGATGAGGATCGGGAACGCCGCGCTTCTGAAGAACCTTCTCATCCGTGTCTCGTTTTCCGCATGCCCAAAGGGTGTATGCGCCCCGGCACGCTCGAATCAGCGTACCAGGGTGGATAAAGCCTCCGTGAACCCTCCGGCGGCGCGAAAAACGCCGCTCACAGCGGTGTTGTCAGTCCCCCAACGCCGCGACGTGGCGAAGGTTGCGGTAGCGCTGCGCGTGGTCGAGGCCGTAACCGATCGCGAACCGATTGGGAATCTCGAAGCCGACGTAGCGGATCGGCAGCTCCACGCGGCGCCGTTCGGGCTTGGTGAGCAGGGCGCAGACCTCGAGCGAGCGCGGTTCGCGCGCCCTCAGGTTCTTCAACAGGTAGTGGAGGGTGAGGCCCGAGTCGACGATGTCCTCGATCAGCAGGACGTCGCGGCCCTCGATCGAGGCGTCCAGGTCCTTGAGGATCCGCACCACCCCGGAGGAATCCGTCGCGGAGCCGTAGCTCGATACGGCCATGAAGTCGATCTCGCACGGGACCGTGAGCTCGCGCATCAGGTCGGCGATGAAGAGCACCGCACCCTTGAGCACGCCGATGAGGAAGAGGTCTCGCCCCTCGTAGTCGCGGGAGATCTCGGCCCCGAGCTCGGCCACACGGCGCTGAAGGTCCTCGGCCGCGACGAGGGTCTCGCCGATCTTCGGATCCTGCACAGGTCGGGAGGCTACGGAACCTGGCGCGCTGTGAGTACAGCAACGCGGTCGGCGCCGCCCGCCAGGCGGAAATCCTCCGAGACGGCGACGCCCGCGACCCAGGCGATCGCGCCGCCGACCGTGACGATCGGGATCTGCTGGCGGCGCGAGCGGGGCACCTTGCGGTCGGTGAAGAGGTCCTGCAGCGTCTTCGTCCCCTCCATCCCCAGCGGGCGGATCCGATCGCCGGGCCGCCAGGTGCGCACCTCGATCTGGCGGCCGCGGATGGCGGTGGCGTCAAGCGTGGCGAGCTCCGGGCCGGCGGGCTCCACCGGGCCGCGGTGGATCTCCGCGCGGATCTCCCAATCGCCGAGGCGCGCGCGGCCCGGCAGGTCGAGCGCGACGGGCTCGGGCGCGGCGTCGATGGTCGCGGTGCGGAAGGCCACGTAGCCCGCCTCGATTACGGCGACGAGGCCGCCGCCGAGGTCCACCTCGCCGCCGGCGGGATGCTCGGCGAGGCGGACGATCTCGGCCGCCCGCGCCCGCCCGAGGGCGACGCGGCGCCCGGCCGCGCGCTCGGCGAGCGTCCGCAGCGCGAGCCGCTGGAGCCCCGGCTCGAACTCGAGTAGCGCCTTCGCGTCCACCGAAAGCGCCCCGGCACCGGCGCCGACGTCCTCGAGGGCCTCGAGCACGACGCGCTCGAGCAGGGCGGCCTCCTCGGCGAGCTCCGCCCGGGTCTCGGCGATGTTGCGCACCGCCGCCGGGTTCAGCTCGCGCAGGAACGGGAGCATCTCGGAGCGGATGCGGTTGCGGGCAAACGTCGGCATCGCGTTCGTCTCGTCGTCGACGAACGGCAGGCCGGCCGCCTCGGCGAGCTCGCGCGCCTGCTCGCGCTCGAGCCGCAGCAGCGGGCGGATCACCCGGCCGCTGCGCGGCGCGAGGCCGAGGAGCGCCCGCGTGCCCGGCGAGGTCGCGAGCCGGTAGAGGAGCGTCTCGACGACGTCGGTGCGGGTGTGCCCGGTGACGACGACGTCCGCCCCCGCGCGGCGGCGGAGCTTCTCGGCCGCGGCGTAGCGGACCTCGCGGGCCGCCGCCTGGAGGTTGCCCTCGAGCGGCTCCTCGGGACGCTCGATGTGAAGGTCGATCCGGAGCGCGGCGCAGAGCCGGCGGGCGGCGGCCTCGCCGTCGGCGGCGCCGGCGCGCAGCCGGTAGTTCACGTGGAGGGCGTGGACGTTCTCGGCCCCGAGCGCGCCGACCATGCCGGCGGCGACGCAGGCGGAATCCGCTCCGCCGGAGACCATCACGAGCGCCGAGTTCGCCCCCCTGAGGAGTCCGCTGGCGCGCACGGTCTCGGCGAGCTCCTGCAGCGCCTCCAGCTTGATTCGCACGAACGCGATCTTAGGTGCGCGACCAGCGGAATTCGATGCAGTCGCGACTTGGGTCCCCGCTCGTTCCGCGAATCGGGGCCGCGGGGCTCAATCGCCGGGCTCGCGCGCGCGGACGACGAAGAGCTCGACGGGCTCCGGGAAACCCTTCAGCTCGACCCCGCCGATCGGGTCGAACACGAGGTAGGCGGACTCCCCGATCGCGTCCGCGACGGCCCGCGTCACCATCACCTCGCCGCCGAGCGCGCGGGCGACGACGCGGTGCGTGAGGTTCACCTCCGTGCCGAAGTAATCGCCGTCGCGATAGACGGCGCGGCCGAAGTGCAGGCCGACGCGCGGCTGCGGGCGCTCCTGGAAGAGGGTGAGGAAGCCGACCGCCCACTCCGTCAGCGTCACCGGGTCGGGCGAGACGATCATCACCTCGTCGCCGATCGTCTTCACGATCAGCGCCTCGTTCGGGAGCGTCGCCTCGACGGTCTCGACGAACCGCTCGATCAGGTCGAGCGCCTCCTCGTCGCCCTCCTCCTCGTTGTATCGGGTGAAGCCGGTGAGGTCGACGAAGCAGAACGCCATCTGCACGCGGCCGAGCTGGCGCTGGCCGGCGAAGTCGACCTCCATGTGGCCGACGACGTCCTGCTCGACGTAGAACCGCAGGTAGCGCTGGTGGACGTAGTCCATGAGCGGCGAGGTCAGCGGGAGCAGGTCCTTGGCGAGCTGTTCCATCTCCTCCGCCATCTCCAGCGCGTCGACGCCCTGGCGGATCAGCGGCTCGTGGACGAAGAGGTGGAAGAGGCGCACCTCGGCCTCCGCGATCTTGCGGATCGACTGCGCGTAGACGCGGACGAGCTGGAGCAGCGCGACGAGCGGGAACCCGGCGCCGAGCACGTCCGCCAGCTGCTTGATCGCGTCGACGTCCTGCTCGTTCAGGGTCCCCTCGAGCGCGGTCGGCGTGCCGAGGAGGGTCATCACCCGCTCGATCAGCTCCTCCTCGAGGCCGGACTGCCGCGCGGCCTCCGCCCGCGAGACCGGCTTGTCGCGAGCCCCGGGGATCAGGTCCTCGACGAACCCGAAAGCGAGCCGCCCCTCGCGCACCGCGCGCCGCAGCTCATCGAGCGAGTGCCCACGCTCGCGCATGCGGGCAACGACCCGCGCCTGGGCCGCGGCAGCGGTGGTCCAGCGCCCCCGGCGCACGGGGATGACCTTCTCGCTCGCCCACCGCTTCAGCGTGGATTCCGAGACCCCGGAGATCCGTGAGGCCTCGGCGAGAGTGATCTCGTCCTCGGGCACGAGGACGATCCTACGAGCGGACCGGGCGGCAGGAGGTACGGGGAGCCCCCGGTTCGCGGCGATTCGGAGGACCGGCCCCCCAACCGGGCCGACCGCGACCCCCCGAGTGGGGAAGCCGCCCTGGCCGAGCTGCGCCGCGTCACTTCGAAGCACGACTCGCCACCTCGAACGTCCCGCAATCCCCGCATAGGAGGTCCGTTGGGACGTTCGGCGATGCGCCGCAGGTTGGCGCTACGCCCCCCGGACAGATGAGCGACCGGGTCGTGCCGGCCCGGTCGCCCGGCGGGCTCACGGCCCGCTTCGTCGGCCTTCGACGCGGCGAGCGCCTCGCGGCTCGGCCTTCCCCGGGGCCCCAGTCGCCGGAGGGCGTGCGGGGGACCGAACCACTACTGGCCTGGTGCCAATTTCGTCGGATCCAGCCTACGCCGGTGACCGGTGGAGGTCAACCGGATTTTCTTCTGGGGTCGGCGCCTCGGATCAACTGCGGTTGCTCAGGCCGCAAGCGCCGGGTATCCGGCGCGCACGACCCGCTTGTACGGCTCACACAAGAGCCGGGTGGCGGGCAGGTAGAGCAGCGCGATCCTCGAGTCGCCGCGGCAGCGGGCCTCGCCCCGCGCAAGGGCGATCGCGAGGCTCTCTCGTCCCTGCAGGAACCTGTTGGCGACCGCCGAGTCCATCGTCAGCTCGAGCTTCGGCCGCCACCCGGACTCCTCGCCGAACGACCAGGCGAGCCGCTCGCCGGCGTCCTCGGACGTGGCGAGGTTCAGCGTCAGGCCGACGTCGGGGAAGACGAGCCGCAGTCGCAGGCGGGCGGCCCGCAGGAGCGGCCCGATCCGGTCGTCCTCGGAAGCGCTCTCCAGGGCGCTGTCGAGGGCCTCGCGGAACTGCGGTCCCGCGACCTCCGTCGGCTCGCGCTTGCCGGTGCGCCCGGTCATGTGCCTCGCATACCCAGAGAGGTCAGGTTCCCACACCCACGGCCGGGAGTCGAGTGCTCAGAGGAAGACGGAGCCACGCTTCACCAGGTTCTCGTAGAGCTTTTCCTGAATCGTCTCGCGCACGCGCTCGGAGATGTCGAAGACGACGCGGCGGTCCTCGGCGGCCTCGGGCGGGTGCTCGGAGATGTCCACCGGCTCGCAGAACTCGATCCGCCACCGCGACGGCAGCGGGATCAGGCCGAGCGGGCCGAGCCACGGGAAGGTCGGCGTAATCGGGACGAACGGCGCGCCGACAGCCCGGGCCATCGCCTGGCTCTCCCCCAGCTTCGGATAGATCTCCTCCGAGCCCACCACGGCGACCGGGATGATCGGCGAACGCGTGCGCAGGGCGACCTCCACGAAGCCGCCGCGGCCGAACCGTTGCACCCGGTAGCGGTCGGCAAAGGACTTGCCCGTCCCCTTGACGCCCTCCGGGAACACCATCACGAGCTCGTCCTCCTCGAGCAGGCGCGTCGCGTTGTGCCGGCTCGCGGGGACGCCGCCGCAGCGGCGGATGAAGGTGGAGATGTACGGGAGGACGAAGGCCCAGTCGAGCACCAGGAAGCGCGGCCAGCGCGGGAGCGGGTGCTCCTTCATCACGGCCATGGTCATCATCGTCGCGTCGAAGGGGAAGAGCGACCCGGCGTGATTGGCGACGAGCAGGGCGCGGCCGTGGGAGGGGACGTTGCGCACGCCTTCGACCTCCACCCTCCACCACACCCGGTAGAGGAACTCGAAGATCGGGAAGACAGCCTCGGCGAACTGCTCGTCGAAGCCCCACTCGTCCTCGTGGTACTCGCCGCGCAGCCGGCGCACCACGGTCTCGAGCGCACCGCGAAGCCGCTCGGGCAGCGACTCGCTCGCGGCCTGCGCCGCGGCCAGCGGGTCCATCCCCCGCTCGACGCCGACGCGGACGTCGCGCAGGAAGTCGGCGATGGCCTCCGGTGCGGGCTGTTCTCCTGCGCGGCTCATCGGTCGATCCCGATCAGGCGGCCGGCGATCGTGCCGGGATGGAGGTCCGGGCCGATCCGGCGGGCGTCGGCAGCGCGGGCCAGGTCCTCGATCGCCCCGACCGCGTCGTAGGCGGGCTCGAACCCGAGGTCGTCCCGCATCCGCCGGTTGTCGACGCCGCGCCCGAAGCGCAGCAGGCGCATGCCGTCCTCGAGCAGCGCTCCCGCGCCGAGGCGCGCGCCGAGCCGGCGCATCGCGGGCTCGAACAGCGGCGCGGGCACCGGCAGCGGCGAGCGGCGCAGGATCCGCAAGGCGCGGCTCAGCGAGATCGCCCCGTCGGGCCCCACGTTGACCGCGCCGCGGACCGGGTTGTGGACCGCGCGCTCGAGCGCCCCCGTCGCGTCGTCGGCGTGCAGGAGCTGAAGGCGCGGATCGAACCCGAGCTGGACCGGCACCACGGGCAGCGAGAGGTAGCGGACCAGCGGGCTCGGCAGGTCGGGTCCGACCTCGGGCTGGTAGCGGAGCATCGTGCAGACAAGCCGCGGGTGGCGGCGCGCGAAGTTGAGGAAGTACTCCTCGAGCTCGGCGATGTCGCGCTGGAATCTCGTCCGCAGCCGCACCTGCCCGGCCAGGTCCTCGGTGAAGAAGGACGGGCTCGCGCCCTCCGAGCCGTAGATCGCCGCCGAGCCCCGCACCACCACGGCCTCGAGGGACTCGGTCCGCTCGCACGCCGCGAGGAGCTGGAGCGTCCCGATCACGTTGATCTCGTGCAGCACCCGCGGCGGGCGGCCCGGCTCCGGGTACCAGAGGATCCCGCAGTGGACGACCGTGTCGGCCTCCGTCGAGGGAAGCACGCGCGAGAGCAGCGGGCTGCGGATGTCGGCCTCGATGAACTCCGTGCGCTCGAGCTCCGCCGGCGGCGGGCGCGTGTCGATGCCGGCGATGTACTCGATCGCCGGGTCACGCTCCAACCTGCGGGCGAGCTCGGCCCCCCAATGACTCGAAATGCCGGTGATGACCACCCGGCGGGCCATCTCTAACCCTCAGCTTCAGGTTGAGATTCCGTGCCCTCGACCCCTCCTTGAGTCCCCCGATCGGGTGAGTTCGGGTCCGCATCCGTGTCGCGTGCCGCCAGCTCGCGCTCGAGCTCGGCGAGACGGCGCTCGAGCAGCTCCACGCGCTTGGCGATCTCCGCCGTCGCCTCCTGCCCGCGCCGGGCGAGCATCTCGCCGGCCTCCTGGCCGCGCCGGGCGAGCTCGTCACGGGCCTCGCGCCCGCGGCGCACGACGTCGTCGACCAGGTCCGCGGCGCGCTCGCGCGTGCTCGCGGCCGACCCGGCGGTCGCGCGCATCGTGCGCTCGACGGCGGCGCGCAGGGCCTCGCCCACGCCGCCCTCGGGCTTGGGCGGATCCGGCGAGCTGGCGGGGGAATCGCTCATGCCACGCGCAGCATACGATCGCTGCCCGCTCATGAGCACCTACCTGCGCCCGACCGCCGAGATCGCGCCCCGCGCGCTGCTCACGCCGAATCCGGCGGAGGCGATGGCGCTCGCGCAGGAGCTGATCGACGGGCCGCTCATGGCGAACCACAACCACGGCCTTTGGGGCTACTCCGGCCCGGCCAAGGCGGACGGCGCCCAGCTCACGATCCAGTCCACCGGGATCGGCGGTCCCAGCGCCGCAGCGGTGCTCTTCGACCTCGCCCGCCACGGCGTGCAGCGCGCGGTCTGCGTGGGGCGCGCAGAGCCGCTGAACGGCGCGATAGGCGCCGGTGCGCGCGTGCTCGTGATTCGCGCCCTGCGCCGCGACGGCGCCAGCCGGGCCCTCGGCGAGGGCCCCGCTGCCCTCCCCCACCCGGAGCTCTGCGAGGGCCTGCGCGCGTCCCTGGGCGAGGGCTGCGTGCCGGCCACGGTCGCGAGCCTGGACGTAAGGCCCGCCGATCCCGCCGACGCCGGCGCGGACGGGGCTCTCGCGTGGGACCTCGCGAGCGCTGCCGTCCTCGCTGCGGGCGAGCGCGCAGGGGTGGCCGCGGGCGTCGCCCTGCTCGCGGCGACGGGCGATCCGGAGGCTTCGCGTGAAGGCCTGCTCGAGCTGGGCGCCGCGGGCGCCCAGGCGCTCCTTGGCGCCGCCGTGCGCGGCTAGGACGCGGGCTCTGCGGGCTCTTGGCGCCGCAGCGCCATGAGCTCGTCGCTCACCTCGTCGAGGCGATCCTCGAGCTCCTCGACGCGCGCCGAGAGCGAGCGCAGCCGCTGCTCCATGCGCTCGACGTCGGTCTTCGAGGCGAAGTTGAGCGCGTCCATCGCGCTGCGCTGCGCCTGCGCGGCCCGCTCGCCGGCGCCCACGGCGCTCTTCACCGCGGAGCTGAACAGCGGATTGTCGATCAGCGCCTGGGCGAGCTCGGCGACCGCCTCCTCGCCCCGTGCGCGCATGCTCTTGTCGCCCGAATCGCTCACGGACGCCAGGGTAGAGAGTCCTGTACCTTCAAGCCTCGCCCGCGCCCTGCCGACGTAAAGCACATACGGCTTCGCCGGAATCCGTGCGAAGCCCCGAAGAAGCAGCGCATTCGTCCGCCTCTGTCGGATACGGTTGCGCCGTCGGAACAACGTTGCACCAGGAGACGCCAACAAGTACCTTTCCGGACGCTCGGGAGCAGGCACGAAGCCGGTCAGCGGCAGGGGCCTTCTACCGCTTGGTGCTGACGGGCCCGATTTGGGAGAGATGAGAAGAAAGCTTCCATTGACGATCGCTCTGGCGGTCCTTGGTGCAACGGTCGTGGCGGGAACCGCGGGCGCCGGCTCGGGCAGCCTGATCGGCGTCGGCGAGGGCGGCGTCCAGATCAACCTCCCCGAGGGCGGCAAGCTCCAGAACCTCGAGCTGATCCCGCAGTGCTCCAACCGCAAGGACGACGACGGCGACGGCCTCCTCGACCTGGCCGACCCGGACTGCACCGGTCCGCTCGACGCGACCGAGTCCGGCACGGGCGCGCCCCCGCCCCCCACCGCTCCGACCACTCCCGACAAGCCGGCCGGCAACAGCGGCGGCGGCAAGGGCACCAGCAACACCTCCAACGCCGGCTCGAACAACAACGGCGGTGGTTCGAACGGCGGCGGCACGGTCGGCTCGACCGGCGGCGGCCGCGGCACCTCGGCCGACGGGTCCTCGGGCAGCGGCGGCACTTCGTCGGGCTCCGATGAGACGGACGATGCCCGCGAGCCGATGGACGAGCCCTCCACCCGCAAGCCCAACGGCGCGCCGACGAACAGCAACCCGGGCCTCACGGTCGCCGACTTCGGCCCGGCCCCGGTGGGCGTCCCGAACTTCGTCATCGACCAGTTCTCGATCCCGCCGTTCCTGCTCCCGATCTACCAGGCCTGCGGCACCCAGTACGGGATCCCGTGGCAGGTGCTCGCCTCGATCAACCGGATCGAGACCGCGTTCGGCACCAACCTGAACGTCTCCTCGGCGGGCGCCGTCGGCTGGATGCAGTTCCTGCCGTCCTCGTGGCGCGCCTACGGCGTCGACGCCAACAACGACGGCCGCAAGGACCCGTACAACCCGGTCGACGCGATCTGCGCCGCCGCGCGCTACCTGCGGGCGGCCGGCGGCCAGGAGGATCTGCGCCGCGCGATCTTCGCCTACAACCACGCCGACTGGTACGTCGACGAGGTCCTCCTCTACGCGAACCAGTACAGCAAGCTCCCCGCCGATCTCGTCAGCTCGCTCACCGGCCTCACCGAGGGCGCCCGCTTCCCGGTCGCGGCCGACGCCCGCTACGCGGACGACATCTCCGAGCGCCGCGCCGCGAAGCGCTCCACCCCCTCGAAGCGCGCGATCGGCAATGCGGCCGACGTGATCTCAAGCTCACCTACACGTCGAGGGATCAACATCTTCGCCCGCGAGGGCGCCCCGGTGGTCGCGGTGAACGACGGCGTCATCACCGACATCGGCAAGTCGAAGAAGCTCGGCCGCTACATCGTCCTGCGCGACGCCTACGGCAACCGCTTCACCTACGCCAACCTCGGCAAGGTCTCCAAGGTCTATCCGGTCGCGAAGCGCAACAAGCTGACGGCCGAGGACTTCAAGCTCGTCAGCCCGAAGCCGCCGAAGAAGAAGCCGAAGCAGGCCGCTTCCGCCGGGGCGAACGACGTGAAGTCCGCAAGCGACGCGCCCGACAACACCGAGGACGCGCGCAAGCGCCTCTACGCCTTCCCGGAGCGCTCGAACAACGTGGACCGCGCCGACCTCACCGGCCAGCTCGACAAGCTGATGCGCGAGCGCTTCCCCGGTTACGAGAGCTTCAAGGCCTACTTCTCCAGCGTCCTGCGCTTCGACCGCAAGACGATGGAGATGCAGCCGCTGAAGAAGGGCTCGAAGGTCATCGCGGGCACCGTGCTCGGCCGGCTCGGCAAGACCGGCAAGCTCGCCCCGCACGTCCACTTCGCGATCCGCCCGGCGGGCCGCGGCACGAAGAAGATCGACCCGAAGCCGATCCTCGACGGTTGGAAGCTGCTCGAGGCGACCGCGATCTACCGCGCCGCCGGCAAGAACCCGTTCATCGGGGGCGCCTCGGTCGGCCAGATCCTGCTGATGAGCAAGCCGCAGCTCGTCCAGCGCACGCTCGCGGATCCGCGCCTCGAGATCTACTCCTGCGGCCGTGACGACATCAAGACCGGCCAGATCGACCGGCGGATCCTGGCGCTGCTCGAGTACCTGGTCGAGCGTGGCTTCCGCCTGACGATCACCTCGCTCAAGTGCGGCCACTCCGTCTACACCACGTCGGGCAACGTCTCGCACCACTCGTCCGGCAACGCCGTCGACATCGCCCAGATCAACGGGATCCCGGTGCTCGGCAACCAGGGCCCGGGCTCGATCACCGAGGCGCTCGTCAAGGACGTGATGAAGCTGCAGGGCTCGATGGCCCCCGCCCAGATCATCAGCCTCATGGACTTCGGCGGCAACACCTTCGCGATGGGCGACCACGACGACCACGTCCACGTCGGCTACCAACCGCTGTACGGGCCGGGCTCCGCCAACCAGGCGAAGCAGTTCAACCAGATCCTCAAGCCCGGCCAGTGGGAGCGCCTGATCGATCGCATCAAGCAGATCGACAACCCGAAGGTGCCGACGAGCCCGTCCCGCTACGCGGTGCCGGTGCGCGAGGGCCACGGCGTCAAGGGCAAGAAGGGCAAGCGCGGCAAGCGCGCCTCGTCCGCCCACCTGGGCGAGTAGGTCGCACCGCGCGGACGGATAGCGTCCCCGCGCGTGAGCGCCCCCCAACTTCCGTTCGTCCAACTCGAGCTGGCCGGCACGGTCGGCCTCGACGAGGGCCGCTACCTCGCCCGTGACCCCGAGCGCGTGCTCGTCGTGCGCGTGGCGGGCGCCCCGCAGCCGCCGCGCCGGCTCCTGCGCAAGCCGCGGCCGAAGGACGTCGCCCCCGCGAGCGAGCCGCCCACCGTTCCGATCACCACGATCACGGTGATCCGCGCCGATCCCTTGGGCGATCGGGACGCGGCCGAGCGCTGGCTCGATGCGCTGCGGCGCGACGAGAACGCCCTGGAAGCGGAGCTGGCCGACGGGCTGCGCACCGCGAACCTTGCCCTCCACGCCCAGCGAATCGCGAGCCTGGATCCCTTCCTGGCCGACATCGCCGCCGAGCACGCCCTCGCGGTGAGGATCGGCTTCGGCGAGGGCGAGGCGCTGGCCGACGGCCAGTGGACCGAGGCGGTCGAGCTGCCCAAGGGTGTGCGCAGGCGCCGGCTGGAGACGCTGGCGCCCCAGGAGAAGATCGCCTCGGTGCTCGGACGCCGTGAGGATCCCGACGCGGCCACGGGCGCCCTCCTGCGCGCCCGCGCCGACGTCGACGCCGAGCGCTACCGCGACGCCGCCCTGCAGGTGCGGGTGGGCGTCGAGGCGATGCTCGCCGACAAGGCCTTCACCGCCAACGCGAAGCAGGCCGACGACATCGCCGCCCTCACCGAGCGCCGCCAGGGCCTCGGCGAGTGCGCCAACGCGGCACTCCAGGGCGAGCTGAGCGAGGAGCGCCGCCAGGAGCTGCTCGAGACGCTGAAGCTCGCCGAGCGCGTCCTGCGCCGGCGGCGGGCCTACGGGTAGGGCCTAGGGCGCGACGGCCAGGACGAGCTTGCCGGTCGTCTGCGCACCTTCGATCCGGCGGTGGGCCTCCTCGGCCTTCTCGAGCGGGAGGACCTCGTTCACGTCCACCCGCAGATCCCCCGCGGCCAGCGCCTCGGCGGCGCGCGCGAGCGCCCCGTTGACGACGTCGGGATGGGTCGCGCTGAACGCGGCGAGGTTGAAGCCCATCACCGCCTTGCCCGCAAACCACAGCTCGTTGGCGCCGAAGCTCACGTCGTCTCCATTCGAGGCGTTCCCCATCGCGATCAGCCGACCGCCGTTGGCGAGCGCCTCGTAGCTCGCGCGGCGCGTGGGCCCGCCGACCGGGTCGACGATCACGTCGAAGCCCCGCCCGTCGGTCAGCTCCGAGGCGCGCTCGCCGAACTCGTCGCGCAGGAGGACCTCGTCGTAGCCGAAGGCCTTGGCAGCCTCCACCTTCCCGGGCGAGCCGACGGTGCCGATCACGCGCTTGGCGCCGAGGATGCGCGCGGCCTGACCGAGCTGGCTGCCGACGCCGCCCGCCGCGGCGTGCACGAGCACGGTCTCGTCCGGGCGCAGGCGCGCGATGCGGTCCCACACGAGCATCGCCGTGGTGCTGTTCGAGGGCAGCCCGGCCGCGACCTCGAGCTCCACCCCTGCGGGCGCGGGGACGACGAGCCTGGCGTCGGTGACGGCGACCTCGGCGTAGCCGCCGCTGTCGACGATCGTCAGGGCCGCCACCGGCTGGCCGACCTCGAGGCCCGCCACCCCCTCTCCCAGCGCGCGCACGCGGCCCGCCACCTCGATCCCCGGCACGAACGGCAGCGGCACGTCGACGGCGCCGCGCCGATAGAGGATCTCGGCGTAGTTGGCGCCCGCGTAGGCGACGTCGATCGCGACCTCGCCCGCCTTCGGCTCGGGCACGGGCAGCTCCATCGCCTCGAGCACGTCGGCCTCCCCGAACCTGGGGATGGCGACAGCCTTCATCGTCGAACTCTTCGTGGATCCCGTCATCCGCCTGAGCCTGAGAGGCGCGCTCTCGCGCCTACACATGTTTTACAGGGCCGCCGCTACCGCCTCGAGCTCCGCGACCACGTCGCCGTCGAGCTTGACCACGGCGTCGTTGTCGTACGGGGTCGGCCCCTGGGTAATGATCGCGACCTTCCCGCCCGATGCCAGGGTCAGCTCGGGCAGGCCGGCGACCGGGTAAACCTCGAGCGAGGACCCGATGCAGAGCAGCAGGTCCGCGGTGGCCGCGAGCTCCTGAGCCTCCCGCATCGGCTCCTCCGGCAGCAGCTCGCCGAAGAGGACGACGTCCGGCTTCACCTTGCCCATGCAGCAGGCGCAGGTGGCAACGCCGTCCGAGTCGAAGAGCTCGCCCACGTTCTCCAGGGGGTACGTCGTCGAGCAGCTCGTGCAGCTCGAGGTGGCGATCGAGCCGTGGACCTCGATCACGCGCTCGGAGCCCGCCTTGGAGTGCAGCCGGTCGATGTTCTGGGTGATCACCGCGTCCAGGTTCCCGGCGAACTCGAACTCGGCCAGGATCTTGTGGGCGCGGTTCGGCTCCTTGCCGCCAAGGTCGGCGAAGCGCGGGCGGTAGAACTGCCAAAAGCGCTTCGTGTCGCGATGGAAGGCATCGATGTGGGCGACCTCCATCGGATCGACCTTCTCCCACAGCCCCTTGCCGGGGGAGCGGAAATCGGGGATCCCGGAGGGAACCGAGATCCCCGCGCCGGTCAGGGCGACGACGGAGTTCGCGTCGCGGATGAGACCGGCGAGCGCCTCCGCCGCCCCTTTCGCCTGACCGATCGTCACTACTTGCCCTGCCAGTTCGGCGGCCGCTTGCCGAGGAAGGCGCTGATCCCCTCCTTCGCGTCTTCGCTCTGGAACGCCGTGGCGAATCCGGCCTTCTCGTTCTCGATGCCCTGCGGGAGATCGACGTCGTCGGAGGCGAGCTTCACCTGCTCGACGGCGAGCGGCGCCTGGCCCGCGAGCTTGCGCGCCCACGAGAGCGCGGTGTCCATGAGCTCGTGGTCGGGCACCACGCGATTGGCGAGCCCGTAGGCCTCGGCCTCACCGCTCGAGATCGCGTCCCCGATCAGATTCATCTCCAGGGCCTTCTCGTCGCCGACGAGGCGCGGGAGGCGCTGCGTGCCGCCGAAGCCGGGGATGATCCCGAGCTTGATCTCCGGCTGGCCGAAGACGGCCGACTCCGCCGCGATGCGGAAGTTGCACGCCATCGCCAGCTCACACCCGCCGCCGAAGGCGAGCGAGTTGACGGCCGCGACCGTCGAGACGCGGCTGAGGCCGAGGTCGCGCAGCAGGGCATGCCCGCTGTCGATCAGCTCCTTGCCGCCGGCCTCGTCCATCTGCGTGAACGCCTTGATGTCGGCGCCCGCGGAGAAGACCACCGGGATCGAGGAGGCGATCACGACCGCCTTCACCTCGCCACCCGACTTGATCTTCTCCCAGACCGTGCCGAGGTCCTTGATCACCTGCGGCGAGATCGCGTTCATCGGCGGGTTCGCGAGCCACAGGATCGCGACGTCGCCGCGGGTCTCGACCTTGACCGTGTCGGTCTGGTCGCCCTCGTCGGGCTGCGGGTACGGGTAGAAGCCCTGCCCGGTCTTCTGGCCGAGGCGGCCCTGGGCGACGAGGCGCTTGAGGATGCGCGGCGGAGCGAACCGCTCGCCGTGCTCGTTCTGCGCCTCCTCGAGCTTCTCGAGGACGACGTCCAGGCCCATCAGATCGGCGCCCATGAACGGCGGGAAGATCCCCCGGCGCGGGTCCATGCCGGCGCCGGCCATCATCCCGAGGTCGATCTCGCGGACCGTGCACACGCCCTCCTCGAGGACGAGGCAGGCCTCGACGATCGCCTTCAGCTTCATCAGCTCGGCGAGCTTCTCGCCGTCCGGCTCGGCGTCGCCCTCGAGCTGGGGCTCACCGTTCTCGTAGAACCCCGACCCGCCCGACTTCGCGCCGAGCTTCCCGTCGGCGACCAGCTTCTGCATGCCCTTGTGGACGTAGAAGGAGTCGCCGTAGGACTCGTTCAGGTGCTCGGCGACGTGGAGCACCGTGTCCAGGCCCAGGAGGTCGACGAGGAAGAACGGGCCCATCGGGGCGACGTTGGCGGCCCCGATCGCCTCGTCGATCTTCTTGATCGAGAGGCCCTGCTCCTCCTGCGCGCGCCAGACCTCGCCGACCGCGGAGTTGAGGATGCGGTTGACGACGAAGCCCGGGACCTCACCGCAGGTGATCGGCTGCTTCTTGATCGCCTGCGCGAAGTTGTAGGCGGCCTGCGTGACCTGGGGGTCGGTGTCCGCGCCCTCGATGATCTCGACGAGCGGCATCACCGACGCCGGGTAGAAGAAGTGGAAGCCGACGACC
>ERZ777003.2394-NODE-2394-length-22105-cov-11.911202_pt1 | contig 22105 bp, 22 predicted proteins | sample MGYA00374956_ERZ777003 | MGnify/ENA primary metagenome ERZ777003 (study PRJEB29302, sample SAMN06268252) | bioreactor metagenome | isolation source: Joint BioEnergy Institute, California, USA | place: USA:Joint BioEnergy Institute, California, USA | collected... | reverse complement strand
GGTAACGCATTGATCTATATGCGATTGAAGTTCCCATTGATGTTCGAGTGGGAGAAGTAGAGAAGCGACGGAGCGACGAAGGGGGTTCACCGCAGAGACGCGGAGAACGCAGCGGGACCGTCGCGCCAGAGGCCAGCTCCGTGGCGCGGGCGTCTCGCCCGCGTTTTTCTGATAGGCAGGGAGGCGGCACGACCGGCTTCAGGCATGATCAGCCCAAGTCAGCCTCCAACGGTTTTTTGTGGCACGGGCTACCAGAACACTATGCATCAACGCGTCGAGCGAGTGCCCGAAGCTGTCATCCTGAGCGCAGCGAAGGATCTCAACCGCTCCTGACGCACCAGATCCTTCGCCTCGCTCAGGATGACATTCGGGAATAACTTACATAATTCAGGTTCATGACCGACTCCCCATACCAGCCCGATCATCGTTCCAATCGCGAGCGGATGCTTGCGGGGGATCAGTACATTGCCGATGACCCGATCCTCAAGCAGGAGGGCGAGCGGGCGGCCCGGCTGACGGCGCAGTTCAATGCGACTGCGGCTGAGGATCATGCCGGGCGTTACGCCATTCTCAAGCAGCTCCTGGGCGCGATTGGCGAAGGGACGGTCCTCCGGCCGCCGATTCGCTGCGACTACGGGTATCAGACCTTCATCGGTGCGCGCACCTTCGCCAACTGGGGGCTGATCCTGCTGGACGTGGGGCGCATCACCATCGGCGACGATGTGCAGATCGGCCCGAATGTGCAACTGCTGACGGCGACGCATCCCATCGAGCCTGAGCCGCGGCGGCAGAAGTGGGAAGGCTCCAAGCCGATCACCATTGGCAACAATGTCTGGCTTGGCGGAGGCGTGATCGTCTGCCCTGGCGTGACGATCGGGGACAACACCGTCGTCGGTGCGGGGTCGGTTGTTGTGAAAGATCTGCCGGCGAATGTGGTGGCTGTCGGCAATCCCGCGCGCGTGATCCGGGAGCTCCAGGCAGGACAACGTCGGAACGCCATCACTTCCTGAACCCCGTTGCTTACTCTCCCTGCGCCCGTGGTTTGGGGGGGCGGCGGATTCTCGGCCGCTCGTAGAGATTGAGGTAGAACTCCAGCACATTCACGGCTCCCTCTTCCCGTCGGCGGGAGAACTGGAAGCCGAGCTGGTGGTAGTAGGCGGCGACGCGGGCGACGGCGCTGTCGGGCACATGCACGACCAGCTTCAGCAAGCCGATATCGCGCGCATGCTCCGATGCCGCGCGGGCTAAGGCCTGCGGCACACGCAGATCGTCCTGCCATGCGGGGTCGACGCGCAGCCACTGCAGATCCCCGACATCCCGCTTGGGTTCCAGGATGGCCAGCGTACCGATGATGCGGCCATCGGCTTCAGCCACGAGCAGGCGGTTGTGACTGGTTCGCTTGGGTAGGTCGTTGATGGGGCGCGACTCGTAGGCGACATGCCCCGGCAGAAGGCCCTCGCGCATCAGCCGCTCGACTTCAGGCTGATCTTCCGGCTGCGCGAAGCGTGTGCGGATGGGGTAGAAGGGATCGTCGGAGGATGCATCTGCGGGCATACGGCGGTGCATGGTATCGCCCGCATGCCGATTGCCTCAACCCGCAGTTTCGCCCGCGCATGCCGGATCCCGTGCAGTATCCGCCAAAAGCACAAGCCCGGACCGAGAGGCCCGGGCTTGCGTGATTGAATCGGATCAGGTGAAGCGATGATTACGGATAGACCGCTTCCAGTATCTTCCCGGAGCTGCCCTCGGGGCAGACGGGGTTCATGATTTCCTGCGAGCGGTTGTAATCCGCCTGCGGCACCCACCGGCCATTGGGATCGCGTGCCTTCTTGACCTGCACGCCGTTCATCCGCAGCTCTTCTATACGACCGATATCAGCATTCTCGGGATCTGCATTCAGGCGCTCGAGCTCAGCCTTGGCCTGCGGGGTGTAGCGCTCGAGGTAGACGGGGAAGGCTTCCTTGCGGCTGCCGCAGGTGTACAGATAGACGCGAACCGCTTCCTTGCCGTTGTGCTCGAACGGCGGGATCAGGTTGATGTCGGCAGCAAACCAGGTCTCGCCGTCATCGACGGTGTAGTAGGCCTGCGTCGGGATCCTGGGACGGTTGCCACCGCCCAGAAGTTGCCAGCCGATGATGATCAACGCCACAACAATCACCGCTGCGGTAACGCCAGTAGTGATAGCGGGGTTCTGATTGAGGGTTTCACGAATACCCACGGGTTTCTCCTTGCTAGAGATCCTAATGTGTCTGACGGGCCAGGACCGGACAGGAGCGGCGCCGCACGTCAGCCCGAAGTGCTACGGCTGACTTAACAAATACAAGATTAATCTTACAGGCGCAGCGTGGCAAGCGTCATCACGGTTCCCGCCAAAGCATCCATCGCCTGCGGCGATCGCCGTTCTCGGACTTTTGGCCGAAAAAACGTGCGCTGCATCCCACGCACTGCTTTGCCTATATTCGGCTAGAGACGTGTCCGAACGATAAGCCATTCTCGAAAGGAGCTCTATCATGTCCCGTATGGAAGACAGCGGCGAGCAGGCCGGTGATGCAGGAACGGCCGAAACCATCCGCAACAAGGCCAAGGAGGTTGGCGAGCAGCTTCGTGACATGGGTCATCAGGCCCGCGAAGCCGCACAGGCTCAGTACGAACGCCTCCGTGAGCATGCATCGGAGTACTACGAGACCGGCCGTGAGCGTGCCAAAGAATGGGAGCAGTCCCTCGAGTCGTATGTGCGCGAGCAGCCGATCAAGTCGCTGCTGATCGCAGCCGGCGTCGGCGTCATCCTGGGCGCGCTGTGGAAGCGCCATTGACCAATCGCACCGGCTGGGGCGCAGCGGCTGCGGCCGCCAGGCCCCGGTTGGGTGTGGGCCAGCCGGTATGACGCACATCGTCGATGCGATGGCCCACGGGCCATCCGCATGGCCGCGGCTCATCTCACGCGGGTGATCCCATGACCGATCGCGAGCGATCCGCTCAATCCGCCACCGAAGACGGCTCGCATTCCGCGGCCGCCGACGCCAACGGCAGGACCGAAGGTCCGAGCACGGCGCAGCTCGTGCAGAATCTGCGCAACCTCGCCGGCGAGTTGGCGGACTACGCGTCGTACTACGTGTCCGCCAAGGTCGACAGCGTCAAATGGACGTTGACGAAGGTGGCGATGCTGGCGGTGCTGGGCGTGATCGGCCTGCTGGTGTTCAGCGGGGCGGTCGTTACGGCAGTGGTGCTGCTGGTGGTGGGGATTGCCGACGGCATCGGGGCGATCTTCGGCCCGGAGTTGCGATGGATCGGCTGGCTGATCACGGGCGCGGTGATCGTCGGGGGGCTGATCGGCGCAACGCTCATTGCGATGCGTGTGGTTCGCGAGAAAACGCGTCAACGCATGGAGCAGAAGTATGAAACCAAGCGACAGCGCCAGCAAAGCGAGTACGGACACAACGTCCGCAGTCGAGCGGCCGATTCACCTGACGCCTTCGGCTCATCTTGAGCTGGAAGCCGACGATGCGAAGGCGGCGATCGCATCGGTTCTGCAGGAGATGCGGCGGCAGCTCGAGCAGGGGGTGGATCCGCGGCGTCTGGCGCGCGACCATCCCTGGGTGGCGGTCGGCTCAGCGGCGGTGGCGGGGTTTGTCGCGGCGATGCTGGCGGTTCCTTCGCCGGAGGATGCGGCGCTTAAGCGCCTGGAGCGGATCGAGCGCGCGCTGCAGGGGGCCAATGGTCAGGCCGACGGCGCCGCCCACGGCGAGCCGGCGGCGGAGGCATCGAAGCATTCGCGCCTGCTGCGTCTTTTCGCCCGGCGGCTGTTCAAGGCCCTTCAGCCGACGCTGATGGCGGCATTGACCAGCCTCTTCACTGCCAGGGCGGCTGCGGCGGAGGAGTCCGACGGCTACACCGCCACCTAGGGGGAGGATGTCGTCGTTGAAGACACGGTAGAGGAAGCCGACGAGACCTGAGCGGAGGCGCACATTCCCGGACGTAACCGTCGATTCCGGTTTGCCGAGGACGTCCAATAATCTGAGCAATCTGTAGCGATTGTATCGGTTGCAGGGGGTGTGGCGCTCGGGCCGGCACAACCGTTCGAGCTGACCCGAACTGACATATATCGGCAGGCTCGGCTGTTCGCTTGAAGTTTTTGCGTTGGCCTTCGCGCCGCGGCGGGGTAAGCTCCCAATGATTACCGGAACCCCGGTTCCGCCGCACTGCCACCGGGCAGCTCGCCGGATATCGTGCCCCATCTCGTGCGGCGGGGCCCAAGCAGGGATCGTCGTGATGCTCCGTTCGCCGAAACGCCGCGCAACTCTGTTCCTGCCGCTGCTCATGGCGCTTGCGCCCGTACCGGCGGGACAGCAGCCGTCGGAAACGCACGAAACCGCCCCGGCTGCCGTCTCCACCTATGAGGTACGCCTTCGCAAGCTGCACCTCGTGCGACCGGATCTGATTCCCTATCCGATCGCCTTCGAGGTCTGCTGCTAGACGTACGATTCATTTTCGCGGCAGGCAAATCTCTTCTGCTTTTTGTGCATCCCCTTGTTCATGACGCTTTGGAGCGTCCTGCGACGAGTTGTCCCCTGCGCGCACCTGGCGCCGGTACGGTTCGGGCTGGTGAAACGCGTTTTCCGCTCCCCTCAGCGCCGTCCGCACCGCTCGGCGCGGCATTTGCACACCCTTCGCCGACGCAGATCAGCAGCGATCACCCAGCCGCGGCGGGCCGCGTCATCGCGTGCTTTGTCGGCGGCTGATGCATAGGACCCTATCCCCCTCCCTGACCGGACGCGGCATCCTCCCCGCGTCCGGCTGTTTCTTGTGTCACAGCCAGTTACCAATGATGAGGTAGGGCGACCAGTAGGCTGGATGCCGGTAGCGCGGATCAGCCATGATCTTGATCTGCGCCTGGCGCAGCGCTTCGGCTTTGCCGATGGAGGGCTGATCGCGCAGGGCACGGTAGAAGCCGCCGATCAGATCGGCTGAGGCCTGGTCATTGACGGACCACAGCGTCGCCAGCGCGCTGCGCGCGCCGGATTTGATCGCGACGCCCGCCAGGCCGAGGGCTGCGCGATCATCACCGGCAGCCGTCTGGCAGGCGCTGAGGCACAGCAGCTCGACCGGCTGACCCTTGAACAGGTTGGGCTGGATGATCCGTTGCAGCTCGTCGAGCGTGAGCTTGCGATCCCATGTCGCCAGGAATGTCTTGCGCGCATCGGCTGCAAACTCGCCGTGCGAGGCGATGTGCACGATCGTGTAGGGCGTATCGGCGACGCTGCTGGCGAGCGTGCGGGTGACGAACCGCTCATCGAGCAGCGCCGTGCCGCCGAAGATCTCCTGGATCTGCTGCACCTCGCTGGGAACGAACGCCAGCTCAGGCAGGCCGTGCCGTGATTCGGACAAGCCGCTGATCAGCAGCTCCATCGGCCGGCCCGCGATCGGCTTGGGGTCCATCAGCGTCAAGCCTGGCGTGACGGCGATCGCGTACCGCTCGATCAGGAACGTCTTACCGTCCTGGAGCGTCGCCATCGGAATGCCGCGCAGCGCGCCGTCCGGCACGAAGACGAGCGTCGATACCCCGGCTGACTGCAGATGCCCTTCGATCGGGCGGATCAGCCAGTCGTAGATCTGCCGCGACTGCGTCAGGTAGCGCTCGGTGCTGCGATCCTGCAGACGCCGCCGCAGCAGGCGCACCTGTTCGTAAAGCGGCTCAGCCCCGATCGGGGCTGAGAATTGCGTCAGCTCGCCGGCGATGCCGACGAGAATCTCCGTCCGCTCGACCAGGGGGATGATGTAGATGACCGCCGTTTGGGGCGACAGCGCTTCGATGTCGACCTGCGCAGCCGCGACCTGGCTGACGCATTCATCCCGCCAGTACTCAGCCATTTCGGAGGATTTGAACAGCTCGATCGCGCTGCGCGCTTCGCGCAGCAGGGCATCTCGCTTGTCGGTGTCGGGCGCATCCTTCGCCCGGCGCAGCAGCAGATCCGCCAGTTCGAAGTACATCGGCCCGGCGCGGTCGCGGAAGGTCATGGCGCCGCGCTCATTGCCGTAGCCGAGCGTGAGGTCGCCGCGGATGGTCTGCAGGGTGCGCACGGCGCCGCGATAGGCGGCGATGGCTTGCTCGGCTGGGCCCTGCGTCACCAGCAGCCGGCCGATCTGCCATTGCCACTGGTAGAGGGCATCGGGCGACTGGGCTTCCTGCGCGTGGAACGCGGCCCGGCGGGACAGTCGCAGGGCGGTATCGACATCGCCTTGCTGCTGGCGGACGCGGCCGAGATAGCCAAGCGCGTAGGAGCGCGCCAGGGGATCAGCCTGTTCGTCCGAAGCGGCGGATTCGAGAGCAGCCGCGGCGCGGGTGGTGTCGCCCGCAGCGGACCAGGCGCGACCCAAGCCGACCAGAAGCATCGGCTGCTGGGCCGGCGGGGCGTTCTCGATCGCACCCACCGCGCGCTGCAGGGCCGCCTGGGCGGCGGCTGCGTCTGTTTCTGCGAGATACGAGGCGAGGTTCAGCTCGGCGCGGGCAGACAGATCGTGATCGCCATGCTCGCGCGCCAGCGTGGCGGCGCGGGTAAAGGTCTCGGTGGTCTGCGCGTCTTTCTCAGCCGACAGGACGATGCCCAAATTGTTGAGGGCCCGCGCTTCAGCCAGGGGATCTTCCAGCTCCCGCGCGAGGCGCAGGGCCTCGTCGAGGGCCGCCCGCGCCGCGTCGTGGCGGTGCATCATGGCCTGCAAATCGCCAATGGCAGTCTGAGCGGCGATGGCTTGTCGCGCGTCGCCGCCCGCCTGGGTGACTTCGACGGCGCGTTCGAGGTATCGCAGAGCGGCTTCGAATTGTCCTGCCTGGCGGAGCTGTTCGGCCTCAGCCAGCAGGGCCTGCGGATCGCCGGCCTCGATCCGCCCCTTGGGGCAGTCGGGACAGGCCGATAAACGCGTGGCTACCGCCAGCAGTACAACACATGCGATCGCCGCTACTTGTCGGATCATGGTCCTCCGGGCAATGGATTGTCCGCGAGTGTGTCGGTCTCTTGCGGAGCCGTCAAGGCGGATGTCTTTTCGGTTCGGCAATGTCGCGCACGGCCCATGTGGGCCCGAGTTGTGTCATAAGTCGAGTATTTGTAAGCACCTGCATCATCGGCTCGCATTGGCTGCGCTGATCCGATAAGCTGTTGCCTTCACCGCACGGATGCCGTCATCACGCGCACAATCCTCGGAACGTCCCTCGGGGGGCGGGGCGCCCTTGCCGCCGCTGACGCCCATGGCGCTGGGGCGGGCCAGCGACGAGGAGCTGATGCGGCGCACGCAAAATGGCGACAAACAGGCGTTCGCCATTCTCTATGAGCGCTACAGCCAGGCGGTGCTGTCATACCTCTATCGCATGCTTGGCAACGTCGAGGACGTCGAGGCCATCGGCCAGGAGGTCTTCCTCCGGGCTTACAAGTTCGCCCCGTCGTATCGCTATCCGCAGAAGTTCTCGACCTGGCTGTTCACGATCACGCGAAACCTTGCGATCAATCAGACCCGTCGTCGCAAGCGTAGCCCGGTGCGGAATGTCACCGAGCTGAACCTTGAAGGCGTCGAGTTCAGCGGCGATGCGCAGAAAGTCGCGCAGGCTGCGACGGATGACCTGGAAAAACAGGAGGAAATCGCCCGCGTTCTCGAAGCCCTGGACGATCTGCCCACCGACCAGAAGGAAGTCATTGTGTTGGGCGTCTTCCAGGAGTTGTCTTACGCGCAGATGGAGCAGATCACCGGCACAAAGGCTGTGACGCTCCGCTCGCGGATGTTCCACGGCCTGCGCAAGCTCGGCGCCATGCTGGGAGCAACGGAGCAATCGACGCGAGGTAAGAAATAAAGGCCCGCTGCAGGCTGCAGACTGCTGTATGACCGTTACTGACCTCCAATCCGAGCAGTTCATGACCCTGCTGACCGATGCGCTGCTGGCCGGTCCGGGCAGCCCGCAATGGCAGGAGGCGGTCTCGATCCTCCGCCGCGCTGGCGCCGAGGGGGATGAATATGCGATGCTCATCACCGCGCGCGAGCATCTGGAAAGCGGCCGGCAGTACCGGGCCGTCCGCCCCGGGCCGAACTTCACCCGCAAGGTGCTGACCGAGATCGAGCAGACAACGCCCAGGCGGTCGTTGGGCGGGTCGCCGGCGACGTGGATTGCCCTGGCAGCCATCGTGCTGGTCGCGGCGATGATCGGCTTGCTGGTGTATGTCGCGGCGCCGCGCGACACCGACACGGGCAGCCTGGCTGAGCTGGATCGGACGTATTTTGTCCAGCCGAGGGTGGTGACGGATTTCAGCGGGACGCTGGCGCCCGACTGGCAGCCGATCGGGCAACTGGAGGTCCAGCCGACGCGCCGCGGCCTGCGGCTGGCGGCAACGCAAAGCCAGGCGGAAGGAGACGACGGCCACCTGGGCGGCGGGGTCGTTACACAGCAGCCATTGGCGGGGGATCAGCCGTTTGCCGTCGAGGTGCAGCTTCGCACCATGCGGCTGAACGATGACCTGATCCCGCAGCTCTTCATAGCGGATTCGGCGGAGTTTTCGCCGGATCGCGGCACGAGCGGGCGGGAGCTGGTCTATCTTGTGCAGAATGGTCGCTCGGCGGTGGCACTGCCCGACGGCCGCCTGGCCGATCAGGCTGACTTCCCAGCCCAGCAGGCACGCAACGGCATCACCATCCGGATCGCCGTCAATGCCCGCCATGCAACCGTCGACGTCGCCGGGCAGCGCCTCTACGCCGGCCCGCACCAGCTCGATCCCGCCAAGCCGCGCTATGTGGGCGTGCGATTCCTGAGCCGGGGCGAGGTCAAGCCCGACCAGGCGACGTTCGAATCTCTCCGCATCCTGCATCCGCAGGGCACGGCTGATCCGATCAGATGATCTCCAGGTAGTCCTTGTCCGGCAGCTTCGGGAACGGCGCGGTCGGGAGCGTCTGGTACCAGTAAGCCACCGACGCGATGTCGTCCTGCAGCGGCAGATACCGCCCGCCCGACCGCCAGCCGAGGGCCTGGATCGTCACCTTCAGATCACGCTGGAAGCGGATCGGATCCATGATGTGCCAGCGATACAGGCTGAAGCGCGTCTGGCTTTGGTAGACGCCGTCCGGCCGGATCACCTGTGACAGGCCGGCATAGGGGGTGGTGTACTCGCGGTACTGCTTGGTCCGCTGATCCTCGAAGTTGTAGCTGCCGCAGAAGTAGTCTTCGGTGCCGGTGCCGCAGATGGTCGGGAAGGCATCGCCCCCGCGCTCGGCACACTCCTTGCCTTCGGGCCAGTCGCCGTCGATGTAGAACTTGATTTCGCCCTCACCCCACCAGCCGCAGTTGTTCACGCCCCAGGCCATGTACGTGCCGACGTAATGCCCCTGGCCGCGCACGCCGTCGAGGATCGTGTAGACGTCCTTGTACGCCAGCGGATTGACCCGGCGGAACTGGGCATGGAAATAGGCGGCGTCTTCCGGTACGTCTGTCAGCGTGTAGTTGATCTGGTAGAAGACCGTGATCTGCTCATGGCTGATGTTCTCAAGCGTGATGCGGCAACGCTTGCGGAAGGGCATCTCCCAGTAGCAGTTGAACGCGCTGCCGGGATTGACGCACACCGCCAGCGAGGAGATCTGCGCAAACTGGTCGCGCCGCGCCCAGCCGGAGGCGAAGAAGTCCCCGACCGGGGATTCGACGCTGGGGATCTCCTGGTCATCCCAGTAGATCCGCAGGATGCTGAAGCGCCACGAACCGAGGATCGTCATCCAGATCTGCTGGATGGCGCCCATGCCTTCGATGTCCGCCAGTTCACGCGTTTCGCCTGGTTCGATCTTGATGCACGGCGACACCTTCCACCCGCGCCCCAGGTCGCGGGCACAGCCGGCGCCGGTGCCTTCGGTTGCCATGCCGCCGGCGCCTTTCGCGCCCGTGAAGTTCTCCGGGCTGATCGAGCGCGTCTGCGCGTTGGACAGAAGTGACAGGTTCCCCAGATGCAGGCCGAGTCCGTTGAAGCTCATGGCTGATCATCATGCCCCCAAAAACCGGCTGGTCAATCCTTTGCCCTCTGTTGCCACAGCCGCACGTGATGACGGTGAGATAAGTCACTTCAGTTTGCCGGGGGGACAGAGGCGAGTGATAATCGCCGCTGATGAGCGCAAGCCCTTCGATCAATTCTGTGCCTGATCCAACTTCATCCACATCGCATGAGTCGGCGGCGGCTGACTCGGGGGCGCCCGAGGCGCTGCTGTTCGAGGTCGGCTGGGAAGTCTGCTGGCAGTTGGGCGGGATCTACACGGTCCTGCGGACCAAGGCCGTTGCGATGCAGGAGCGCTGGGGCGACCGCTACTGCCTGATCGGCCCGTACAACCCAGCGACGGCGGCGCTGGAGTTCGAGGAGACGCCCACCGAGGGGTACATCCGCGAGGCGCTTGACCGTCTGCGCAGCCAGGGCATCGCCTGCCACTACGGCCATTGGCTGGTCGACGGCCGGCCGCGTGTGATCCTGTTGGATTACCGCGGGCGCTACCCGATGCTCGACACCGACAAGTACCTGCTGTGGAAGGATCACGGCATCCCCACGTATGCCAGCGATGGCGAGGTAAACGACGTCGTCGCCTTCGGGTTTACGGTGGCGCAGTTCTTCTATGAGCTGCTGCAGGTGGTGGGGGATCGGCCGGTCCTGGGGCATTTCCATGAATGGATGGGCGGCGTGGCCGTGCCGCGCATTGCGCACATGAAGCTGAATATGGCGACGGTCTTCACGACCCACGCCACGCTGCTGGGACGCTATCTGGCCAGCGACAACCCGCAGTTCTACCAGCAGCTGATGCTCGTCAACCCGGACGCCGAAGCCGCCCGGTACAACATCTATCCGCGCTTTGCCATCGAACGGGCTGCTGCCCATGCGGCGACGCTGTTCACCACTGTCAGCCAGGTGACCAACATCGAGGCGGCGCACCTGCTGGGCCGAAGCGCCGATGCCATCCTGCCCAACGGGCTGAACATCCAGCGGTTCGCGGCGCTGCATGAGTTCCAGAACCTGCACCGTCAGTACAAGGAGCGGATCCACGAGTTCGTCGCGGGGCATTTCTTCCCCAGCTACACGTTTGATCTGGACCGCACGATCTACCTGTTTACCTCCGGGCGGTATGAGTACCGCAATAAGGGGATGGACCTGTTCATCGAGGCGCTGTGGCGGCTGAACCAGCGCCTCAAGCAGATGGCTGACCCGCCGACGGTCGTGGCGTTCATCATCACGCGCGCGGCTGTGCGCAATATCAGCGTCGCCGTGCTGCAGAACCAGTCGATGTTTGAGGATCTGAAGGCGACCTGCCAGTCGCTGGAGCATCTGATGGGCGAGCGGCTGCTGCGGGCGGCGGCCCATGGGCGCGTGCCGACGAATCTGCGCGAGTTGATCGACGATGACTCGGTTGTTCGTCTCAAACGCGCCATCCACGCCTGGCGCAGCACCTATCAGCCGCCGATCGTCACGCATGACCTGGTGGACGATGCGAACGACCCGATCCTCCAGCATTTACGGCATCGCGGGCTGTTCAACGCTCCGGACGATCCGGTGAAGATCGTTTTCCATCCGCAGTTCGTCACCGCCACCAGCCCGCTGATCGGACTGGACTACAGCGACTTTGTCCGCGGCTGCCACATGGGCATTTTCCCCAGCTATTACGAGCCGTGGGGCTATACGCCGATGGAAGCGATCGCGCTGGGCGTGCCGGCGGTCACGACGGACCTCAGCGGGTTCGGCGCCTACGTGCAGGCGCACCTGCCCGATGCTGTCGACAACGGCATCTGTGTGCTCAATCGCACGACCCACAGCTTCGAGCAGACGGCCGAGGATCTGGTCAGCCATCTGGAGAGCTTCGTCCAGACCAGCCGCCGCCAGCGCATCGAGCTGCGCAATCGCGTCGAGTCGACCAGCGAGCTGTTTGACTGGTCGCAGCTCGTCCATCACTACCACGAAGCGCATGACATGGCGCTGGAGCGTCGCGGCATCAAGCCGGGGAAGATTACCGTGCGGATGGTGTGAGGGGGAATTGGGGATTTAACCCCAGATGAACACAGATGGTGATCTGTGGATGGCGGTCGATTGTGGACTTGATCTGAGATTTGAGATCTGAAATTCCAGATCTCAGAGTTCAGACTGCGGTCTTGGTCATTGAAGCTTGGAACTTCCTTGGTACTTGTGGGTTGGATCTTGGAGCTTCGAATCACCTTGTCACCCTCTCACCCGCCGCACCCGTGTTTGATGTGTCAGAAGTCTGCCACCGCGATGGCTGAATGTATCATCGGCCGCGGTTTTGTCATTCGCGGCCAATGCTGATAATCTGGCCGCAATGGCCAGACGGTTCGACCAACAGGAAGTCAAAAGCGCCTGCGACGCGCTGGTCCGCCAGATCGCGGCCGCATTCGAAGCGCATAAACCATTGAATATTATCGGGATACGCACGCGCGGCGAGACGATCGCCGAGCGGTTGGCGCGCTGCCTGAAGAGCCAGGGCTTCAGCGCCATCGAGCGGGGGGTGCTGGATGTGACGCTGTACCGCGATGACCTCTCGGAGATCGGTCCGCGGCCGCTGGTGCGGCCCAGCGAGCTGAATCTGCAGATCGACGGCGTGCCGGTGCTTCTGGTGGATGATGTGCTGTTCACCGGCCGATCGGCCCGCGCCGCCATGGACGCCCTGACCGACTTCGGCCGGCCGAGCGTCATCAAGCTGGCGGTGCTGGTTGACCGCGGCGGCCGCGAGCTGCCCATCCAGGCCGATTTCGTCGGCTTGAAGCTCGACGATGTCCCAGCCGACCATCGCGTGAATGTGCAGTTGTTCGAGGATGACGGTGTCGATGCCATCGTCATTGAACCCAGGTAGGACGATCGACCCATCGCCCCGCGGGGCACAGGTATGGCCACAACAAATCAACTCCGCTGGACACGCCGGCACCTGCTGACGCTCGAATCGCTGTCAGCCGACGAACTGCGTTTCGTGCTTGATACCGCTGACTCGTTCAAGGAAGTCTCCACCAGAAGCGTCAAGAAAGTGCCCGCCCTTCGAGGGCGGGTAGTCGTGAATGCCTTCTGGGAGGATTCGACCCGCACGCGCACCAGCTTTGAGCTGGCGGCTCAGCGGCTGAGCGCCGATGTCATCGACTTCAGCGCCCGCGGCAGCAGCGTGAGCAAAGGCGAAACGCTGATCGACACCGCGCGCAACATCGAAGCCATGGGCGTCGACGTGATCGTGGTTCGCCATCGCGCGGCTGGGGCAGCCGAGCTGCTGGCACGCACCGTCGGCTGCAGCGTCATCAATGCCGGCGACGGGGCGCATGAGCATCCGACGCAGGGGCTGCTGGATCTGTACACGATGCGCGAGCGCTTCGGGCGGATCGAAGGGCTGAAGGTGGCGATCGTCGGGGACATCGCCAACTCGCGCGTCGCCCGGTCGAACCTGTGGGGGCTGACGAAGCTGGGAGCCAAGGTGTATCTGGTCGGCCCGACGACGCTCTGCCCGCGAGCGTTTGAACAGTTCGGGGCGACGGTGGTGCACGATCTGGATTCGATCATCGGCGAGGTGGACGTGGTGAACATGCTCCGCGTGCAGTTCGAGCGGATCCAGAGCAGCCAGTTCCCGTCGGTACGCGAGTTTACACGGATGTACGGCTTGACGTGGGACCGCTTCCAGAGGTGCCGCAAGGACGTGTTTGTGATGCACCCCGGCCCGATGAACCGCGGGATTGAGATCCAGTCCGAAATCGCCGACGGCCCGCAGAGCGGCATCTTGCAGCAGGTGACCAACGGCCTGGCTGTGCGGATGGCTGTGCTGTACCTCGTCACGCAGGCGGGAACGGCGTAGAGCGGCTGCGTGTCCGTGGACAAGTATACGCGCCGCGAAGGCGCGAAGATCGCGAAGGTGACGCGAAGGGAGGAGCCGGTGATGGACGTGTTCGACTTCCGGGAGCGGGCCGGGTCGGGCGTGGACGAGCGGACGGAAGATCTGGCGACGGCTGTCATCGGTGCGGCCATCGAGGTCCATCGAATCTTGAAACCCGGGTTGCCGGAGTCGGTCTATCGCAAGGCTCTGGCACATGAGCTGACGCTTCGGGGCATCAGCCATCAGCAGGAGTATCCTGTGCCGGTCCTCTACAAGGGCGAGGCTGTTGGAGAAGGTCGAGTGGATATCCTTGTGGAGGAGCGGCTGGTCGTCGAATGGAAAGCGGTAGAAGCGCTGAATGCGGTGCATCAGGCGCAGGTGATTGGATACCTGCAGGCGCTGGATCTGCAACTGGGTCTGTTGATCAACTTCAATGTCGCTGTGTTGCGGCAAGGTCTCAAACGAATCGTCAATACGCACAGACACTAACTTCGCGACCCCTTCGCGCCCTTCGCGCCTTCGCGGTCGCCGTTCTTTACGAACAATATGAGCACGCTGCTGATCAAGAACGGAACGATCCTCGATCCCTCCCGCAAGCTGGAGACGCGGGCTGACCTTCTGGTGCGGGATGGGAAGATTGCTCGCATCGGCGAGAATCTCGACAATGCCGATCGGGTGATCGATGCAGCCGGGTGTTACGTCACGCCGGGGCTGATCGACATCCACGTGCACTTCCGCGAACCGGGGGAGGAGGAAGAAGAAACGATCGCCTCCGGGTCGGCGGCGGCTGTGGCGGGGGGGTTCACGACCGTCTGCTGCATGCCCAACACCAAGCCGGCGCTGGACAACGAGGCCCAGATCGAGTTCGTCCTCCGCGAAGGCCAGCGGGTGAATCTGGCCAACGTCTACCCGGTCGGAGCCATCACCAAAGGCCGGGAGGGCAAAGAGCTGGCGGAGATCGGCTCGATGCATCAGCGCGGCGCCGTGGCGTTCAGTGATGACGGCGTGGGCGTCGCCGACGCATCGGTCATGCGCAAGGCGCTGCAGTACGCCAAGATGTTCGACACCGTGCTGATGCAGCACTGCGAAGAGCCGACGCTGGGCGGCGGGGCGATGCACGGCGGGGCCGTGTCAACCCTGCTGGGACTGCCCGGCACGCCGGCTGAGGCAGAGCAGTTGATGATCGCCCGCGACCTGCTGCTGAACCGGACGATCGGCTGCCGGTATCACGTGCAGCATCTGAGCACAGCCTGGAGCGTCGAGCTGATCCGTCGCGGCAAGCGTGACGGCCAGCAGGTGACAGCGGAGGTCGCGCCGCATCACCTGCTGCTGACCGACGAATGCTGCCGCACGTACGACACCAACTACAAGATGAACCCGCCGCTGCGGACGCAGGCCGATGTCGATGCCGTCATCGAGGGCGTCAAGGACGGCACGATCGACTGCCTGGCCACGGATCACGCCCCGCACCTGGCGGAGGAAAAGGAACTGGAGTTCCAGTACGCGCCCAACGGCATCATCGGCCTGGAATGTGCGCTGTCGCTGTACATCAAGGCCCTGGTCGAGCCGGGGCATATCAGTTGGATGCGGCTGATCGAGATGATGACGATCAACCCCGCCAGGATCGTCAAGCTGAACAAGGGCACGCTCGCGGAAGGGGCTGATGCCGACATCACGATCATCGACCCCAAGCGGAAATGGACGGTCGACATCGAGCAGTTCCAGAGCAAGAGCCGCAACTGCCCGTACCATGGTTGGGAACTGACCGGCCAGCAGGTCGCGACGATCGTCGGCGGCGAGGTGAAGTGGCAGCTCGAGGGGTAAGTGAAGACTAACCTCCGAGTCGCAAAGCCGTTAGAGTTTACCCAGTTCGCCTGAGACGAACGACCCGCACTGTCGATAACCGGGCGATTATGGGTCGCAGGGCGGGGGTTTGTGCTATATCATCGCGGCTATGAAACACCTGCGGTATTTGCCGCTCACCTTCCTCGCCGGGGTGCATGGTTTCGTGCTCTTCGCGCCATATCTGGCGCTGTTTATTGGGATTGCGCACTTCATGCGCCGGCCCAAGCCGGTTCCGGTGGCCGTCCCGGCTGGCCCTGCCGTCCCAGCTCAGCAGGTGTAATCCGCCCCTTCATTCGTCGCCGAATCCGCTGGGTTTCCAGCTATAGAACAACCGCCCAACGTGCCGCGCCGTGAGCGCCAGCATCTGCGCGCGGATCGTGCTTTCGGTCACGTTCTCCTCCGGGCGGACGACGGGGGTCTCATTGGAGATGAGATAGCCGTCGGCTGAGTCCTTCGGCCAGAGCGTCTCGCCCGTGTGGGCGTCGACCACCTTCACCCGCACGGCGATGACGGCCTTGAGAAGCCCAGCCGTCTGCTGGACCTCCGACTCGACCAGGTTGATGTAGATGACCTGGTCAGCCTGCACAGCCCGCCCGATCTCGCTGATGCGCATGTTCCTGAACTCGCTGCCCTTGCGCTCGCGCAAGGCGCTCAGATGCGCCTGGTCGACGATGGGAGCGACCTGCTGGGCCGCCAGCTCCTGCCCGACCAGCATCGCCAGGCGGTCGGCGTCCATCGCCACAGCCGACGGGGTCTTGTAGTTCTCCACCAGCACCAGCGTCGGCCGCTTGGGCGGGACGTACATCGCCTCCTGCCGCGGCGGGCCCATCGCGGCGTATTGAACAGCGCCGACAACGTTGCAGCCGGCGAGGCAGGTCAGCATCAGCAGCAGGATGGCGGTCAGGTATCGCGGCATGGGCAGGTTGTGCGTGATGGCCATGGCAAGCATCGGCCGAATTCAGTTTCGGTAATGGGAGACGAAGCGCATGGCGACTTCGCTCGTGAACGCATCGACGGTTCCGCGGTAGATGCGGGCGTCGTCGGCATTGGGGATGCCCTCCGGCGGCGCATGCTGGGGGAATGTGGCGACGATGCTGGTTTCCTCGTAGGCGATCCGGCCGACGCCCTCAGCCACCTCGATCACCTTCACCGAGCCCATCATGTATCCGCGGTAGAGATTGATGCTCATCTGCGAGCGGGTGCGCAGATCCTGCACCTCGATGTAGATCAGCCGTTGGACGCCGAGCTTGGGTGCGACCTCCGCGATGGGCATGGCTTCGATCTGGGGGTAGTCCTGCTGATAGCGAATGATCGACTGCGGCCGGACGGGGAATGTGGCGCCGCGCATCTCCGGCAGGTTGATGGCCTGCTGCAGCTTGGACTGCACGCCGGCTGCCACGTCGAGCTGAACGTTGGGGAAGTCGATGCGGACCGGCCGGTTCGCCCAGACCATGACGCCTACGCTCTGCCCCTGCAAGCCGGGATAGCGTGCCGGCACCCGATCGAACTGTCCACCACAGCCGCCAAGCGTGGCAATCAGACCCAGCAGCACTACCCAGTTTCGCACCTGATTCATTGCGAGCATCGTACCGTTTCTCCCCCGGCGATGCGAAAGTCCGGCGTGGCAGCCGCGATCAGGCCCAGCCGTCCCAGCCGTTGAGCTGGATGAAGATCTTCCATCCCCAGGCGGCGACGGCCAGCGCAACCAGCGTCCACAGCAGGACCTGCCCGCGGACAAACCGCAGGATCCGATGGGCCCGCCGGCCGGTTATGGCGATATACAAACCCGCCCAGAAGGCCACCGCCGTCAGTACCGCCAACACCATCCCCATCGGCTGGATGTAAAAGCTGGCGGCGAGCTGGCCGTGGGCGAAGTAGGCGAAGCTGGTCGTCATCCCGCAACTGGGGCAGGGGATGCCGGTGCGAAGGTGGAACTGGCAGGCGTTGAGGCCGATCTGCTCATGCGTCCCTGTACCGCCGGCGGCGGGGGTGAGCTGGGACGCCAGCACGAGCACCGCCAAACACACCAGGCTGATCGCACCCGCCAGCGCGCGCCACCACCACGCCAGGACCGGCGAGCCGTAGTGCGGCGAGTAGATGACGGGCACATCTTCCATGCCGCGAACTGTAGACAACGATGCGGTGACGCTCAACTCCACCTGTTTCGGTTCGTTCCGACGTCACGGGCGCGTCGATCTGTTTGTGCAAAAGTTTCTCCGTAACACGTCGGCGTTGTCGTGTGTAACATGTGGACGCACGCGGACCTCGGTTTGGATGGATGCCAACGCATCTGTGTCATGCCCAAGCGGGCGCTGACCGCCAAAAGTCGTCCTGATGTCGATTGACAGCCTGCGCGGGCAGATCATATTGGAAGCGCCTGTCAGTGTTGTGTCATCCTGCAGCCGTTGCGCGCATAGGATGAACCAGTCCTGACATGCTCAACTCGATCCAGGCGATGGGTGCGCGTGTCGTTGAGGCAGTTGGGCGTGTGTGAAAGGGAGTTGCACCGTAGCTCAACGCAGGGTCACCGGTAGCGCGTACAGTGAGTCCCGGCACAACACCTGCGAAGGCGCGGCAGCGCCAGGTAGCTCGACGCTACCCCATTTACGAAAGCTGTTGGAAACTATGCGTGTCTTTATGCTTGGCTGGGAGTTTCCTCCCTTCATCAGCGGTGGGCTTGGGACAGCCTGTTACGGGCTGACCAAGGCGATGAGCGCCATCGGGACGGACATTCTGTTTGTGCTGCCGCGGCCTGTATCCACGCCATTCTCGACACATGTACGGCTGGTCAGCCCGCGCCCGGGTTCGCCGCTGGCGTCGCCAAGCACGGAGTTTCGCCTGGACGAGTTCGACCGCGTGAGCTTCCGCACGGTCGATGCGCAGCTCAATCCCTATGCCCGGCCGACGCAGATCGGGCAGGTGGTTCGCGAGGGCAAGGTGGTGCAGGGGATCGCCGGTCCAGCCGAGACGGCCATGTCGACGGCTGGCGCAGCGACCGCCGCGCCGGCTGCCAGCCCCGTATCCGGGCCGGGCGGGCATTATGGCGGCGACCTGTTCGCCGAGGTGCAGCGCTATGCGGCACTGGCGACGGAGATCGCCCGCCACGAGAGTTTCGACGTCGTGCATGCGCACGACTGGATGACCTATCCGGCCGGCCTGGCGGTGGCTGCGCTCAAGGGTACGCCCCTGGTGGTGCATGTGCACTCGACGGAGTTTGACCGAGCCGGGCAGAACGTCGATCAACGGATCTACGACATCGAGCGGCGCGGCATGCACGGCGCGCTCAAGGTGATCGCCGTCAGCTACCTGACCAAGCAGATCTGTGCCCATCACTACGGCGTCAACCCCGACAAGATCGAGGTTGTCTACAACGCCATCGAGACCAACGGCAACGGGCAGTTCGATCCGGAGCGATACCGCATCCAGAAGGATGAGAAGATCGTGCTGTTCCTGGGACGCATCACGCTGCAGAAGGGGCCGGAGTATTTCCTGGCTGCGGCGCGGAAGGTGCTGGAGGTCATGGACAACGTGAAGTTTGTCATGGCCGGCTCGGGGGACATGATCCGCCGCACGATCGAGATGGCCGCGTCGATGGGGATCGGGCACAAGGTGCTGTTCACCGGGTTCCTGCGGGGGCCGGACGTCGAGCGGATCTTCAAGATGGCCGACCTGTACGTCATGCCCAGCGTCTCCGAGCCGTTCGGGATCGCGCCGCTGGAGGCGATCAGCCACGACGTGCCGGTCATCATCTCCAAGCAGTCGGGCGTCAGCGAGGTGCTGCAGCACGCGCTGAAGGTCGACTTCTGGGATACCAACGAGATGGCCAACAAGATCGTGGCCGTGCTCAAGCATCCGCCGCTGGCCAGCACGCTCCGCCAGCACGGGAGCTTCGAAATCCGCCGCATGAGCTGGCAGGACTCAGCCCGCCGCTGCGTCGAGATCTACCAGCAGGTGATGGGGATGATGAATGGGAACTGAGGGGATTAGGGATTGCGGAATGATGGATGATGCATGATGTGGGGGAACGGGGCCCGGATGGGGTACGGGCATCCCGAGACGTTGGATGAGTGGTGATTGATGCGTGAAGCACTCGAAAGTCACGCATCAATCACCAATCACCACTTCTCATTTCTCTTCGCCTCTGCGGTTCATGAGCCACAATCTCAGGCGCTTGCGGGTCTTGTCGGAGCTTGGGGGGAGTAGTCATCGGCGTTGTTGACGACGGCGCCTTCGGGCAGGGGGATGGGTTGGCTGCTGAGAAGCGGATCGTTGGTTTGCCGCATCCATCGGTCCAGGCGCGAGCGCATGTCGGCCAGAACGTCGCTCATCTCCGGCCGGCTGGCGAGATTCACGCTTTCGTTCGGGTCGAGCATCAGATCGAACAGCAGCTCCTGCTCGGGCGGACGGTCACACCAGCCGGCTTCGTAGACCACCGTCTTGCTGATGCTGTCATCACAGTTGGGCAGGACGGGCCGCGCGCGGTCGTCGTAGCGGCGGATGTATTTGTAGCGCCTGGTGCGGACGGCGCGCATCGGCTCGTAGGCGGCGTGATAGTTGACCTCGGCGAAGACCTCGTCGCGGATCAACTCGGCCTGGCCGGTGACAAGCGGCAGGAAGGATCGCCCCTCCAGCCACGGCGGCGGCTGGAGGCTCAGCAGCTCGCAGATCGTCGGGAAGATGTCGATCTGGCTGACCATCGCATCGATCACCTTGCCGCCTTCGAAGCCCGATCCCTTCGGACCGTGGAGGATCATCAGCACGCCGATGCCGTGATCCGTCAGGTTGCACTTGGCGAACGGGAAGGCGATGCCATGATCGGTTGTGCAGATCACCAGCGTGTTCTCAGCCAAGCCGGACTCATCCAATGCCTGCAGAACCCGGCCGTAATGGCGATCGAGCGTGCGGGCCATCGTGTTATAGGCGGCCATGTCGTGCCGCGCCTCGGGGGTATCGGGCAGGAACGCCGGCGGGCGGACGTAGCGGGGATCGGTCAGCGGCTCGTCGCACGCCGGTTCGGGGAACTCCCGATGCGTCTCGAAGAAACCAGCCGACAGGAAGAACGGCTGTTTCGGCTTGGAATGGAGGAACTCGGCGATGACTTGGCTGCGGTTGTGATGGTCCGACGGCAGGAATCGGTCGTAGCCGATGATCTTCGTCGCCGCGTCGGGGCCGTGGGCGATGTGCTGGATGCCGCAGAGGGTCGATTCGTAGCCCGCCTGATCGCGGAGGGTGTGGATCAGGTGCTGGCGGTAGTCGTTCAGGCGGAAGCCACGATGCGCTAAACCGAGCATCCCAGCGCTGTGGGCGCACTGGCCGGTCAGCAGCGCCGCCCGGCTGGGCGAGCACGTGGGATTGGCGCAAAACGCCTGGCGGAACATCACGCCCTGTTGGGCCAGTTGCTGGAGGTGGGGGGTCGGAACGGCATAGCCGTACGGCTGGATATACCGGCCGGTGTCGTGCGAATGCAGATAAAGGATGTTCGGGCAATCCACGCCCGCCAAGCTAGCGTAAACGGCATAGACTGCCAGTATTGGGCCGAACCTTGTCAGCCGCGACGGGGAATAACACTGGAGCGGGTTTTGCACCCGGCTCCTCGATCCGATGAGTACCACTGTTGTGATGAAAAAGGCTGGATGGATCTGTCTGTTGCTGGCAGCGTTGCTGCTGGGCGGGGTGATCGCTGGATGTCGCAGCGATCGCCAGCGGCTGCGCGCTGCGCAGGCGGAACTCGCGGAGACGACGTTGCCGCAAGGCCTGCAGCCGCCGCACTTTGTCGCGGCGGTCAACGCCGCTGCCACGCCGCCGGTCGATTGGCGCCGTGAACCCCTCAAACAAAGCGACAAACACTGCCATCAGGTTTGGCTAAGTCCAAGCGGAAAAACGGCTTACGGCGTGATCTACTTCACGTTGCCCGGGGTGGCTGACGTCATCCAGATCCCGATGGACTGGGTGCTGAAGGGGTATCTCGATGCCATGCGGGCCGACCAGGGGGAAGCTCGGCTGGTGTCGCGCCAGGATGATCCGAACCTGCCCGGCGTGCGGTTCACGGCCGAGGGCGGGATGTACACCACTTACACCAATCTCATCACCGCCGGCCGGCACGGCTGGGCCGTCTACGTCGGCACGCTCCGGGACGAGCCGATCGCGCCGTCCGAGTTCGAACTCGCGCAGCAGGCCCGCGAGCAGACCCGCATCTGCATCCCGGAATAGGCTTCCGATCAGCCCGCTTCATCCCCTGTTGTGCCCGGCGATGATCTTTGCCACCGGGCTCGGCAGGGGGGTACGATCCCCAGCACTGCATTTCTTTCCGCTTGTCTTCTGCTGAAAGGACGAGACATGGCAGCCAAATATCACCTCAAGGGTTCAGCCGGTCGGTTTCACTTCAATCTCAAAGCCGCCAATGGCGAGA
>ERZ777003.2389-NODE-2389-length-22175-cov-6.615868_pt1 | contig 22175 bp, 17 predicted proteins | sample MGYA00374956_ERZ777003 | MGnify/ENA primary metagenome ERZ777003 (study PRJEB29302, sample SAMN06268252) | bioreactor metagenome | isolation source: Joint BioEnergy Institute, California, USA | place: USA:Joint BioEnergy Institute, California, USA | collected... | reverse complement strand
GCTGACCGCGGGTGACGGTGAGGATGCGACGCTCGTGCTCAGGTCGGGCGGTAGCAACGGCTCGACGCTCCTAACGCTCGCCGCGCTCCAGGGGACCAGCGCGCACGTCCCGTGCTGCGCGGTGTTCCAGTCACCGCTCTATGCCGCCCTGACGGGCGCTGGCGCGGTTGCCTACGTCGAGGTCTAGCGATGGCGACGGGCGGCGTCTACTACCCTGGCACGCTCGTGCGGCTGACCGGCACCTTCACCGTCGATGGCGAGCCGACCGACCCGACGACCGTCGAGTGCATTGTCCGGGACCCCGAGGGCGGCCGGACGGTGTACGTCTACGGCCAGGACGACGAGCTGCAGAAGGTCGAGACGGGCGTCTACCAGCTCGAGCTCACGCCCGACAAGCCCAAGCGCTGGTACTACGCGTTCAAGGGCACGGGTGCGGCGCAGGCGACGGCCGAGGCGACGTTCACGGTGCGGGAGACGAAGGCGCTATGAGCGGCCACGACTGCCTGGATGAGGAGGCGAAGCGAAGGATGCGGGAGGCCGATGAGCACGCTATACCTGACCGACACCGATAGCGACCTGCCAGGCTACCTCCTGGCCCGGCTCGATGAGCGGGCCGACGTCTGCTCGCTCGTGCGGACCGTCACGCAGACCACAACCAGCCCGACCGGGCTGACCCGCACCCCTGGCGGTCCGCCGCTTGCCTGGATTACCGAGCCGCTCGCCAAGGCCACGCTGGCGGAATCGCCCTGGACCCTGACCATCTGGGCGCAGTGCTCGAGCGCCGCTGCGAGTGCGGCCCTCCAGCTCGAGATTCGGCCGTATACCGTGCGTGAGCAGGCGCCGATCGCGACGGGCACCTCGGACCCGCTCACGACGGAGCGAGAGGCGTACATCATCGCGACCGGCCCGACGACCCCGCCGGCGAACGGCCTGGCCGATGGCGACCGGCTGGTGATTCGGCTCTCCGTCGTCGATGCGGGTGCGCCGCTCGTCGCCGGCGAGACCGTCACCGTCAGCTACAACGGCTTCTATCCCGCCGCCGAGGGCGATGCCCTGCTGACCAGCGACCACCAGCTGCGGGCGACGCGCACGCTACCGCCGCCGATCATCACGGCCCTCCGTCGACGGCTCAAGGACTATGCCGAGCAGAACCCGGTGCTGAGCGACGACGAGCTCGAGACGTCGTACTACGAGGCGCTCGCGGAGTACTCCATCGACCGGCCGCGGGAGGCGGTCGTCGCGTACTCAGGGGACGGGCAGACGGCCGACTTCCGACTGCCTCGGGAGTGGGTGCCTGGGCTCAGCCGGATCACCCGGATCGAGCACCCGGTGGGCCACTGGCCGCGGGCCTTCCTCGAGCCGAACGACTACGCCATCGTCGAGGGTGCGGTTGGCGTGCAGCCGACCGTGGCGCTGCGGCTCCTGAGCGCGCCATCGGTGGGGGCGGACAACATCCTGGTCGGCTATGTGACCCGCCACCGCCACGATGACGAGCTCTGTACCATCCCGGCAGCCGATCGTGATGCCGTGCTCAACCTGGCGGCGAGCAAGGCCGCGATCAAGGCGGCGGCGAAGCAGGCGGCAGCGTCCGACCCGACGATTGCCGTCGATGCCGTCAATCCGCGGGATGGCGTCCAGCGCTGGCGGGAGATTGCCCGTGAGTACCGGCAGGCGTACTACGACCACCTGTCGGGGCGGCGGAGCACGCCCGCCATCGCCTTCGTCGACTGGGACACCTCGGCCAGCGACCGCCTGGACCGGCTGACCCATCCGAGGCGCTGGCGATGATCGAGTACCGGATCGATGCCGGCTCGCTCCAGCGGGCCCTCCGGCGGCTCAGTCCTGAGCGCTTTGCCCGGCAGGCGCGGGCGGCGATGGAGGAGTCGCTGGCCTTCCTGCAGACCGAGGTGCAGCGGCGCACGCCCGTCTTTCAGGGCCATCTCCGGGGCGGAATCTTCACCGAGATTCGGGGCCAGAGCATCGACATCCGGGGCATTGTCGCCCCGAGCCCGGCAACGCGGGACTATGCCTCCGTCGTCGAGCTGGGCCGTCGGCCTGGTGGGAAGTTGCCACCGCGTGGGCCGATCGAGCGCTGGACGAAGCTCGTGCTCGGCGATGCGTCGCTCTGGTTCGTCGTCGCCCGAGCCATCGCCCGGAGAGGCACGAAGCCAAGGCGGATGTTCGCCCAGGCGGCAGCCATCGGCCAGCGGGTCGTGCCGGAGATCTTTCGGAAGCACATCCGCGCCTAGCCAGCGCGTTGACCATGCGCTCGCCAAGGTGCTAGGATCCTAGCAGTCATATCGGAGTCTGCGGCCCGTAGTGCGAGGCCCGTTCCGCGAGCGACAGCCGCTCGTGGCACGGGCCTTTTGTGTTGTCAGGAGCCAGCGTGTACCACGACCTCATCCATGCCATCGCCGATCGGCTGCGGTCGATCCCGGACATCGGCATGGTGCACACCTATACCCGGTACGCGGCGGAGTCGAGCCGCCTGCTCGACCTGTACAAGGTCACCATCGATGGGGTCGAGCAGCTCCGCGGCTGGTACGTCACGCTCGCCCAGCGGAACCCGCTGACGCTCACCGATAGCCATTTCGGCGGGCTGACCGAGCGCTACACCATCGAGGCAGTTGGCATCCTCGGCGTCGATGATGGCCGGGAGAGCGAGCACACGTTCTACACCCTCTGCGAGACCGTCGTGCGCACGCTCACGCACTGCCCGCTGCCGCTCGAGGGCGTACTGCAGGCCGAGGCGCAGGCGGCGACCTGGCAGGTGAACGACCATCGCCTCTTCGGCAATGCCCTCTGCCACTATGCCGAGATTGCGCTGCCGGTCGAGGTCATCCGGGAGGTGGGCTGATGCATCCCGAGGCGCGTGAGTTCGTCCGGATGGTCCTCTTCGGGCTGTCTCGACCGCCGAAGCGGATTCTCGAGATTGGCGGGCGGGACATCAACGGCAGCGTGCGAGACCTGTTCCCGGCGGCCGAGACCTACGTCTCGATCGACCTGCAGCCGGGGCCGGGCGTGGATGTGGTCGCGGATGGCGCCACCTATGAGCCGAACTTCGTGCCGGACCTGGTGCTCTGCCTCGAGGTGCTGGAGCACGCAGCGTCCCCGCGGGCGATCGTCCGGCATGCGCTGAACCTGCTGCCCGTTGGCGGCACGCTGGTGCTGACCTGTGCCGGGCCAGGCCGAGCGCCGCATTCGGGGATCGACGGCGGGCCGCTCCGGCCGGGCGAGCACTACGCCAACATCGACCCGTACATGCTCGCGGCCTGGGCCAGCGCGCCGGAGCTCGGCGCTCGCGTCAGCTGCTCGTTCGTGCTCGACCACCGGCTGCACGACGTGCGATGTGCCATGACGAAGCTGGAGGGCTGGGGTTGATGCGGCTGCTCTGTGTCTGCCCTGGTGCGGCCTGGTCGACCGCGGACGTGTACGCCGGGCTGACGAAGGCCCTCGAGCAGCAGGGGGTCGAGGTCATCCGCTACGACCTCGCGACCCGCATCAGCCGGGCAGCGTCGTGGCTGTTGCTCAACTACCGCCGGGCGAAGCAGCGCTATCCGGAGATCGAGAAGCCGAGCCAGGCAGACGTGTTCTACCAGGCCGGGCTGGGCGTCATCGAGCGGGCGCTGCGGTTTGCTCCGGACTGGGTGGTCATCTTCAGCGCGATGTACTTCCACCCGGACCTGCTCGTGATGCTCAAGCGGGCGGGCCTGCGGCTCGCGGTCCTGTTCTCGGAGTCACCCTATGACGATGCCCGGCAGGCCGAGCTGATGCCGCTGTTCGACGTCGCCTGCACCAACGAGCGCACGAGCGTGCCGCTGCTCCAGGCCGCGAACCCGGACGCCATCGTCGAGTATCTGCCGCACGCGTACGACCCGGCCATCCACAAGCCCGAGCATGACCCGCTCGAGGACCCGCCGTGCCACGACGTCGTGTTCGTCGGCACCGGCTGGCCGGAGCGGATTGCGCTCTTCAGTGCGGTCGATTGGGATGGCATCAGCCGCCGGATCGGCCGGGAGGTCAACGTCGGGCTGTATGGCAGCTGGACGCGGCTGGGCAGCCGGCACCGGCTGCGGCGGTTCGTCCGCCGGGGGCCGGTCGAGAATGCCCAGGCGGCGGCGCTCTATCGCTGGGCCAAGGTTGGGATCAACCTGCACCGGAGCCCGCAGACGACGATGACGCAGCAGGCGATTGCGGACCGGGCCGAGTCGCTCAACCCGCGCTGCTACGAGCTCGCCGCCTGCGGCACCTTCTGGGTCTCCGACCCACGGGCCGAGCTGGAGGACGTGTTTGGGCCGGGCGTCGTTCCGACGTTCCGGGACGCCGGTGAGCTGACCGAGCTGCTGGCGTACTACCTCGACCGACCGGAGGAGCGCCAGGCGCGGGCAGCGGCCCTGCAGGCCGCGGTCGCGCCGCATACGTTTGACGCGCGGGCAGCGCTGCTGCTCGAGACGCTACGGCAGGCAGCGGCGCCCGTGTCGATAGGGAGAGTCGCATGACGCCAGCGACGAAGCGGCTCCACGAGGCCCTGATCCGCCTTGCGAAGGGCGTGATTCGGGCGTGGGAGCAGTGGGTACGCGAGCAACCAGAAACCACGCGAGAGTAGACCGGACAGCAGTCCGGCTAGTCACAACCAGAGAATCCCCAGGCCCGCCGCGAGGCCCGTCCCGACGGGGCCAGCCCGCACAAGCCGCCCTGGTAGACGAAAGGATCTACGATGGCGGTTTACGCAGGGCGGAAGGGTGCAGTCTACATCTCGACCAGCGGCAGCGGGAACGCCTCGCTGCAGCTGCAGCTGACGCAGTGGTCGATCGACCGCTCGACCGACCGCTTCGAGGTCACCTCGTTCGGTGACGTCAACAAGACCTACGTCCAGGGGCTCCCGGACGTGAGCGGCTCGCTCTCCGGGTTCTGGAACGACACCGACGAGAAGCTGTTCGAGGCCGCGACCAGCGCCGACGGCTGCAAGATGTACCTCTACCCCAGCCTGGATGCGCCGTCGAAGTACTGGTACGGCCCTGCCTGGCTGGATGCCTCGATGGAGGTCGACGTCAACGGCGTCGTCCGGGTCACGGGACGGTTTGCCGCGAACGGGCCTTGGGGCCGGAAGTAACCTGCGGCGATGCGGCAGCGTCGCCGCATCACGGAGGTGGACATGGCGTTCGACGGCGCGAAAGGCGTCGAGGCCGAGCTACGCATCGGTGGGCGGTCAGCAGCGCGACTGCGCAACTGGTCGCTCACCGGCGATCCGGAGTCGGGCTTTGTCATCGTTGCCGAGCTGGCCGAGCGCACGGCGTACTTTGATGCGCACGGCCAGCTTGAAGCGCGTTTGCAGGTCGGCCAGCGCGTCTGGCGCTGGCGGCAGGCCCGTGCCGGAGACGACTCCGTCGAGCTCGAGCTGCTCGACGCACAGCGGGTGCGGATTACCACCAGAGGCAAGCCGGAGGTTTTGTGAGCGATTTTGTCGAGGCCAATGTCGTTCGATACGAGCTGTCGGACGGCCGCTGGATCGAGATCAAGGACGAGCTCGACTACGGCGAGACGCAGCAGCTCTACGGGCGGTCCACTCGGTTCTCGGATGCCAGCAATCTGGGCAAGTACCGGGTGGACATGTTCGAATACAACTTCCTGAAGCTCGTGCTGTATCTCGTCGATTGGGACCTGCGCGATGCGACGGGCAAGGTGCTCGAGGTCAACGAAGAGAACGTCAGGCGCCTGAAGCCGAACCGGGCGCTTGAGATCAGCACGATCATCGATCAGCACATCTTGCGCAAGCAGGCCGAGGCGGAGGGGGACCAGGGAAACGTGAGTTCCAGCGGCAGCGCAAAAGGTGGGAAATCGCGATCTGCCGCTGGATGAGAGGCTGGACGCTCCAGGACCTCTATGCCACCCCCGCGAGCTACGTCCAGGTCATCATGGAGCTGATGCGTGAGGAGGCGGAAGCGCGGCAGGGTGGGCTGCGCATCGACCCGGACGCGATTATCGAGGAATGACGGTTGGCGACTGAGGAAGAGATCCGGATAGCCGTTGGCCTGCGGGACGAGCTGTCCCCGCAGCTGCAGCGCGTCCAGCAGCAGATGCGCTCGGCCTTCGACGCGCGGTACATGCAGGCGCAGGCGGCGGCGATGCGCAACGCGATGCTCCAGGTCGCCTCCGTCGTCGGCGCGGTCACCACGGCCTTCACCGCGATGCGCTCGGCCGTTCAGGGCGTCCAGGGCGTCGTCCAGACGGCGATCGACTTCGAGAGCGCCTTCGCCGGCGTCCGGAAGACCGTCGACGCGACCGAGCAGCAGTTCGCCTCGCTCCGGCAGGAGCTGCGGAATCTCGCCCTCGAGAAGCCAGTCGATGTCACTGAGCTCGCCCGGATTGGCGAGCTCGGCGGCCAGCTCGGCATTGCCCGCGAGGCGATCGTGGACTTCACCTCCACGATCGCGGACATGGCCGTCACCACCAACCTCAGCGCCGAGCAGGCCGCCACCTCGATGGCGCGGTTCGCCAACATCATGGGCACGCCGCAGGAGGCGTTCTCGCGGGTCGGCTCCGCCATCGTCGAGCTCGGCAACAGCTTCGCCACGACCGAGTCGGAGATCATGGACATGGCGCTCCGGCTCGCCGGCGCTGGCCGCACCATCGGCCTGACCGAGGCCGAGGTCCTGGCCTTCGCCTCGTCCCTCTCGAGCGTCGGCATCCAGGCGGAGGCGGGCGGTACGGCGTTCTCGGCCTTCATGGTCGAGGTTGCGAAGGCCGTCACGACCGGGAACAAGAACCTGCAAGGCTTCGCCGCGGTCGCGGGCATGACCGCGGCCGAGTTCCAGCAGGCGTTCCAGCAGGATGCCGCGGGCGCGCTGATTGCCTTCATCCAGGGGCTGCAGAACGTCATCGAGTCTGGCGGCGACGTGTTCTCGCTGCTCGAGGCGCTCGGCCTCGATGCCGCCCGGCTCGGCGATACCATGCGGCGTGCAGCGCTCTCGGCCGACCAGATGACGGAGGCGCAGGAGCGGGCCGCTCAGGCATTCGGAGCGAACAACGCCCTGCAGCGGGAGGCAGCGCAGCGCTATCAGACGACGGCCGCGCAGCTCCAGCTGCTCAAGAACCACATCAACGACGCCGCGATCAGCCTGGGCGATGCGTTCCTGCCCGCGATCAATGCGGTCGTGCGGTCGGTGCTGCCAACGCTCCAGAACCTCTCCGAGCAGATCAAGCAGGCCACCAGCACGACCGAGTTCCAGCAGTGGGCGGGCTCGATCGCAGGGGCGATTGCTGGCGTCGCCCGCGGGCTCGGGAGCCTCGTCGGCGCCTTCTCGACGTCCTTCACCGCGATTCTCCGCATCGTCGTGACGATTGGCTCCGCGATCGCGCGGGCCTTCGCGCTCATCTCCCCGTTCACCCGGCACAGCCCGTCGCTCGTCGAGCAGGCCGAGGAAGGCGGCCGGCGAGTCGCTGAGGGCCTGGCCTTCATGCGCACCGCGCTCCCGGCGCTGCGGGAGACGGGAGAAGGCATCATCGACCTCGCCGACACCGCTGGCGAGCTGCAGGGCGCCATGGACGCCGCGGGCGATGCCGCCGCGGAGGCCGTCGATCCGCTCACCCGCTTTGGCCGGACGGCTGCCGAGGTCGAATCGGCCATCAAGGCGCAGGAGCAGTCCATCAAAGACCAGGAGCGGGCCATCCGGGAGGCCGAGCGTGCCCTGCGGCCCTACGAGCAGGCGCTGCGGGAGGTGGAGACCGCGCTGCGCAACGCCGAGCGCGCCGCCTCGGACGCACGCTCCGCGATCAACCGGCTGGTCGACACCCCGCTCGTGGGCACCAAGGCGTTCGACGACCAGATTGCCGCGGCCGAGGACCGGGTGCGGGAGCTCGAGCTCGAGCGCGCCCGCATCGAGGAGGCCGGTGGCAAGCCGAGCGAGGAGCTGCAGAACGCGATCCGCATGGCGCGGGCCGCCGAGCAGCGCGTCCGGCTGGAGAAAGAGCAGGCGCAGGCGGCGGCCCGGCGGCAGATCGAGGAGGAGGCGCGAGCGCAGCTCGGTGAGAACGTCGAGCTGACCGAGCAGGAGATTCTCGACCGCATCCGCGAGCAGGGGGCGATCTACCAGGAGCAGCTGAGCGAGATCGAGCGCCTGACCAACGAGCAGCAGGCCTATGCCCAGGCGGTCGAAGACGGCCGCACTGCCATCCAGGCCATGCGAGACGACCTCGAGGATGCCCGCGACGTCCTGCAGGACATGAAGGAGGTCTACGACGCCCTCAAGGGCGATGGTGGCGGCGGCGGGGGCGGGGCCGGCGGTGGTGGTGGCATCGGCAGCCTCGTCGATGGCCTGATCGCCGGCCTCGAGCAGGAGGTCCAGAACGCCATCAGCCGGATGGGTGGAAGCGCCGGCGAGCCCTCGGGCTTCCTCTCCGGTGGTGCGGAGGACCCCGGCGGGCCGCTCTCCGCCTTCGAGATCCAGGTCGCCCAGATGCAGGGCGAGGTGCAGGCGCAGGTCGAGCGGTTCGGGGAGTGGGCCAGTAAGTTCGCCGACTCGATTGAACAGTTCTCGACCAGCCTGGACTCGCTCAGTGAGCGGATCGTCGACCTGGCGACCCGGATTGGCGAGGCGCTCTATGGCCGGGAGGGCGGCTCGGCCGGCATTGCCGGCGGTATCGCCCAGGGGCAGGAGCTGCCGGTCGTCGAGGAGATGCAGACGGAGTCCATCCTGCTGCGGCATCGCGCGGCGCAGCTGCGGGAGCAGGCGACCGGCCGAGAGGGCATGGGCCTCGACCTGGGCGAGGTGGTCAGCGGTGCGGGGCAGTGGTTCGTCAATCGCCTGACGCGTGGGCAGATCGAGGAGACGGGCGGCGACTTCTGGGCCGCGCTGGGGCGCCGCATCGCGATCGACGAGGCCGAGATCGAGCGCGACGTCGCGCGGCGAGATCTGCAGGCAGCGCGGGCACAGTGGGCGCTCAACGGCCCGCCGGACCCCGAGTTCTGGCGAACCCGTGGCGGACGGCCGGAGGACCAGCGCGAGCGTCTGACGTTCGAGAGCATCGGGGAGTTCTTCCGCAATCTCTTCGGCCCACGGCAGGGGCCTGCGCCCGAGGCGGCGGCAATGCCTGGCGGCCCAGGGCTGGGCGTCGACCTGATGGAGCCGGTGTTCGAGGCACTCGGCGATCCTGATCTGACCGAGCCCGGCACCGAGGCCGCGGACTCGTTCCTGACGGCCTTCCGTAACGCCATGGCGTCGACGCCGACGGGCGAGCTGTTTCTCGCCGTCATCGAGGCCGCCCAGAACCTCCCCGAGACGCTCGGCACCCTGCTGGCGGGCGTCGGGCCGGCGGTCTCCACGGCGTTCCAGAGTGCGGGAGAAGCGATCAACACGTTCACGACGAACGCCCAGACCTGGGTGAACGACCGGATCGGCGAGGTCGGCCGGACCATCGATACCGTGTCGAGCAATGCCCGGCAGTGGATTATCGACCGGTTCAACGAGGCGAAGGGCTGGTTCGATACCAACCTCACCGTCATCCAGACGGCGGTCGACACGACGTTCAACGCCATCGGGACGAAGGTCGACGAGGTTACCGGCAACGTCCGGCAGTGGATTACCGAGCGGCTGGACGAGGCGAAGCGGTGGCTGTCGGAGAACCTGCCCACCTTCGGCAAGACCTTCGAGGACGTGTTCGGCGGGATCGAGACGGCCGTCAAGAACGCCATTGGCGAGGTGATCAAGGCGCTCAACAAGCTGATCGAGGGCTGGAACCAGCTCAGCTTCGAGGTGCCGGAGGTCAACATTCCCGGCATCGGCACGGTCGGCGGCTCGCGCATCACCGTCCCGCAGATTCCGACCATTCAGCCGCTGGCGACGGGCGGCATTGCGACGCGGGAGCTGCTCGCCCGGATTGGCGAGGCTGGACCGGAGGCGGTGCTACCGCTCGACCGCCTGCAGCCGCTGCTGACTGACGCGGTGATTGCCGCGGCACGGCAGGCCGAGGAGCGACAGCGGCCGGTCAATCCCTTCGCCGAGCAGTTCGCCACGTTGGCGAGCGCCAGCGTGACCGCCCGGCGGCGCACCGCCGAGCCGGTTGCGGTCAGCCAGTACACCTTCGTCTTCCCGGACCAGGAGCGGGTAACGCTCCGGAGCCTGGCGGACGATAGCGCCGAGTTCGACCGCTTCATGCGCAAGCTCCAGGACTGGCTGCGGGTCCGGGGGAAGGGGCTGTAGATGGCGGCGCCCGTCCTTGGTGGCACGACGCTCCCGCAGCCGTTCCGGGAGGGCTGCGACCGGCGCGTGGTGCCGAAGGGCCACCGGATCGACCTCGCCAATGCTGGGGTCAGGTGGCAGCACCAGGGCTTCAAGTACCAGTGGACGCTCGCCTGGCGGAGCCTGACCGCGACCGACCGCAACACCATCAAGGGCCGGTTCGAGGTGACCTCGGCGCAGACCTTCACCGATTGGGATGGGGTCTCGGGCACCGTCATCACCGCGCTCGGCAGCTACCAAGAGACGCCCATTCCAGTGGCTGGCGGCTCGCTCCGCTACGATGTGACGATCACCCTCGAAGAGATCTAGGCAGATCTACGTTGTACACGAGCGCCTGCTCCCGCGTATGATGGGGCCAGGACACTCGAGGGGTGAAGCAAAGTGAGCCGGTTCCTGCAGGTGCTGCTCCTGGTCGCGTTCATGGTCGTCGTCCCCGCTGCATTGCTCAGCTTCTACACTGCTTCGAGCGCTCCGGAGGCCCGGTCAGCACCGACGCCGATTCCTCTACCGGGCGTTGGTGAGGCGGTCGAGGCCAATGGCTGGCGCTTCGTAGTCACAGGGATGGAGCGGTCGAAAGAGCTGCAGTGGGGCACCGTCAGCACGGACACCGCCATCGGGGAGTGGGTGATCGTTCGGCTGACCGTCACCAACCTCGGCCGGTCCACGGCGAGCCTGCAGCCGTCCGCCTTCAGCCTGGTCGATCACGAGGGGCGTCGCTACGAGGTGAGCCTGCGCAGCATCCTCGCTGCCAAGCGATTCGGCGTGGTCGAGCTCGACGATCCGATGCCGCCCGGCGTCCCGGCCGAGACGATGCTCGCCTTCGACGTTCACCCCGAGGCCACGGGACTCCGCCTTAGACTCGGTACAACCGGGCGGGCTATACTATTGTCAGACGAGTAGACATCCTGCTCTGAGCCAGGCTCGCTGACCGGCACCGCTCGCTCCGGCGGGCCACCCCCGGTCGAACGCCACCCTGGAAGCTCGCTACTGCGAGGTACTCGGTGGCGCAATCCGTCTCTTCCGGGCTGCAGTCCGCAGCCGTTGCTTCCGTCTCGACCGTTGCGGCCAAGCTCCTGGTCGACTGGGACGGCGATGGCAATCTGACCGACGAGACCGCCTACCTCGTCGAGATGTCCGGCGAGATGGCGGTCGTCGACGAGCAGGGGCCGTCCCCGCTCGGCAGCACCGTCGCCTCCTCCCTCTCCTTCACGCTCGACAACACGTCCGGGCGCTTCTCGCCGTTCAAGGCCGGCAGCGCGCCTGGCACGAGCGCGGGCTACGGCTGCCGCGTCGCCGCCGAGATCGGCTATACGTTCACCTCCGGCGGCGCGACGGTCACCGAGACCGTCCGGATGTTCACCGGCACCCTCGAGGCGCCCGAGGAATCCGGCTACCCCGCGCGCGTCGCCTTCCGAGCGCTTGGCTACGAGGCGCTCGCCAAGGAGCAGCGTAAGTCCACCCCGCTCCACATCGGCGAGCGGAGCGATGCGTACCTGATCGCACTCGGCGCGCTGCTCACCGGTGATCTCGGCTGGGCCAACGGCCACCCCAAGACCGGCGCCCGCATCATCCCCTACGCCTGGCTGGACGACGAGTCGATCCGCGAGGAATGCCTGCGGGTCGCGAGCGCGGAAGCGGGCCGCTTCTACTGGGACAAGGAGGGGAAGCGCCGGTTCGAGCCGTGGAGCTACCTCCTCACCGCTCCGCACTCGACCTCGAGCCAGTTCACGTTCACGACGGCGCACTTCCAGAACATCCAGCCGGCGGTCGACTACACGTCCGTCATCGACCAGGTGGTCGTCAAGTGGCGGCCGCGGGTCCAGGGCGGACTGATCGTCGTCTACGAGCACCAGGAGCCGATCGAGCTCGATCCCGGCGGCAGCACGACCATCTGGGCCACGTTCGACGGCCCGGTACCGGCGGGGCAGCTCGTCAATCCCATCGCCGGCACCGACTACACCGCCCGGACGGCGGGCTACGCCGACAAGACGCAGGACGTCACCGTCACCCTCGGCAGCGTCGACGGCACCGATCGCTTCGCGCAGCGCGTCGCGGTCACGCTCGAGAACACCGACAGCAACAGCGTCGTGTTCGTCGACGGCCTCACCATCCGCGGCTACGGCGTGGTCGCGTCGGCCGAGCAGACCTATGACACCGGCGAGCCGGAGGGCGTCGTCGCGCCGCGGGTGCTCACCATCGACAACGTCTACATCCAGACGGCCGCCGCAGCGGAGGCGGTCGGCGAGGCGCTCAAGGCCCGACTCGGCGCACCGCGGCGGGTCGTCACGCTCGAGCGCGTGCCCGCGATCCCCTGGCTCGAGGTCGCCGACCGGGTGACCGTCGCCGACAGCCAGACCGGCGTCTCGGGGGACTTCTACATCACCGGGTTCACCTGGGAATACCCCAAGATGACGATGAGCTTCACGCTGCTCGACGTCACGAACCTCTTTCCGCACACCGACTACTTCGTGGTTGGCACGACGGCGCTCGGCGACGGCCGGTGCTGGTACTAGGAGGGGCTGATGGCTGAATGGCCGCCGGTCCCGACCTGGGACCCGGCGAAGACCGACCAGATCATGACGGCGGAGTGGCTGAACGCCGTCCGGGCGAACATCCACTCGCTCTACGGCGCCGCAATCGCGGGCGCGGGGGCGTTCCGGGTCATGACGGCGCGCTCGCCGCGCGACCCGGACGGCGACGAGACGCAGTGGGAGACCGTCTGGCAGGGCTGGTACCGGCACCTCAACACGACGCTCTCCGGCGTCTACAGCATCTTCCGGACGGCCAGCCCGATTCGGATCGACAACGTCGAGCGGCCGTCGGCCGACCATGCCGTCCCGCTGATGACGCCCGACGGCGGCGGCGACAGCACGCTGCGCTATCTCAAGAACAGCGGCGCACCGACCGAGCTTCGGGTGCAGCTGAACTACTCGGGCGATAGCTGGGCCGACCTGCTGATCGAGAGCAGCTCGAGCGAGAAGCTCAACCAGGACTTCACGGCGAGCCTGACCGGCACCTTCGGCGGCAGCCCGCTCGTGGCCGGCGCCTGGTACCGGGTGCGGGTGCAGGCGAAGAACGGCGCGGTCGAGGTCGCCCGGCTCCACGGCACGGGCGCACTCGGGCAGACGTGGCCGAATCTGAACGATCTGCCGACGAGCGGGGCGCCGACGATCGCGCAGTGGAACTACCTGCCGCAGGCGATCGCCTACGGGCAGCAGCTCGTGCGCCGCTCGCCGCAGCCGCTCGGTGCGGGCATCGAGCTCAAGGGCGGCCAGCAGACGCCGCCGCAATCGGACCGCTCGAACGTCCTCGCCCGCTGGCTGATCTGCCACCGGGCACCGCGGCTCGCCTATCAGATCAGCTGCCGGGGCACGGCCAACGTCGCGGGCGACTCGGTGACCAACGTCAACAGCAACCTCATCCGGCTGTACGTCGTGGTCAACGGGAACGACCACTTCGTCAACGGGCAGAACGAGGTCTATCCGATCCCGGAGGGCGGCGATCCCGACGAATTCAAGCTGGGCGCCCGGGTGCGGTATCTCAACCGGGCGCAGGGCGAGACGAGCGATAACGAGACCGTCTGGCGGACCGTCTCGGGCTACTGGGACTGGTCGGGCGTGACGCCGCCCGATCCGGGCGAGTGGTACGAGGTCCAGCTGCGGGGCGACTCCGACACCAACGCGCTCTACTACGGCCGGCTCGAGGTCTTGTGCGAGTTCGGCGGCAGTCCAACGTCGCCGCTCCGCTCGACCCGTTGGCATGGCAACGACGTCGTCCACGGGACCGGGGGCGGGCCAGGCTACACCGGCGGGCAGCTCGACGATCTCAAGGACGATCTCATCAGCCGGGTGAAGCCGGAGCTCGACCGGCATCTGCAGGTGCTGATTGCCGACTACTCGACCGGCTGGCCGGCTGCGGTAGATGAGAACGACCACTATGGCGACCGGCCGGGCGCCTATGGGGCGCGCCGGCAGCGGCCGATCCTCTACTGGGCCGGGACCGATCTCACGCTCCACTACGGCAGCCCGACGGCGCCGCAGACGGTGGCGCTCGGGAGCTCCGACGCGGGCGCGCTCGACCTGACCACCGTCAGCGGGCTCGCGATCGGCACGCCGTACTGGCTCACGCCGGCGCAGAGCGTCCGCTACGCCGCGGAGGGCTTCTGATGCCGAAGGAGCGTCGCCTCCGCATCATCGATGCCTTCGGCGCCTCGGCTGGCCGAGCCGCGGCCGCGGCGGGTGCGGCGGGCGGGAGCATCGGCGGCGGCACCGGCAACGCCGACACCGTCGACGGCCTGCATGCCTCGCCGGTCCCGGTGCCGGGCTATCTGCTCGCGCTCGACAGCTCGAGCGAGTTCCCGATGAGCACGTTCAAGGGCCGCCACCTCTCGGCCCTGGTGCTCTCGAACGACGACGCGTTCACCAACGAGCGCCGGTTCGTCGCCGGGGCGGGGCTCTCGCTGGTCGACACCGGCGCTGGTGGCACGGCCACGCTCAACGTCGGCCAGGGCGCCGGGCTGACCGTCAGCGCGGATGCGATCTCGCTGACGACGCCGGGCACGCTCACGCCGTCGACCGCCAACTCGAGCAGCGGCAACCACACCCACGCCGCGGCGATGGCGCAGTCAGGCGACGTCAGTCAGGTCTCGTTCGCCGCCAACAGCACCGGCAGTGCCGCCCGGTTCGCCTACGCCGACCATCGCCACCAGCTGGATAACACCATCAACGCGATCGGCGCGAACACCTGGACGGGCCAGCACCGCTGGAATCATGCGACGAGCGGCATCATCGCCGATACGCACATCACCGGCAACGGCGATCTCAACCTGACCGGCACCGGGCACTCGAGCGTCGGCGGCGCCTTTGGTGCGGGCGGGGTGCCGGACACCGCGATGGGCGTCAAGCTTCATGCGCACGGCGCCGTCCTAGTCCCGAACGACACGCCGTACCGGAGCTATGCGGCCAACGGCTCGACGCAGGTCAACCTGCTCCAGCTCACCAGCAACAATCTGCTGGGGCTGCGCACCAATCGCCTGCTGATGACCGAGCAGGGGCAGACCTCGATCGGTGCGGGCTACGCGCCCGGCACGGCGCGCCTCTCGGTCTGGGATAGCACGATCCCGCTCCGCCTCTACTACGACGATGGCGGGGTTGGCGGTTGGTACGCCGATTTCATCGTCTCGAGCAACGGTACCCTCTCGCTCCAGCCGACGTTCAGCGGCTCCCGCCTGACGCAGGTCATCGGGCACCTGACGGTCTACGGGTACACCGAGGGCGCGGCGCTGACGACGCTGCGCGGGGCGAACAGCAACAGCGTCGAGCTGCGGCTCGCTCCGGCGGGCTACAGCGACCCGTGGCAGCTGATCGCGTCGTCGAGCACGAACCAGGGCGACTACGCCATCGGGGCCGGGGCGCTCGGCCTCTTCAATCGGCGGATCAGCGAGACGCTCTATCAGACCGTCTGGGCACCCTCCGGCGGGGTCCGGTTCCCCTTCGGCAAGGTCATCGTCGGCAGCCAGAGCAACACCCAGGACGCGACGGCCCAGCTCGAGGTCTACGGGGGGCCGGCCTACGAGCGGGGGAACACCAGCGGCACGGAGACGGCCCGCTTCGGCACGTCGCTGACCGAGTACCTTGCGGTCGTCTCGTCGAACCAGGGCGTGGCGTTCGAGACGGCCGGGGCAGCCAAGCGCTGGGTCAAGCTCTCGCCCACCGGCGACATCCTGGTCGACCCGGACAACGGCTACGGTGCCCTCCTGCCGGTCCTGAACGACTCGGTGGAGATTGGCTCGCCGTTCCGCAAGTTCCACCAGCTCCACGTCTCGGAGCTCTGGGCCGAGACGCTGGTCGCCGAGGACCGCATCGCCACCGTCGGCGGGCGGCTGCTGGTGGCGCCAACGACGCGCTTCGCCCGGGCGACGCCCGTCGAGCGAACGACCGTCAGCGATACCTTCACCGCCAATCAGGTGTTTGCGGCGACGCCGATTGCCGACCCGGTCGCGGGCCAGCGCTACTACGCCCGCCTGGTCGTCCATCAGGTGCCGGAAGGCACAACGCTCCGGATCCTGACGGGCAACGGCACGTCGTGGTCGCAGCGCGGTACCTTCCCGGTCGGCAACGAGTCGATCCACGTGCTGCGCTTCAGCTGGACCGCCGGGCATACGCAGGTCGCGGTCTCGAGCAACCGGACCGGCTTGCATCAGGTCGAGCTCTGGGTGACGAGCGAGGCCATCCACGTCGAGCACAACCAGCCGCAGCCGGGCGATATCCTGCTTGCCCGTAAGTGGTTCGACTCGGACGGCCCTGGCGAGGGCTCGCGCGTCGAGTACTTCGAGGTCGAGGCCCGGATCGACGAGTACGTCGACGATGACGGCGAGCCCGTCTACGTCTACCGCGTCAAGCGTGACCTCGACGGCTCCGGCCCGAACGCCTGGGCGGCGGGCGATGCGCTCGTCAACACGGGTGTCCCCGACACGGGTGTCATCGACCTCTACTCGACCGAGTCGATCCAAGGCTATGCCCTCGACTACGTCTTCACGTTCGACAACTCGACGCTCGAGTACAGCGAGAACCTGGCGCAGTCGCACGAGGTGGTGCTGTTCCCCGACCCGCCGGAGACCTGCGACGTCCTGTATCTGGGCATGGACGGCGGGAAGTGGGAGAACCTGAACCTCTACCTGCTCAACGGGATGCAGGTCGGCGCGGGCACTCGCATCGTCTGGTACTACTGGCGGGGCGACCTCCGCACCTGGCAGTCGTTCGAGCCTGAGGGCGGCACGGTCGAGGACTGGTCGACGCCAGGCGTCAAGCAGGTGCGCTGGAACCGGAATGCCCTGGTGGGCTGGGCGCCGGTCGCCCGGAACAATCGCACCGCCTACTGGATTGCGGCGGTCCTCGACCCCTGCAACGACCCGCAGCAGGTGCCGGTCCACGTCGGCCGGCGCATCTACCGGGGCAAGGCGCAGACCGGGCCGACGGTCGTTGGCTGGAAGCGGAATACCAGCACCTACAACGACGTCACCGAGCACTGGGCGCTCGGCAACCTCGACGGGCTGTATGGCATCAGCGGCCAGCGGTTCGGCGTCGCCCTCGGCCGGTACAGTCCCACGACGGCCTGGCTCTCGGCCGATGACGTCGAGGGCATCCGCATCATGCGGGGCGACACGCTGCACGCGCAGTGGCGGCTCGACGGCGCGCAGCTGATCGGCCAGCAGACGGTCGGAGCGCCGATTCTGGCGCAGCTCCCGGCGACGACGACGCAGGTGTTTGGTGGCGTCACCCAGCCCGCCATGGCGCGCGTCGTCCTGGGCACCTGGGGCGGGGCGACGAGCAGCAGCGTGCTGCTCAACACGGCCAACATCATCCTCGAGGCCGACGGCGACGGGTTCATCGGCTCGCAGGCGGGCGGCGTCGATACCCGCTCGGTCGCGATCATCTCGAACCGGCAGACGTACAACGGCGAGCTGCTCGGGGCGGGCTCGACCTTGTTCGGCAGCAACAGCGCAACGCGCCCGAACATCCTGATCGACGCCGATGCGCGGGACAACAACACGAACGAGCTCTCGCTGTCGGTCCGAGTCGGGCAGGCCGGGAAATTCCTGGTCTCGCAGTTTGGCGACGTCCTGATTGCGCTCGATACCGGCCGCTACTTCGGCGAGAACGGGCAATCGACGCTCGCCGTGTTCAACCGCCAGGCCGGCTGGAACGGCGAGACCATGCTGGCCGGGACGATCCTGCTCGGCACGAACGCCGGAAACTCGCCGAACCTCAAGTGGGATCCGTCGTCGACCGGACCGGCGGGCGCGCCGGCGGTGTACTTCCGGGCGGGCCGGACCGCGTTCACCTGGCTCGCGACCGACGGCCGCATCTACGCGGCCGACGGCCGGGTGTTCATCGACGGCAGCGGCCTCACCATCAACACGCCGGACGCCCTTGGCCGACTGGTGCCACGTGGCCGGTTCGGCAAGCTCGGCGGCCTCGGCGGGCTACCGTCGGACGCCTGGGGCATCATCGCCGGGGACAACCTGACCGATCTGCTGCACGGGCGCTGGATGGCGATCGGCACGCACGGCGTGCGCATCAACAACCTGCAGCTCGCCAGCTACCAGAGCAATCAGCGCAAGGTGCAGCTCGAGCCGAACGGCACGTTCTACCTCGGCGAGGCCGTTGGGACGCGGCAGACGACGTCGTTCATGGCCTGGCCGAGCGGCGGCACCTGGGGCGGCGAGGCGCAGCCTGCGGGCACGGTGCTCATCGGCAACCATGCCGGGCCGCACCTGCGCTGGAATCCGACCGCGGGGCAGTTCGAGTTCCGCTACAGTACGACGGTCAACGCGTACACGGACAGCAATACCGGCAAGCTCATGGCCGGGCAGGGCACGGTCTGGCTCGATCCGACGGGCATCGGGATTCGCGTCTCGACGCAGCAGATCACGCTCGGCGTCGGCAACCTGACGGGCGTCGGCAGCCTGCGGTTCTGGTCGGGCGACTCGCCGCAGCAGGAGCGCGGCCGCGTGCTCGTGGTCGACGATCCGCGCGGCCAGAGCATCTTCTTCGCCGGGATCGAGAACAGCGGCCGCAACTCGTTCACCTACCTGCGGGCGGGACGCGACAACAGCAACTTCACCGAGCTGATTCTCGGCTCGCTGCAGACGGGCCGCTTCCCCGGCGCCAACGGCTTTCTGCAAGCCGAATCGATGTTCGAGCTCGCGTCGACGCACAACGGCGATCGCGTCGTCTGGATGACGGCCTCGTACAAGGAGGAGTACGGGACCGACGCACCGCCCGGGCTCGTCGGCCAGCCAGACAAGCTGCTTCGGCTGCGAACCAACGCGATCATCTATCCCGGCAACGGCGAGAACTACCTCGCGACGAACTGGGCGTACAGCGACTTCTACATCGCCGGCACGCTGTCCGGGATCGGCTTCGGCACGCGCACGCCGCGCCAGGCGTACGATTTCGTCGGCGGCTCGCTCGCCTGCAACGGGCACGGGCTGTTCGGCTGGACGACGAACAGCCTCGAGCAGCTCGACGGTGCGTTCATCGGGTTCTGGACCGCCAGCTCGGCGTATGCCGCCTACGGTCACGCCTGGTGGTGCTACAGCACCGATGACGAGCGGAACCGCAACTACGCCCTGGTCCAGCGGGGGCCGACCGGGACCGACGCCGGGCACACCTACCTCAACGCGGGTGCGGGCGGGCGACTGCACTTCCGGATCGGCAACAGCACCGATGGTGAGGTGCTGCTCGTCGGCGACCTGACGCCGACGCCGCGGGCGCTCACGCCGCGGGCCGACAACAACGTCCAGCTCGGCGGGCCAACCACCCGCTGGACGGCCGTCTACAGCGTCGCGGGCACGCTCCAGACCTCGAGCGCCGAGTACAAGACGGACCTCGAGCCGATCGACCCCGAGCAGGCGCTCGCGGTCGCCACGGCGACCCCCATCTACCGCTACCGCTACGTCGGGCAGGAGCAGCATCACTGCGGCTTCCTCGCGGAGGAGGCCGATCCACTGCTCGTCTGCCACGGTGGCCTGGTCAACCCGCAGACGACGGCCAGCGTGGCACTGGCCGCGATTCAGGCGCTCACCGCGCAGGTGGCCGCCCTCCAGGCCGAGCTGGCTGCGCTGAAAGGAGATATCGATGCTTCGAGCTAGAGGGGAGCCGCGCTCATGGCCCTGACGGTCGGCTTCCCGAGACTGTTCGCAATCTACTACTCGAGCTACTCGAGCCGGGTGGACTACTTCGCGCGGTTCAATCTGCTCGACGTGGCCTCGCTGGGGAGCGCGGCTGGTCAGATTCGGCAGCGGAACCCGCAGGTGCAGATCGTCCTCTACCAGGGCCAGATGGAGTACTCGGGCGGCGGCGCGAGCGACAAGATCCACAGCGTCGGCGAGTACCTGCCGACCTACGACCCGCGCTGGACGCTCCGGGACTCGTTCGGCCATCCGATCACGCAGTGGGGCAACTGGCCGTTCTTCAACCAGTCGAGCGTCTCGCCGCTCAATAGCCAGGGCCTGCGGGGCTGGCAGCACTTCGTGGACATGTTCTACATCCCGCAGCAGTGGAACCTCGTCAATCGGCAGGCGCTGGGCAGCAACGGGGCCGATGGCGTGTACTTCGACAACACGTTCGATACCATCGCCCACTACAGCTGTGCGCAGGGCCACAGCAACAACAAGGACCTGCTCGGCGACGGCACCAACGCCCAGGCAACCTTTGGGGCGAGCTGGGTCAACGAGCGCTGGTTCGAGGGCGAGCGGGCGATGCTGGCCCTCTGCCGGGAGCGGATGGGGCCGGACGCCATCATCCTCGCCGGCGGCACCTGCGCCTATGACTATGCCAACGGGGCGCTGCACACCAACTTCCCCTTCTGGCAGGGCGGCTGGGCGAGTGGCTACCGGCAGCTCCTCCTCTGGAAGAACCGGTGCTTCGGCGGCGACAACTACTCGAGTCTGACGTCGATGTCGCCCAACAGCGAGACCTTCGACCTCGCGAACATCCGGCTCGGGCTCGCGACCGCGCTGCTGGCAGGGTGCTTCTTCGCCTTCGCCGCCACCGACGACAACTACAATACGACCTACTGGTACGACGAGCTCTCGGTCGACCGCTCGACGGGCGAGTCGAACTACGGGCGGTCCGAGGCGGCGATCCGGGCCGGGCTCGGCTGGCTGGGGCTGCCGGTCGAGGAGCCGATGCGGTTCCAGAACGGCCAGTGGGTGCTGGCGAACAACCCGGACAATGTGACCGCCAACGCCGTCCATCGGCGCATCTACGAGTATGGCGTCGCACTCTGCAACCCATCCTCGACGTCGCGGACCTGCACGCTGCCCGCGACCTACCGGAAGCTCCTGGGCGTTCAGGCGGGCAACGACGGCACGATCTACCCGGCCGGGACGACGATCACGATTCCGCCATCGAGCGGGCTCATTCTGATCGGCCAGGCCAACGTCGATCCGCCGCCGCCACCGCCGCCCCCACCGCCGACGGGCACACAGTTCTCGCGCCCGGCAGCGGACATCACGAAGGGGCAGTGGAACAGCGTGCCGAACGCGAGCGAGCCGCTGTATCTCCAGCTCAACGAGCCGGAGCCGGACCCGGCAACCCACATCGTCGGCGGCTGGCCGCCGAACGGCCAGGCAGCCCGGATTGCGCTCAGCCCGCTGCTCGACCCTGGGATCCACACCGGCCACGTGCTCCGCTACCAGTTCGGTCTGACGGAGGCGACCGGCATCACGATCGCGGTCACGGTCGCCCTCCAGCAGGGGGCGACGACCATTGCGTCGTGGACGCACAACCTGACCGATGACGTCACGCAGAACGTGGCACAGACGCTCACCGAGCAGCAGGCCGCGGCCATCACGGACTACACGAACCTGGTGCTGTCCATCAACGCCTCGACCGTCTCCGGTACCGGCAACCGGACGGTGATGGTGACCTGGGCCGAGCTCGAGGTACCGGCACCGGGCGCGACGACGATCGAGCGGACCGGGAAGCTGGCAGCCGTGCTGAGTGCGCCGACGGTGCCCAGTGCGCCGCAGAAGGCCCGGCCGATCGCCGACATCACGAACTCCGGCAACGCCTGGCACAACGAGCAGGGACAGACGACGAACCTCTACCAGTCGCTCAATGATGAGACGCCGAGCTACACCAGCTTCATCGTCGGCGCCTTCCCACCGGGCGGAGAGGTCTACGAGTGTCGGGTCAGCCCACTGCTCGTGCCGAGCCTGCGGACCGGGCACGTGATTCGGTACCACGCCCTGCTGAGCGAGGACCAGGGCCGGAATATCCAGTGCCAGGTTCGGCTCGTCGAGGGCAACATCGTCCGGGCGGGGCCGTTCACCACGACGTTGACGAGCGATATCCTGCAGCAGGTGAGCCATACGCTCACGACGGGTGAGGCCAATGCCCTCCAGGACTACACCAACCTGCCGCTGCG
>ERZ777003.2385-NODE-2385-length-22207-cov-5.199350_pt1 | contig 22207 bp, 19 predicted proteins | sample MGYA00374956_ERZ777003 | MGnify/ENA primary metagenome ERZ777003 (study PRJEB29302, sample SAMN06268252) | bioreactor metagenome | isolation source: Joint BioEnergy Institute, California, USA | place: USA:Joint BioEnergy Institute, California, USA | collected... | reverse complement strand
CGCAGAGGCGATCCGGGAGAAGATCGAGACCCGCGCGTGGAATCCGGAGGTCGGAGCCTTCACCCAGGCGTGGGGCGGCCGTGACCTCGACGCCTCGATGCTGCTGATGGGCGAGCTCGGCTTCCTGCAGGGCGACGACCCGCGCTTCGTCTCCACGGTGGAGGCGATCGGCCGCGAGCTGAAGCGCGGGCCCTACGTGTTCCGCTACAAGGCACCGGACGACTTCGGGGAACCGGAGAACGCGTTCAACATTTGCACCTTCTGGTACATCGATGCGCTGGCGCGGCTGGGGCGGAAGGAGGAGGCGCGGGTGCTGTTCGAGAACATGCTGTCGCGCCGCAACCACCTCGGCCTCCTGTCGGAGCATCTCGACACCGAAACCGGCGAGCAGTGGGGCAACTTCCCCCAGACCTACTCGATGGTCGGACTCATCAGCTGCGCGATGCGGCTCTCCAAGTCGTGGGAGGCCGCCTTTTGAGCAGGCTTGTCGTCGTTTCCAATCGCGTCGCCCCGGTCAACGAGGGCGAGGCGGCTGCAGGCGGGCTTGCGGTCGGCGTGCTCTCCGCGCTCAAGCGGACCGGCGGCGTCTGGTTCGGCTGGAGCGGGGAGGTCGTCGACGGGGACCCGGGCGAGCCGAAGGTGGTGCGCAGCGGGCGGCTGACCTACGTCACCGTCGATCTCGGCCACCGCGACTACGACGAATACTACAACGGCTTCTCAAACGGCACGCTGTGGCCGCTGCTGCACTACCGCGTCGATCTGGCCACCTTCAACCGCCAGTGGCAGGAGGGCTACGAGCGGGTCAATGCGATGTTCGCGGCCCGGCTGAAGCCGATGCTCCAGCCCGACGACCGCATCTGGGTGCACGACTATCATCTGATCCCGCTGGGGCGCGAGCTGCGCCGCCTCGACCTGCACCAGCGGATCGGTTTCTTCCTGCACATCCCGTGGCCGGCGTTCGAGATCCTGATCGCGCTCCCGAACCACGACCGGCTGGTGGAGGCGATGTGCCAGTACGATGTGGTCGGCTTCCACACGCCGGGCGACGTGCGCGCCTTCGCCGACTACATCCGCTACGAGGCCGGCGGCGAGGTGAAGCCAGACGGCACCGTCCACGCCTTCGGGCGGACGCTCAGGGTCGGCGCCTTCCCCATCGGCATCGACGTGGACGCGGTGCAGGAGCAGGCGGCGTCGTCCGGCCGCTCGCGCCAGGCGGTGCGGCTGCGCCAGTCGCTGCAGGACCGGGCGCTGTTCATCGGAGTGGACCGGCTGGACTACAGCAAGGGCCTCGTCAACCGCTTCGAGGCCTACGCCCGGATGCTGGAGGTCAACCCGGAGACCAGGGGCAAGGTAACGTTCCTGCAGATCGCTCCGCCGTCGCGGGTGGAGGTGCCGCAGTACATCGAGATCCGCCACGCGCTGGAGCAGTCGGCGGGGCACATCAACGGCCGGTTCGCCGAGTACGACTGGGTGCCGCTGCGCTACCTGAACAAGAGCTTCTCGCGGAAGGTGCTTCTCGGCTTCCTGCGCAGCGCCGACGCCGCGCTGGTGACCCCGCTGCGCGACGGCATGAACCTGGTGGCGAAGGAGTTCGTCGCAGCCCAGGACCCCAACAACCCGGGCGTGCTGATCCTCTCGCGCTTCGCCGGCGCCGCCGCGGAGCTGTCGTCCGCGCTGATGGTCAATCCCTACGACACCGACGGGGTGGCCGAGGCGATGAGCCGGGCGCTCGCCATGCCGCGCGAGGAGCGGGTGGCGCGCTGGCAGGACATGATGGCCGCGCTGCGGGCGCACGACATCTCGGTCTGGCGCGACCGGTTCGTCGCGGCGCTGGAGCAGGTGCCGTAGGGGACCGGTTCCGCTCCGGCGTCGGCCGGGATAGGCTTCGCCCAACCAGCGGAGGGACCGGGGGATGAGCGAGGAGTGGCGCCTGCTTGCGGACATTGGTGGCACCAACGCCCGCTTCGCGTTGCAGCGGCCCGGCGGTCCGGCGGAGCGGATCGCGGTGCTGCCCTCGCACGACTACGACGGCCTTGCGGCGGCGGCCGCCGCCTACCTGAAGCAGCTCGGCGACGCACCGCCGATCGCGCGGGCGGCGGTGTGCGTTGCCGGCCCGGTGATCGGCGACCATCTGGCGCTGACCAACGCGCCGTGGCGGTTCTCGATCGAGGAGACGCGGCGCGCGCTGGGGCTCGCCCAGCTCCGCGTGGTGAACGACTTCGTCGCCGTTGCGCTGGCGGTGCCGCATCTGGACCCCTCGGTCCTGGCCCAGATCGGCGGCCGCAGGGCGGAGGGGCGGGCGCCGATCGTGGTGCTCGGTGCCGGCACCGGCCTCGGCGTCTGCGGGCTCGTGCCGGACCCGCGGGGCGCGGGCTGGCTGCCCGTTCCGGGCGAGGGCGGCCACGCGACGCTCGCGGGGACATCCGAGCGCGAGGATGCGGTGTTCGCCCGCATCCGCGCGCGCTACGGCCACTGTTCCGGCGAGCGGGTGGTATCGGGCAGCGGTCTGGTCAACGTCTACGAGGCGATTGCCGCGCTGGACGGCCGCACCGTGGGCCCGGTCGAGCCGGCCGACGTGACCCGCATGGCGGCGGAAGGCGACCCGCTCGCGGACGAGGCGGTCGAAATCTTCTGCTGTGCCGCTGGCACGGTGGCCGGCAACCTGGCGCTGATCTTTACTGCGCTGGGCGGGGTCTATCTCGCCGGCGGCATCATCCGCCTGCTCGGGGAACGCTTCCGCCGCTCGCGCTTCCGCGAACGGCTCGAGGCCAAGGGCCGGTTCCGCGACCTGCTCGCCACCGTCCCGGCCTACCAGATCACCGAGGGCTTCTCGGCCATGATCGGCCTCGCCGCGCTGCTCGACGGGGAGTGGTAGGCGACAGGCCCCACCCCGGGTGGAACACGGCGGAACCGCGGAACAACGCGTGTCGGCCGGTGGGGACGCTTCCTGCCGCGTCGATCCCATGGACCACAGTGCCGGCGCATGTGAAGTTTTCTGCTGCCGACTGACCGGATACAATTTTCGCGGGAATGCAGGCGCGGGAGGTCGCGATGCCGTTCAAGCGTGAATATTATCCGTCCGATGCCCTGAAGATCCTCAACCGCTCGGAAGGAAGAGCGGGGATCTCCGGGCAGTTGGCCCACGCTATCAAGAGGCACCTGCGCAACAGCGCGACCGGCGGCCAGCACACGGGCGTCAGCAAGGAGGTCTTTGCCCGGCGGTGGGAGGCCAACCCGATCGATGAAGACGGCAACTATCGCGTGAATTCCGGCTGGCTGGGGAAGGGCGACATGGCGCTCCTGCTTTGCCAGCTGCTGAATTCCGAATGTGGAGGCTTCGGACTCGAAGCGCTCGACCGCGGCGTCCAGCGCGTCACGGTCCGGCACTACTTCAGGGACGCCACGGACTTCTTCGGCAACCAGCTGACGGGCGCGGTAGCGGAGCTGCGGGTATCAGCAAATGCCCCGACGCTCGTCTATCACGACAATCACCCGAACAACCCCCTGCGCGGCCAGATCAGATCGATTACGATCAACCCGCCGACCTACAAGGGCGTGATCCGTATGAAGGATGTCATGGGCGCCGTCGCCGTGCTTGATAACCTCGGCGGGGAGCTGCACCTCCAGACGTTCTATCCGTTGTTTGCGAGCAGCGGTCCTGCCTGTGCCGAGTACCAGCAAGGCGGTGTGGCAACCACCGTCTTCCCACGCGCCGACGGCAGCCCCTGGACCGTCGTCAGGATCGTCTGAGGCGCGCAGTCGCCGGCGGCACGCCGCTTCCGGATCGTCGCGCCGCGTATCATGGTCCGTGAATCCGGATCAGATCAGGCCGCTGCCTCGGCGGATGCGGCGGCCGAGCGGCGAGCGCGTTCGCTGGCGCTCTTGAGCTGGCCGCAGGCGGCGAGGATGTCGCGGCCGCGCGGGGTGCGGACGGGCGAGGCGTAGCCGGCGTCCATGATCACCTTCGCGAAGCGGTCGATCTGGGAGTTGGACGAGCACTCGTAGGGGCTGCCGGGCCACGGGTTGAACGGGATCAGGTTCACCTTGGCCGGGATCCCGCGGATCAGCTCGACCAGCGCCCGCGCGTCGGCGAGGCTGTCGTTCACCCCCTTCAGCATCACATATTCGAAGGTGATCCGCCGCGAGTTGTTGGCGCCCGGATATTCCCGGCAGGCCTGGATCAGCTCGGCGATCGGGTACTTCCGGTTCAGCGGCACCAGCCGGTCGCGGATCTCGTCGGTGACGGCGTGCAGCGAGACCGCGAGGTTGACGCCGGTCTCCTCGCCGCACCGCTTCATCATCGGCACCACGCCGGAGGTGGAGAGCGTGATCCGCCGCTTCGAGATGGCGAGGCCGCTGCCGTCGGTGATGATGGCAAGCGCCGCCTTCACGTTCTCGAAGTTGTAGAGCGGCTCGCCCATCCCCATCATGACGATGTTCGAGACCATCCGGCCTTCCTTCTGTGAAGGCCATTCGCCCAGCGCGTCGCGGGCGACCATCACCTGGCTCACGATCTCGCCGGCGCCGAGGTTGCGCACCAGGCGCTGCGTGCCGGTGTGGCAGAAGGTGCAGGTGAGCGTGCAGCCGACCTGGGAGGAAACGCAGACGGCGCCGCGGTCCTCCTCCGGGATGAACACGGTCTCGACCTCGCGGCCGTCGGCCTGGCGGAGCAGCCACTTGCGCGTGCCGTCGCTGCTGACCTGGGCGGCGACGATCTGCGGCCGCGCGATCACGAAACGCTCGGCGAGCGCGGCGCGGGTCACCCGGGCGATGTTGGTCATCGCATCGAAGTCGGCGACGCCGCGGTTGTAGACCCACTGCCAGATCTGCTCGGCGCGAAACTTCGGCTCGCCAAGCTCGGCCAGCGCGGCTGCGAGCTCGGCCTTCGACATGCCGATCAGGTTGATGCGCCCGTCAATCTCGGGCGGCGGCGGGGCAAAGACGGTGCTGTGGGCGGCGACACTCATGCAGCGGGAAATACGCTCGCGCCGGGCGCAATGCAATGGCGGGAGGAGCGTTTGTCGCTCCCCCCGCCTTCTATGGTGCGGAAATCCGGTGCGGCCGGAAGGGCTAGAACAGCCCGACCACCCGGCCCTGCTCGTCGATGTCGATGCCGTTGGCCGCCGGCACCTTGGGCAGGCCCGGCATGGTCATGATCTCGCCGCAGATCACCACCACGAACTCGGCGCCCGCCGAAACCCGCACCTCGCGGATCGGGACCACATGGTTGGTCGGCGCGCCCTTGAGGTTCGGATCGGTGGAGAAGCTGTACTGGGTCTTGGCGACGCAGATCGGCAGGTGGCCGAAGCCGTTTGCCTGCAGGTCGGCGAACTGCTGGCGGATCTTCTTGTCGGCGATGATGTCGTCGGCGCGGTAGATGCGGGTGGCGATGGTCCGCATCTTCTCCCACAGCGGCATCTCGTCGGGGTAGAGCGGGGTGAACTGCGCCGTACCGGCGTCCGCCAGCCGCACCACCTCGTGCGCCAGCGCCTCCGCGCCCTTGCCGCCCTCGGCCCAGTGGGTGCAGACGCAGGCCTTCACCCCCAGCTTCTCCGCCGCCTGCACCACCACGCCGATCTCGGCGTCGGTGTCGGTGACGAAGCGGTTGATGGCGACCACTGGCGGCACGCCGAAACCCTTCACGTTCTCGATGTGCCGGGCGAGGTTGGCGACGCCCGCCCGCACCGCATCCAGGTTCTCCGTGCCGAGGTCATCCTTGGCGACGCCGCCGTGCATCTTCAGCGCGCGGACGGTGGCGACGATCACGGCGGCGGCAGGCTTGAGGCCGGCCTTGCGGCACTTGATGTCGAAGAACTTCTCCGCGCCCAGGTCGGCGCCGAAGCCGGCCTCGGTCACCACGTAGTCGGCGAGCTTCAGCGCCATGCGGGTGGCGAGCACCGTGTTGCAGCCATGGGCAATGTTGGCGAACGGGCCGCCGTGGATGAAGGCGGGGTTGTTCTCCAGCGTCTGCACCAGATTCGGCTTGAGCGCGTCCTTGAGCAGGACCGTCATCGCGCCGTGGGCCTTCAGGTCGCGCGCCCGCACCGGCTTCTTGTCGCGGTCGTAGGCGACGATGATGTCGCCCAGGCGGCGCTTCAGGTCGTCGACGTCGGTGGCGAGGCAGAGGATCGCCATCACATCCGACGCGACGACGATGTCGTAGCCGTCCTCGCGCGGATAGCCGTTGGCAACGCCGCCCAGCGACGAGACGATGTGGCGCAGCGCCCGGTCGTTCATGTCGACGACGCGGCGGATGGTGATCCGCCGGGTGTCGATGTTCAGCGCGTTGCCCCAGTAGATGTGGTTGTCGAGCATCGCGCACAGCAGGTTGTGCGCCGCGGCGATGGCGTGAAAGTCGCCGGTGAAATGGAGGTTGATGTCCTCCATCGGCACCACCTGGGCGTAGCCGCCGCCGGCCGCGCCGCCCTTCATGCCGAAGCAGGGGCCGAGCGACGGCTCGCGCAGGCAGATCATCGCCTTGCGGCCGATCCGGTTCAGCGCGTCGCCGAGGCCGACGGTGGTCGTGGTCTTGCCCTCGCCGGCGGGGGTCGGGTTGATCGCGGTGACCAGGATCAGCTTGCCGTCAGGCCGGTCCTTGCGCTGCTGGAACACGTCCAGCGACACCTTGGCCTTGTAGTGGCCGTAGGGCTCGAGCTGCTCGGCCGTCAGGCCCAGCACCTCGCGCCCGACGTCGAGGATCGGCCGGAGCCTGGCTTCGCGCGCGATCTCGATGTCGGATTTCGGCATGGTATTCCCCGTAGTTCTCGTCGGCAGGCAGTTCAGGAACGGGCGAGTTCGCGCAGCGCGGCCAGACCGACCAGGCCGCCGCCGAATTCGTCCATCGCGTCTTTGAGCACCGCGAGCATGTAGCCGGCCGAGGCGCAGTCGGCGAGCAGGTGGAAGACGGGTGTGGCGCCGAGGTCGGCACGCACCACGATGCCGCTCAGCCGCGCAACCTGGGTCTGCGCGATGCCGAGGTTCGGAAAGTGACTGGTCCGCAGGTCGACGCCGCAGATCTTCGAGAACATGGCATCGGCGTCGCTGCCGGTCAGCGCGAACCACAGGTTGGTGTCCGGCCGCGGCACCCTGTACGCGCCGGTGCCGGCGTCCGGCCCCGGCCACGCCGCATCGAGCTCGTCCACCAGGCCGGGCGCACCGTCGAGCGGTCCGAGGAGCAGCAGCTCGCTTGGCGCCAGCCGGCAGGCGACGCTGCCGTCCGGCTGGACGAGGGCGCGGTTGTTCTCCTCCGGCACCTGGACGCCCTGGCTGCGCAGCCAGTCCAGCGCGCCGCGGCCCTTGTAGCCGGTGCGGGGCAGGGGCGAGAGATCGACGAGGCCCATCCGGCGGGCGGTCTCCGCTTCCGCGGCGGGATTGCCGAAGTCCATGGCGGTGGCCGTGCCGTTCACCTCCGCGAAGCGCGCGCCGGCGGCGACCAGCTCGCGCCAGATGAAGCTGCGGCGGGTGCGGTCGAGGGGCTGCAGGGTCATGACGACTGCCTCTTCGATGCCGTCAGGGCCGGGCACATCCCGGCCGTCTCGCGGGGACAGGGCGCGGTGGCGCAGCAGGAGCCAGGGGCCATCGCCTAGAGCTCCTGCCGCTTGTTCTCGGGGTCGTAGAACGGCACCGGCACGACCTTGGCCTCGATCATCCGGCCGCCCGCGATCTTGATGTTGAACCGGCTGCCGATCTCGGACTGGTCCCTGGCCACATAGGCGAGGCCGACCACCTTGCCGAGCGTCGGCGAGCGCACCGCCGACGTCACCCGGCCGGTGATGATGCCGTCGCGGACGACGAGGTGGCATTCCTCCGGCACCGGCGCCTTCGGATCGACGAGCTCGAAGCCGACCAGCATCCGGGTGATGCCGCGTGCCTCCTGCATCGCGATCGAGCGGCCGCCGACGAAGAACGGCTTGTTGCGGCTGATCGCCCAGTCCATCGCCGCCTCGACGGGGTTGGTGAGGCCGTCGGTGTCCTGGCCGATGATGATGTGGCCCTTCTCCAGCCGGAGCAGGCGCTGCGCCTCGACGCCGAACGGACGGATGCCGAAGTCGCGGCCGGCCTCCATCAGCGCGTCCCACAGCGCCTCGCCGCAGGAGGCGGGGGCGTGGATCTCGTAGCCGAGCTCGCCGACGAAGCCGACCCGCAGCAGCCGGGCCGGAATGCCCGCGACCGTCCCCGTGCGCACGGCCATGTAGGGGAAGGCCTCGGCGGAGAGATCGACGTCGGAGCAGATCCGCGCCAGCACCTCGCGCGACTTCGGCCCGGCGATGTTCACGCCGCAGTAGCTGGCGGTCACGTTGGTCACGTCCACGTCCAGCCGCCACTGCGCGTTCATCAGCAGCATGTGCTGGTACACGGCCTGGGCGCCCGAGGTGGTGGCGGTGACGTAGAAGTGCTGGTCGGAGAAGCGGCAGGCGACGCCGTCGTCGGTGACGACGCCGGACATGTCGGTCATCAGCACGTAACGGGCGCGGCCGACCGGCTGCTTCAGGTAGGCGAAGGTGTACATGCGGTTGAGGAACTCGGCCGCATCCGGCCCGCGCACCTCGAGACCGCCCAGCGTCGAGACGTCGATGATGCCGACGTTCTGCCGCACCGCCAGCGCCTCGGCGGCGATCGCCTTCTCCCGGTCCTCCTTGCGCCCGTAGTAGGCGGGGCGCAGCCACAGCCCGGCGGGCATCATCTGGGCGCCTGCCTCCAGGTGGCGGTGGTGCATCGGGGTCAGGCGCACCGGCTCGAAGCCGCGCCCGGCGAGGTGGCCGAAGGTCTCCGGCTGGTAGGGCGGCCGGCTGGTGGTGGTGCCGACCAGTGCCGGCGAGACGCCCTGCGCCTTCGCCACCAGCCGCATGGTGGTGATTGCCGAATGGCGGCCCTGGCTCGGGCCCATGCCGACGGTCGAGTAGCGCTTGACCAGCTCGACGTGGTCGTAGCCGTCGGCCATCGCGTTCAGGATGTCCTTCACCTGCAGGTCCTCGTCGAAGTCGACGAAGTCCTTGCCCTTGGGATGGCTGAAGATCGGCCAAGGATGGGTCTGGCCCTCGGCGCCGGTGCGATTGGGAGCAGCCGGCTCCGGCCCCGCGTCCAGCCCGATGTCGCAGGCGGCGGCCCAGCCGGCCCGCTCGCCGTCCTGGATAACGGCCGCGATGTCGAAGACGCCGTTGACCGAGCCGCAGGCGAAGACGTGATCGGGCAGGCGCCGGATCGCCATCATCGCCGTGGCCTCGTCGTATTCGAGGCGCGCGCCCGAGTGATAGAGCAGGTGGGCCGTGGGCGAGTAGCCGGTGGACATGCACAGCAGGTCGCAGGCGATGCTGTGCCCTTCGCCCTCGGCCCGGCCCTCGCCGGTGATGCGGGCGATCTCCACCCCGACGATGGAGCGCATGCCGAAGCCGGGGCGCGTCTGCCAGGGGGTGAAGCCGGGTATGACGGTGACGCCGGTGGCAAGTGCCGCCTTCGTCACCTCGTCGTCGCCGGGCTCGGGCCTGAGATCGACGATGGCGGCGACGTCGATGCCGGCCTCCATCAGGTCCAGCGCCACGCCATAGGCGTCGCTGTTGGCTGCGGCGACGACCGCGCGGGAGCCCGGGCGGACACCGTAGTGGCGGATCAGCCGCTGCGCGGCGCTGCCCAGCATCACTCCGGGCAGGTCGTTGTGACGGAACACCATCGGCTGTTCCATCGAGCCGGTGGCGACCACGACCGCCTTCGCCCGGATCTTGTACAGCCGCTTGCCCCTGATCACCGGCAGCCAGTTGTCGGCGAACCAGCCCTGGCAGGAGGCGTCGGTCATCACCGTGATGCGCGGTTCGGCGGCGACGCGCGCGGCCAGCGCCTGCATCCGGCTGCGGCCGCCATCGGACTCGGGGCCGAAGCGGGCGTAGGAGAGGGCGCCGCCCAGCACCGGGTTCTCGTCCACGAGCAGCGTGTCGGCCCCGGCCTCGGCCGCCTTCAGCGCGGCGCTCATGCCTGCCGCACCGCCGCCGACCACGACCACGTCGTGGAACAGGTACTGCTTGTCGTAGTAGCCGTGCGGATGGTTGAGATCGACGACGCCGAGGCCCGCCATGGCGCGGATCTTCGGCTCCCAGAACTTCCACGAGCCGCCGCCGAACAGGCCGGGCTTGAAGAATGTCTTGTAGTAGAAGCCGACCGGCATGAAGCGGGAGAACCGGTCGAGGATCATCAGCCGGTCGTCCTCGAGGCTGCCCCGGTAGTTCTGGCCCTTCACCACGAGGCCGTCGCGGATCGGCGTTCGGTCGGCGAGCACGTTCGGCTCGCCGGGGAGCTGGACCAGCGTGTTCGCGTCCTGGCCGGCCATGGTCAGCGGTCCGCGCGGCCGGTGGTACTTGAACGAGCGCGACAGCACCTTGACGTCGGCGCCGAGCAGGGCGCTGGCGATGGTGTCGCCGTGGAAGCCCTGGATCTCGCGGCCCTCGAAGGTGAAGGAGACCGGGCGGTTGCGATCGATGAGCAGCCCGTTGGGCGCCGCCAGCCGCGGCATCGCCGTCATGCGCCGCCTCCCTTGGCCGCCGGGGCGGCGAAGTCGACGCGGGCGCCGAACACCTCGCTCGCGGGATAGGTGCGGATGAAGGTGTCGGTCACCGTGTCACGCTCGGCGATGAACCAGAAGGCGGTGGGGACGTGACACCACCATTCGCGGACCACGCCGGCGGTGTTGTTCTCCATGAACACGTAATCGGTCCATTCCGTGTCGGAGCAGGCGTTCGGGTCCGGCATCAGCTTCACCTCGCCGGCGCAGACGAACTCCTGCGCGTTGCGCGGCCCGTTCAGCGGGCAGTTGATCAGCTTCATGACAGCTCCCCCACCGCGGGGACGGACGGTCCGTGCATCTGCCGCATCCTCAGTGACCCACCGACGCGGCGCCCTTCTCGCCCACCAGATCGAAGGTGGAGAAGCGGTCGAGGCGGAAGGGGGCGAGGATGTCGGGCACCTTGCCGGTCGCGACCGTCTCGGCCATGCGCTTGCCGGACACCGGCGTCGCCTTGAAGCCGTAGGTGCCCCAGCCGGCGTCGATGTAATAGTTCTCGACCGGGGTCAGGCCCATGATCGGGCTGAAGTCGGGCGTCATGTCAGCCATGCCCGCCCACTGCCGGAGCAGCCGCACCTCGGAGAGGAAGGGGAACAGCTCCAGCATGTGCATCATCAGCCCCTCCTTGAAGTCCAGCGTCGATCGGGTGGAGTAGAGCTGATAGGGGTCGGTGGAGCCGCCCATGACGAGTTCGCCGCGGGCGCTCTGCGAGATGTAGACGTGCAGGCTGCCCGACACGATGATCGCGTCGAGGAAGGGCTTCATCGGCAGCGACACGCAGGCCTGCAGCGGGATGGTGCGGATCGGCAGCCGGAAGCCGGCCATCTTCGCCACCACCGAGCTCATGCCCGCGGTCGCCTGCAGCACCTTGCCGGCGTGGATGGTGCCGCGGTTGGTGGTGAGCTCGATGCCGCCGGGCGAGGGCCGGATTGCCGTCACCTCGGTGAGCTGATGGATCTCGACGCCGCGGTCGGCCGCGCCCCGGGCGTAGCCCCAGGCCACCGCGTCGTGGCGGGCGATCGCGCCCGGCGGGTGGTACAGGGCGCCGAGGATCGGGTAGCGCACGTCCTCCGACATGTTGAGCTGCGGCACCATGCGGGCGACGTCGTCGCGCAGCACCAGCTCGGAGTTCACCCCCATGTGCTTGTTCACCTCCGCCCGCCAGCGCATCGTGCGCAGCGCGGCGTCGGTGTGGGCGAGGGTGAAGTGCCCGCGCTCCGAATACATCAGGTTGTAGTCGAACTCCTCGGCGAGGTCGCGGAACAGCCGCACCGATTCGTCGTAGAAGCGCACACCCTCCGGCGTCAGGTAGTTCGAACGGACGATGGTGGTGTTGCGCGCGGTGTTGCCCCCGGCGAGGTACCCCTTGTCGAGCACCGCGACATTGGTGACGCCCCAGTCGCGGGCGAGGTAGTAGGCCGCCGCCAGACCGTGCCCGCCGCCGCCGATGATCGCGACGTCGTAGGTCCGCTTCAGCTCCTTGGCCTTGGGAAAATGCCGCTTTGCCGGATAGGTCCGGCGCAGTCCGAATTTCAGCAGGCCCAGTGCCACCGGTTCCACCCCCGCCGGCTTGTTATTGTACCAATAATGGACCAATTACTGGTCCGATCCGGACCAATTGAGCACAGTTTTCGCGCCATGAAAATACCCTTTGTGCACCGCTGCAGGCACCTCTGCCTGGGTGTGCGGCCTGTCGCTCGCGCCGGACGGCTGGCAGACTCGGAGGAGGGCGCGGCAGACGATACGCCGCCGCCGGCCACGGCGGCCTGCGTCACGATCGGCCCGCGGGGCGTTCGTGCGATGGAGAGGACGTGCGGAACGGCCTGAAGACGGTCCGGCGGAGTTGGCGGTTCCCGCGCGGGACTTGGGCCGGCCGCGCGCGCGTGACCGGCGGCCGGCGTCCCGGGCTCAGGTCTTTCGTCGCGATTTCAGGAACAGGTCGAAGGCGACCGCGAGCACGATTACCAGGCCGATGACGATCTGCTGGATGTAGCTCGAGACGTTGTTGAGCTGGAGCCCGTTCAGCATCACGCCGATCAGCAGCGCGCCGATTACCGTGCCGACGACGCTGCCCTGGCCGCCGAAAAGGCTGGTGCCGCCGATCACCACCGAGGCGATGACCGTGAGCTCGTAGCCCTGGCCGGCTACCGCTTCCGCCGAGTCGAGGCGGGCCGACAGCACGAAGGCCCCGAGGCCGGCGAAGAAGCCCATGATCACGTAGACGCTGGTGATGATGAAGCGGACGTTGAGGCCCGACAGCCGCGCCGCCTCGAGGTTTCCGCCGACCGCATACACATGGCGGCCGTAGCGGGTGTAGCGGAGCACGATGAAGGCGATGACCGCGAAGCCGAGGAAGATCAGCGCCGGCACCGGCAGGCCCACGCCGCCGAGCAAATCGCGGAACAGCCGCTCCTTGCCCCACATCGTGTAGCCCTCGCTGAAACCGCTGATCGGCCCGCCGCCGGAAAACAGCAGCGCCGCTCCGCGGAACACCGACATGCCGCCGAGGGTGACGACGAAGGGCGGCACCCGGAGCCAGGTGATGGCAAGCCCCTGCAGCGTGCCGCCGATCACGCCCACCGCGATCGCCGCCAGCATGGCGAGGCCCCAGCCGTAGCCGGCCGCCTCGGTGACGTCGCCGACCGCGAACCGGCTTTCCAGCCCGCCCTTGGCGACGGCGGCGCCGACCAGGCCGGCGAAGGCGAGCAGCGAGCCGACGGACAGGTCGATGCCGGCGGTGAGGATGACGAAGGTCATCCCGATGGCGAGCAGCCCGGTGACCGACACCTGCAGCACGATGTTGGTGAGGTTCAGCGGCTTGACGAAGTTCGGCTCCGCCAGCCAGAAGGCGACCATCAGCACCAGCAGGAAGATCAGCGGTGCGAACCGGCCGAGCAGGCCGATGGTGTCGATCTGCTTGCGCTGTGCGGGAAGGGCGTCTGCGGTCATTGACTCGTCCAGTTCATTCGGCGGCGGCCGCCGGCGCCGTGTCGCCGAGCGTCATCATCCGCATCAGCTTCTCCTCGGTGGCGTCGCGGCGGAGGATCTCGCCGGTGATGCGGCCGGCGCGCATGGTGATGATGCGGTCGCTGATGGTCAGGATCTCCGGCAGCTCCGACGAAATGGCGATCACCGCGATTCCGCTGCGGGCCATGTCGTAGAGGAGCTGGTGGACCTCGGCCTTGGCGGCGACGTCGATGCCGCGGGTGGGCTCGTCCACGATCAGGATCTTCGGCCGCAGCGCGAGCCAGCGCGCCAGGACCACCTTCTGCTGGTTGCCGCCGGAGAGCAGCGCCACCCGCTGCTCCGGGCTCGCCATGCGGATGTTCAGCGCCTTGCGGAACTCCTCGACCTGGGCGAGCTCCGCCTTCTCGCTGACGAAGATGCCGCGGCTCAGCCGGTCCAGCGTCGCCATGCTGATGTTGGCGCGGATCGCGAGCGCGAGGAACAGCGCCTGCTGCTTGCGATCCTCGGGCGCGAGCCCGATGCCCAGCCGGATCGCGTGGTGCGGCGCCCGGATCCAGGCCTGCTTGCCGTCGATGAAGATGCGGCCGCGGTCTACCGGGTCGGCGCCGAAGATGGCGCGGGCGAGCTCGGTGCGGCCCGAGCCGACCAGGCCGGCGATGCCCAGGATCTCGCCGCGCCGGGCGACGAGCGAGATGTCGTCCAGCACCACCGCGTGCGGGTCACGGCCGTCGCCGTGGCGGCTGAGATGCTCGACGCGCAGTGCCTCGGCGCCTTCCGTCGGCCCATCGTCGCGCCGGGCGAACAGCGCCTCGACGTCGCGGCCGACCATCAGCCGGATGATGTCGTCCACGGTGACGTCGGCGATGGCGCCGGCGCCGGCGTTGCGGCCGTCGCGCAGCACGGTGAACCGGTCGCAGATCGCCATCACCTCGTCCAGCCGGTGGGTGACGAAGATGATGCTGAGGCCTTCGGCGCGCAGGTCGCGGACGATGCCCATCAGTTTCGTCACCTCGGCCTCGCTGAGCGCGGAGGTGGGCTCGTCCATGATGATCAGCCGCGAGCGCATTGACAGTGCGCGGGCGATCTCCACCATCTGCTGCTCGGCCACCGAGAGGGTGCGGACGGTGCGGCGGGGATCGAGTGGCATGCCGATCCGCTCCAGGATCGCGCGGGTCTCGCGCTCCATCCGGCGCCACTGGATGAACGGCCCGCGCCGCGGCTCGCGGCCGATGAACACGTTCTCCGCGATGGTCAGGTGCGGGACCAGGTTGAATTCCTGGTAGATGGTGACGATGCCCATCTCCTGGGCGGCGAGGGGGCTGTGGATCGTCACCGGGCGGCCGTCGAAGACGATGCTGCCCTCGTCCGGCGCCTGGGCTCCCGACAGGATCTTGAGCAGTGTCGACTTGCCGGCGCCGTTCTCGCCCAGCAGCGCGTGCACCTCGCCCCGTCCGACCGACAGCGAGACGTCGGACAGCGCCACGACGCCGGGGAAGCGCTTGGTGAGGCCGGTTACGGAGAGAAGGGGATCGGCGGCGGTCATCATCGTGCGGGCTGCCGGAACGACGATGGCCGGGGCTGCCCGGCCCCGGCCATCGCGCCAGCCATGGCTACTTCAGTTCGCCCAGGCGTTCGGCCTGGTCGATGTTGGTGGCGGTGATCATCACCGGGGTCAGCAGGGTGACCGGCTCCGGCTCCGTGCCGTTGCGCAGGTATTCGACCATCACCTGCATCGCCTTGCGGCTCTGGCCGCCGGGGAACTGCTCCACCGTGCCGGCGAGGCCGCCGTCGCGGATGCTGGCCAGCGCCTCGGGCAGCGCGTCGAAGCCGATGATCTTCACCTGGTCGCGCAGGCCGAGGGCGGTGATCGCCTCCAGTGCGCCGAGCGCCATGTCGTCGTTGGCGGCGACGATCACGTCAGGGGGCTCGGACAGGCCGGCCATGATGCTCTCGGTGACCGACAGCCCCTGGTCGCGGGCGAAGTTGGCGGTCTGCTCGGCGACGAACTGGTACTTGTCGCTCAGCGGGTCGAGCACGTTGTGCAGGCCGCGGTTGCGGTCGATCGCGGGGCTGGCGCCCGGCTGGCCCTGCAGGTTCACGATCCGCGCCCCGTCCGGGAAGGTTTCGACGATCCAGTGACCCTGGGCCTCGCCGCCGGCGACATTGTCCGCGCCGACGTGGGAGAGGATGCCCTCGACGCCCTCGACCCGGCGGTCGATGGTCACCACCGGCACCCCGTTCTCGATCGCGGTCTCCAGCGCGGGCGCCATCGCGTTGACGTCGATCGGGCTGATGACGATGCCGTCCACGCCCTGGATCACCGCCGCCTCGACGTCGGCGGTCTGCTTCGGCGCGCTGTTCTGGCCGTCGGACTCGACGGTGGCCACCCCGAGCTCCGCCGCCTCGGCCTTCAGCTCGTTCATCATGTGGACGAAGAACGGGAAGCCGAGGCTGGGCACCGAGGTCATGATCGTCAGATCCTGGGCCTGTGCCTGGGCGTTGATACCTCCGAAGCCGAGCAGCGCGGTCGTTGCGGCGACCACGAACCGGAAACGCATGTTGGTCACGATGTTCCTCCCACGGAAAGCGCGCACGGGCGCGAGGCGATTCTTGTCGTACGTCCTCGACCTGAAGGTGTGCGCGTGCCGCGATGTCAGCCCGCGCGTTGCTGCCTGTCAACAGCGAAGGCGCGCGGGGCGCGTGGGAGGCGGGGCGGCCGCTACTGACGGGCGGCGGTGAGCTCGAAGCTGATCGTCACCGGGAAGCCGACCACGTCGTCGATCGCCCAGTCGCCCTGGCCGACGCCGTAGTCGAGGCGGTTGATGGTCGTCTCGCCCGCGATGTGGGCCTGGTCGCCTTCGATGACGAAGGTGAAGGGCAGGACCAGCGGATTGCTGCGGTCGCGGATGGTCAGCGTGCCCTCCGCCTCGTAGGCGTCGCCGCCCACGGCGCGGAAGGTTTCGGCGACGAAGGTCGCGGTCGGGAAGGCATCGGCGTCGAACCAGTCGGGCTTCAGCAGCTCCGACTGCTGGTCCGGGTTGGCCATGCTGGCGCTGCCGATCTCGACCGTGACGGTGACGGCGCTGCCTTCCAGGTCCTCGGGCGAGAACAGGATGTCGGCGTCAAAGCTCTCGAAGCTCCCCGGCAGCGGGTTGCCGGAGAAGGGGACGGTCCAGTCCAGCGTGCCCTCCTCGACGGCCCAGCGGTCGGCGCCGGCCGCAGGCGCAGCCGCGACGGCGAGCGGAACGAGGGTGAGGACGGTGGCGAGGCGCGGCATCGGGTGTCTCCTGTCGATCACGGGGCTCGGGCGGCGTCAGGCATTGCGGGTGCGGGTCTGCTCCTCCGCTGCCGGAGGCCGGGGCCGGGCGAAGGGCAGCATCCGGACCAGCACGTCGTCGCGGAACACGACATGATGGCCGATTGCGGCGGCGGCATGGACGCCGACGGTGATCATCAGCACGTCGGCCAGCAGGCCGTGGAGTCCGCGGAAGAAGTCGCGCAGCGCCTGATCCGCATCAAGCAGGTTGGGGATCACGAAGGTGTCGAAGAAGCGCGTCGGGATCATCGTGTGCGACAGCGGGTCGGCCGAGACGTAGAGCCAGCCGGTGACCGGCATCGCGAACATCAGCACGTAGAGCAGGACATGGGACGCGTGGGCCGCCCAGACCAGCAGGACGCCATGCTCCCGCGGGGCCGGCGGCGCCGGGTTGACGAGCCGCCACACCAGCCTGACCAGCGCCAGCGCAAGTGCGACGAAGCCGAACGACTTGTGGAGCTGGTAGAGGACGTAGCCGAAGGCGCCGGGCATCTTCTCCTGCACCGGCAGGTCCTCCATGTAGAGGCCCAGCGCCACCATGCCGGCAAGCAGCACCAGCATCAGCCAGTGGAGCAGCTTCGCCACCGCGCCGTAGCGCTCGCGGGTATTGCGCACCTGCATCTCGGCCGCCCCTCTCGTCACCGCCGCCGCACGGACGCTCTGCGGCCGCGGCGGGCCGGGAACCGGTATCGCCCGATCCCCGGCCTCTGCGCAACGGCCGCGATGGTCTCCGGCCTCAGGCCTCGACGTCCGACTTGCGGATCGCCTCGCCGGAGATGCGGATGGTCACCGCGTCGCCGACGGCCGGGGCGTAGAGGCCGAGGCCGAAGTCCGAGCGGCTGACGGTCGTGGTGGCGGTGAAGCCGAGGGTGGTCTGGCCCGACATCGGGTGCGGCCCGTGGGCGTTGACGACCACGTCCAGCGTCACCTCGCGGGTCTCGCCACGGATGGTGAGGTCGCCGGTGACGGCGAGGGTGTTCTCGCCGGTCTGCTCGACGTGCGAGCTGACGAAGGTCGCCGTCGGGTAGGTGTCGGTCTCGAAGAAGTCGGCGGACCGCAGGTGCGCGTCGCGGTCGGCGAAGCCGGTGGACAGGCTCGCCGCCTGGATCGTGACCTCCACGCGCGAGGCCGCCGGATTGTCGGCATCGATGACCAGCACGCCCTCCCACTCGGTGAAGGTTCCCTGGGTGATGGAGAAGCCGAGGTGGTCGTATTCGAACAGGATCTGGGTGTGCGACCGGTCGAACACGTACTCCTCCTCCGCCGCCATGGCAGGGGCGGCGAGGGAAAGGCCGAGGATGGCGGCCGAGGCCAGGGACAGGGCATGCTTCATCGGATGTCTCCTCAAGTTTCCGGAAGTGTGGAGCCGGTGCAGGCGGCGCTGCCGCCCGCGGCGGTTGCGGGAACTGCGGGGATGGGGCCGGCCGGAGCTCAGCGGCCGGCGGGTCCTGCGGAACTCATGGCCGTCTCATGCGCTCATGCGCGCGCCGGCAGCCGGTCGCGGTCGTGGGGCGCGCCGAAGTCGATCTCCGGCCCGCGCGGCACGATCCGGTGCGGATTGATGGTGGCGTGGCTCTGGTAATAGTGGTTCTTGATGTGCTCCAGGCTCACCGTCGCGGCGACGCCCTCCATCTGGTAGAGTTCGCGGGTGTAGGCCCACAGGTTCGGGTAATCGACCAGCCGGCGGATGTTGCACTTGAAGTGCCCGAAGTAGACCGGGTCGAACCGGACCAGCGTGGTGAACAGCCGCCAGTCCGCCTCGGTCAGCCGGTCGCCGGCGACGTAGCGCTGGCGCGAAAGCCGGTCCTCAAGCCAGTCCAGCGTCTCGAACAGCGGCCCGATCGCCTCGTCATAGGCCTGCTGGGTGGTGGCGAAGCCGCACCGGTAGACGCCGTTGTTCAGCGTCTCGTAGACGCGGGCGTTGATCGCGTCGATCTCCGCGCGCAGATCCTCGGGGTAGAGGTCGAGGCCGGGGTTGCCGATCCCGCCACCCAGGTGGTCGAAGGCGGTGTTGAAGATGCGGATGATCTCGGCGGACTCGTTGTTGACGATGGTGCCGGTCTGCCTGTCCCACAGCACCGGCACGGTGACGCGGCCGGTGAACTGCGGATCGGCCTTCAGGTAGATGTCGCGCAGGAAGCGGGCGTGGTTGACATGGTCGGGGATGGCGCCGGGCACGTCATCGCGGAACCGCCAGCCGTCCTCGCCCATGTACCAGTCCACCACCGACAGCGAGATCGCGTTCTCCAGCCGCTTCAGGGCCCGCACGATCAGGGTGCGGTGCGCCCAGGGGCAGGCCAGCGAGACGTAGAGGTGGTAGCGCCCGGCTTCCGCCCGGTAGGCGCGCCTGCCCGCGGGGGCGCCGGTGCCGTCGGGCGTGATCCAGTCACGGAAGACCGTGGCGGCGCGCTCGAAACGCCCGCCGGTCGTGCTCGTGTCGTACCACTGGTCTCGCCACACGCCCCGCACGAGCAGGCCCATGGGATCCTCCTGTCGTTCTAGCGGTCGCCCCAGAGCCGCCGGGTGATCTCGGCCACGTGCCGTCCCTGGAAGCGGGCGAGCCCGAGCTCGCGCTCGGACGGCTGGCGGCTGCCGTCGCCGCCGGTGATGGTGCTGGCGCCGTAGGGCGACCCGCCCGTGATCTCGTCCAGCGTCATCTGGTCGCTCGCGGTGTAGGGCAGGCCGACGACGACGAAGCCCAGGTGCAGCAGGGTTGGAAGGAAGGTCAGGATCGTGCTTTCCTGCCCGCCATGCTGGGTGGCGGTGCTGGTGAACACGCTGCCGACCTTGCCGACGAGGGCGTTCTTCGCCCACAGGCTGCCGGTCTGGTCGAGGAAGTTGCGCATCTGGGCCGCCATGTTCCCGAAGCGGGTCGGCCCGCCGAAGATGATGCCGTCATAGTCCGCGAGCTCGGTCGGCTCCGCGATCGGCGCGGGCTGGTCAAGCTTGGCCCCGGCTTTCCTGGCCACCTCTTCCGGCATCAGCTCGGGGACGCGCTTGACGGTGACCTCCACGCCTTCGACCTCGCGGGCGCCCTCGGCGACGGCCTGCGCCATCCGTTCGATGTGTCCATAGGTGCTGTAGTAGAGAACGAGCAGCTTGGTCACGATGTTCCTCGTTGTGGAATCCGGGCCGGCTCCGGCCGGCGTCGGGGCACAACGTGGCGAGGCGGCCACCGTTCGATAAGTGGCCCATCCGTGAACGGATCGTTTCCGGTGGGAAACGCTAGCGCCGCCGGTTGACCAGCAGCACGCCCGCGAAGATCACCGCGATCGCCAGCCACACCCAGGCCGAGTGGCGCTCGCCGAAGGCCGCCATGCCGAACACGACGCCGGAGGCCGTGATCACGTAGCTGATCTGGCTGAAGTAGACTGGACCGGCGATGCGAAGAAGCTCGAAATAGAGCACGTAAACCGCTGCAGAAACGAAGAAAATTCCGATCGTGGCCCAGTCGCCGTCGTGCTGCGGCGGGAGCGGCAGGTAGAACGACCCGGTGGCCAGCATCGCCGGGACCAGCCACAGGGCGGCGGCGCACAGCATGCCGACGGCGAGCGTCATCGACGCTGCCCCCGGCGGCCAGGCTGCGCTGCGGTAGACGTTGCCAAGCGCCAGCAGCACCGGCATCGCGAGCCCGATCAGCAGCCAGTGCAGCGCTTCCGGGCCGGGCAGGCTGCTTTCCGGCAGCAGGATCAGCAGCGTGCCGGCCAGGCCGATGACGAGGCCGAGCCCGCGCAGCGGGTCGAAGCGGTCGCGGCGCACGGCCATCGCCACCGCATAGGTGAAGATCGGCGACAGGGCGAAAAGGACGCCGGTGAGCCCCGTGCCGATCGGCGCGACCACGGTGAACGCCAGCGTGTTGGGCAGCGAGTTCGAGACCAGCCCGGCGATCAGGTAGTAGCGCAGGTAGCGCGGGCCTGCCGAAAGCGGCACGCCGCGGGCGAGCGCAAGTGCCCCGATCAGCAGCGCGCCGCCGGCGCAGTTCCAGAAGGTGAAGGCCATCGGCGGCACGCCGGCCGCGGTCGCGATCCGCCCCAGCACCAGCATCGCGCCCCAAAGGCAGCCGAGCAGCACCAGGATCGCCAGCGGCAGGATATTAAGAGAAGACTTCAGGATATGTCTCTAACAGCTTGATTTAATGCAATGATGAGGCAATTCTTCATGCGCCGGGCCAATACGGGAAGGGATCAGAGGAACATCTCCCGGACGTCGATCGAGGACTCGCGGCCGACGCTGCCCAGGTGCTGGTCCAGCCAGCGGTCCGCATTCTGCCGGCCGAGCTCGCGCAGGTGGGTCAGGAAGTCCCAGTCGGCGTAGAGCTTGCTCGACGTGCCCAGCAGGCGCAGGTCCTCGGTGCCGTCCACCATGTGGATGTTCAGGCGCTTGTAGCGGCCCTCGTTGATCCGCTCCTCCTCCAGCAGCCGGGTGACGAACTCGATCGCCCGCATCTCGCGCATCAGACCGGCGTTGAAGGTGATCTCGTTCAGCCGCTCGGCGATGGCGGCCGCAGTCGTCGGCACCTCCTTGCGCCGGATCGGGTTGATGTGCACCAGCAGGATGTCGCGGCAGCGCGCGTTGTAGATCAGCGGATAAAGCGCCGGGTTGCCGGAATAGCCGCCGTCCCAGAAGGCGTCGTCGCCGATCCGCACCGCCTGGAACAGGAACGGCAGGCAGGCGGAGGCGAGGCAGGCCTCGACCGAGAGCTCGTCGGGCCGGAAGACCCGGATCTTGCCGGACAGCACGCTGGTGGCGGTGACGAACACTTTCGGCTCGCAGCGCTCGCGCAGCGCCGCGAAGTCCACCTGCTCGGCCAGCACCGTGCGCAGCGGATGCCAGTCGAACGGGTTGAACTGGTAGGGCGACAGTACGCGGGACATGATGTCGAACGCGAGCATCGCCGGCGAGCCGTCGAGATTCCAGTTGCCGGTGATCAGGTCGAACGGGGTGCGCGGGAACGGGGCGAACCGGCCGATGGTGGCGACCCGTCGCCAGAAGGCTTCCAGCGCCGCGATGGCGCCCTTGCGGCCGCCGGCCCGCATCCCGTTGGCGAGCACGACTGCGTTCATCGCCCCGGCGCTGGTGCCGGAGATCGCCTCGATCTCCAGCCGGCCGTCTTCCAGCAGCCGCTCCAGCACACCCCAGGTGAAGGCGCCGTGCGAGCCGCCGCCCTGCAGCGCCAGGTTGACCGTCCTGGTCTCCCGGGCCATCGGCGCGCTCAGTCGCCGATGTCGAAGTTGATGCCCTGGGCGAGCGGCAGGTTGCGCGAGTAGTTGATGGTGTTGGTCTGGCGGCGCATGTAGCTCTTCCAGCTGTCGCTGCCGGACTCGCGCCCGCCGCCGGTCTCCTTCTCGCCGCCGAAGGCGCCGCCGATCTCGGCG
>ERZ777003.2380-NODE-2380-length-22274-cov-11.991809_pt1 | contig 22274 bp, 18 predicted proteins | sample MGYA00374956_ERZ777003 | MGnify/ENA primary metagenome ERZ777003 (study PRJEB29302, sample SAMN06268252) | bioreactor metagenome | isolation source: Joint BioEnergy Institute, California, USA | place: USA:Joint BioEnergy Institute, California, USA | collected... | reverse complement strand
GCCGGGATCACGCCAAGCTCGGCCACATTCATATCAAGGGACAGCTCCCCGGGATTTTTGACGGTTCGATCGAAGCGGTCGCTTACGAGTACGATGGCCACTCCGAAGCACATGCCGAAAAGGATGCCGAAGGCAACATTCAATACAGGCCTTGGACGGGAAGGGGACTTCGGAGGGGAAGCCGCGTCGACGATGCGCGCAGATGCCGCCCTAAGTGCTCCGTTCACACCCGCCTCCTTCACTCCCTGCAGCATCGCGTTGTAAAGATTCCGGTTCGTTTCTACCTCGCGCTGCAGCACGTTGTAGCGGATCGCCTTTTCGCCCTGCGACGACACGAGCCCGGACTGCTGCTTGTACAACGCGGCCAGCCGTTGCTCGATCGCCAGAGCTGCTTCGTAATCGCTTCGCGCCCGTTCCACAATCTCGGCGCGCTCTTTGGCGATCGCAGCCTCGAGCTCATCAATCTGCGCTTTGACGCGGCGCACCCGGTAGTGATCGGGCGTATAAAGGGCGGTCAGATCCGCAAGCTCACGCCGCAGCTCCGTGCGCTTCACCTGATATTCGTTCAGGGCGCCGGCGGTCATGGATGCAGGGAGAGCTTCTACCGGATTCTCTTTGGCCGCCTCATAGCGGGCTTGCTTTTCGATTCTGACGGCCTGCGCCTTGGTGAGATCCTCTTCCAACCTGCGAAGTTTCTCTTCCGCAATGTTGTCCTTGCCGCCCATCATCATCAGGCCGGCCGATTGCGCATAGGCATGCAGTCGATTTTCGGATTCCTCGAGCTTCTGCTTTTGGGCGTCGAGCTCGCTGGCGAGCCACTCCTTGGTTCGAAGGCTGGATTGCCGTCGGACCTCCAGCTCCTGCGCGATAAACTCATTCGCGAGGACATTGGCGGCCTTGGCGGCCAGGTTCGGATCCCGAGCATAGAAGAAGAGCTCCACCAGAGTAGTTCCCCGATGGGGGCGGATCTTCATGTTGTTCTGGATCGCTTCAATGAGCTCTAACGTCTCATCCTTCTTAATCTCCTCCCCTTCGCTCAGGCCTAACAGCGCAGCAAGGCTCGTCCGCGCCGGGAGAAGGAGGTGGCGATGGGCCTCCAGTTGCGGGAGGGCACGTCTCACGACGGAGTCGCTCTTCAGGAGATCGACGCGGGTTTGAATATAGGTGTCCTGCGAGAAATTGACTCCTTCGGACAGGTTGCGTTCGGTCTTGAGCGGGTTGTCGTTCGGCTCCAGTATTTCAAGCAGTGCTCGCCCTTCGTACATGGGAGACTGGACGCGGCTGATCAGGTAACCGGCAAGACCGCAGAACAGGCAAGCAACAATAATGATCCACTTCTTTCTGTACAGAACGTGCCATGCCTGCACCAGGCTGTTCGATTCCTCGTCCGTGTTTGCCGGCCCCTGAGAGACATCCCCGAGCGCGGTTGCGAGAATCCGGTCCAGCTTCATCTCGAGCCTTTGCAGGTCACTGAGACTTACGCTCCGATTCCCGCTCTTCTCGATTGCGTTCCCTGTATTTCGCGTAAGAGATGTTTCCATTTGTTGGACCTGCCTACCGTCGCCAGATTGCAATACCGGTACCTATCTGCACACCGCCTTCCAGCGCCCGATAAAAGGCGCTTCTTGCAGCACTGTTTGGAACGAAGAGGATATCTTCGGGGAGAAGCGGAACGTCCTTGGCCTTGCCCGCCATGATTTTCTTCATGTTGATTGCGATCTCCTGACGCGCGCTGGTCGTTTCTTGCTTGCGAAGGATTCTCACTTTGTCGGAGGCCGCTGTGCTCAGCATGCCTTCGGCAAGCGAGAGCGCCTGGAGAACGGACAAGCTTTCGTGTTCGTTCAAAACAAAGCCGCCTGGCTTACGTACGTCCCCGATCACATAGATCATGTCCGCGCGCGGCACTGAAATCACATCATGCGGCTGCACCAGAATGTTTTCCTCCGGATTTTTGGCCTCCATAATGGAGCGAACACTTACTTTGCCGATACTGACCTTCCTCTCCATGTCGTTCACAACATCTTTCAGCGGGAGAGGGCCCCATTCCAGAGAGCGAGTAATCACGATGCTGTGGCCTGCATCCGGACGTAAGCCTTCACTCATTGACAGAACCTCAAAGAGGGTCTTCCGGCCCTGCACCTGCACAATCCCCGGTTTGTTGACCGCACCGAGAACAGAGACAGGCTGGCTTTGCATTTCCACAAGATTCAGTGCGACGCTCGGTTCCCGGACGAAGCTTGAGAGGCGTTTCTGCAGCTCCTGCTCCAACTCTTTCACGGTCAGCCCGGCCGCCTGGATGCGGCCCACAAGAGGAAGGCTGACGTGCCCATCACTGGCAATACGAACCGGGTCCTTGGAGATTTCTTCGACGTTTAAGGCGTGGATGGAGATCTGGTCTCCAGGGCCGAGAACGTGGAGACCGCGCGCTTTGGCATCTACCGCTACCGGTCCTTCCTGAGCCGCAAGCGCAAACGAGGAGACAAGCGGCGTCAGTGGAAAAGCGACGATGGCGATAAGTGTCAGTGGTACGTACACGGTAAGACCCTCCGATTGTTCAGCCAGGAGTTTGGGTAGGCGCTTGGAAGAGACATGGATACTCCCTTCAATCAGCACGCAAAAACAGGCAAGAGTGCGGCTCCGCTATTCCTTGTCTGGATTTGGTCCGGCCGAACGTACGAGACCCTCCACAAGTCCAGCAAGGTGACGGACTTCACTGCTTAGCTGGCGGAAGGCGGCTTCGCCTTCCAGTGGCAGTCGGGTGGGGCGGCCTGCTTGCACCGTCTCTCCGACAACCGTCATAAGTGCGAGGCGCGCGAAGTCCGACAGGCTGCGCGACCGGAACAGGATACTTGCGTTCCGTACGTTTTCGTACTCGTCCTGGGATACCCGAAAACTAATCAAACGACTGCGTGGGCGGGCGGATTTCATCCTCTCTGTGCCTTTCGACTGCACTCGTTCATTTCGCGGTGAAATCTCATGGCGGAGCGAGTGGCAGGGGACGCAACTTCCAGATGATTGGAACTAACTCGAAGGAGCGCGTCTCGGATAGGCTACCGCCATATCAGTACATCTCAGCTTCGGGATGCACTGCACAAGAACATTTTCAAGTCTGGGCTATCGAGGAAGAAGCCGTCAATAGAAGTGTCCGCCTGTCACCGTGACAACTTAGCCTAATCAGTATCTTGCGTACAACTAGTACTTACTATTGAAAGCACAGGGATCAAAAGTGGTGCAGTTGAGGATAGACTCAAGGGGAAAAGAAGATTGAAAAATCTAGAATCCGGCAGGGCCGGATTCACGTCAACAACCAAGATCGAATTACCGAGCAGTTGCTGTAAGGACTGTTGCAACGGAACTTCCGTGTATTGCCATGCCTGAACTGGAGCTGCAAGTGACTGATCATATACCCGAAGCTATCGCGCAACCGAGCCCCGCTGAAATCCGCCGGCAGATTGGCCTCATTCTCAACTCTCCGCAGATTTCCAAGTCCCCACGGCTGCGCCAGTTGTTCCTCTTCACCTGCGATAGGGCTTTGAATGGGGACAGCGCCAGCCTGAAGGAGTATGTCCTGGGAATTGAAGTGTTCGGAAAACCGGCAAGCTTCGACCCAAGGCTTGATACGATTGTACGGGTGCAAGCCAGACGTCTTCGAAATAGAATCAAGGAATATTACAACTCGACAGGTATTAACGATCCGGTTGTAATTAAGTATGAAGCCGGCTGCTACGCTCCTAAGTTCAGTCGCAACCTCTCGGCTATTCAGAAGCGTGCCGCTGCTGCGCCGGACTCGGTCGAAGATCGCAATGTAGCTGCGCCCTGACGGCAGCAGAAGGAGCAGCATTCTCCCTCAGTTGCATCTCTGATCCCGGTCCCGGGGCGACGCGATGGCTGAGGACGGCAAACTGCGCTTGCTCCGGGGGGGCGGCAAATCTGGAGCGGCCAGCGGAGACCGGAAGGAAACAGCCAGGATCTGGCGGCGGTGGAACAATACGTTGGAGGCGCGGGCCGGAATCGAACCGGCGAATAAAGGTTTTGCAGACCTCTGCCTTACCACTTGGCTACCGCGCCACGGAATTGCGGTTCAGGATAACGACCCTGCCCCTGGGAGGCGAAGGCTGGAGGCGCGGACCGGATTCGAACCGGTGATGGAGGTTTTGCAGACCTCTGCCTTACCACTTGGCTACCGCGCCACTGAACAGTTTCAGGCTATCGCGGCTGGGACCGATCCGTCAATTGCCCGGTCCGCGTCCGGCTCGGGGAGTGGACCGGCTCCTGGCTCCGTTTGGCTCTCGATAGGAGAGCAGGTAAGTGGGGGGGACGAATCCCGATAAGTCACAACAGATAGGGCGAGCGCCAATTCTTAGCATAGGCCGTATAGTACTACCTCTAGATATAACGTCTGCTATCTCTTTGCGGCGTTCCCTACATCTCAAACGCTGGCTTCGAAAACAGTCATTAAAAGGGCGAAGTTAGCACAAAACTGGACAGCGGCGCGCAGTTTAGTAACTAGTGCTAATGGCGACGTTTTGGCGATCGCTTGCCGGCATCTCCCTGTTCACATTCCGTAACACTTCGGCATAGCGGGTAGCCGCCACGGCAGGAGAATGGTGGACTGCAATGTATTCTTGAGCGCGCGCCCCGATCTCTCGGGCGTGTGCCGGAAATCTGGAGAGCCAGCGCATAAAGGTAGCCAGCATGTCCTCTTCTGCTAATCCGGCATCAATACGGATGCATGCCGCTTCCGGATAGCGCGAGTTTTCCTCCGCCGATGTCAGGAGCACAGGCTTGCCAATTCCCATCAAACGGATCGTAATGCCGCTGGTTTCGCCTGCTGTGGGATACCGTAAGTTGATGCATGCGTCTGTGGCAGCAGCCAGAGTCCAGAAAAGGCGGTCTGGGGTATATCCAACTCGGTAGATGCCAGGCGAGGAAAGCCACGGAGCCAGGGATCGCTCCAGGTCCGTCGAAGCGAAGTCGCCCGCGATCAGAAGCCCAACCTTCTCCCCTTCCCGGCGCATCCGTCGAAACACTCTCAACACCGTGGATAGCCGCTTGGATTCCCGTAAATGGCCAAAGACTGCGAAGAGAAACTCGTTCGAGGGTATTCCAAGCGAAGACCGGATAGCTGCCACTTCCTGCACGCCGGGACGGACCGGTTCGGGAAGCAGGTGAGGAACTTCATAGACCCGGGCGTTGGGCGCGTGTCTTCGAACGGAGGAGGCAGCAGCTGGATTATGAACGATCACCGCCATCGAGGATTCTGCGATACGGCGAAGCATCGGGTACTCGTAGTACCGCGGATCAGCGGCTGATCGCGCGCGCTCCCGCCACAAGCTTCGAGCCAGCGGCAGACTCCAGGAGCCGTAGTTGTAAACAAACTCTTTAACGTACTCCTCCTCCGTCAGCCTCCCCAGCAGGAAGTGATGCAGGACGGCATCGTGCAACACCACGACGCCAGGCTTCTGAATCGCGAGCGAGTAGATTTCGTTATGCAGCCGGTTATTGCCCAGGTGGTACAAGGGAACGTCGCAGGTACGCGAGCGGATACGAACAGACACCTCCCGTTTCAAGGCATCGAGTAGAGCGGCCGAGTAATCGGCCACTCCTGTCCTGGCGGGTGGCAGGGGCGAGAAGAATCCGACGGTCAAATCTTCTTCCTGCGTCCAAACAGGGCTGTCCCGACTCGAATGTGCGTAGCTCCCTCTTCGATCGCTACCTCGAAATCATTCGACATGCCCATCGAAAGACAGGACAGCCTGTGCTCGTCTGCAAGTTTCCGAAGGCGTTGAAAGTACGGGCGCGAATCTTCCGCGTTCTCGCTCCATGGGGGCATGGTCATGAGTCCCCGAAGGCAGAGATTGGAACATCCCCGGATTACCTCGATCAGCTCGGGAAGATTCTCAGGTGCGACGCCGCTCTTGGCCTCTTCTTCGGAAAGCTTCACTTCCACGAAGACGTCGAGACGAGCGCCCGCTTCATTCAGGCGCCGGGCCAGTTTGGGCGTATCGATAGTGTGTATGAGCTGGAAAAGAGCAGCAGCTTTCTTTGCCTTATTCGATTGCAGATGGCCAATGAGGTGAAATCGGGCGCTCGCGAGCGCTGCTACCTCTGGCGCCTTCCTCTCGAATTCCTGGACATAATTCTCCCCGAAGTCGCGAATGCCCAGCGCGTAAGCTTCGTGAATCACGGACGCCGGAAAGACTTTGGTTACAGCAACGAGCGTGATCTCTTCGCGCTTGCGTCCTGCCCGGCCCGCCGCTCGCAGAATTCGCTCTTCGACCTCCTGTAATCGTTCTTGAAGCACGTAAGCAATTATAGGGGGTTGACGCGCACTATTACTTGAGCGACATGAGAGAGCAGATCAGCGCGTGCCACGAGCCGCAGGAACTCAAGGCCGCCATCGAGCGTTTCCTGTCGAGCGCAAGAAATCCCACCCTCATCGAGCCCGGAGAAGATCCGTTTGCGCTGGCGCCTGGGCAGGTTTCGCTGGAGATTCATCACTCGTGGCTGTTGCTGCAAGTATGGGATGCCAGCCGGAACATCGTGCGGCGACTGATTCGCCTTGATTCAGAAAAGGCGGGGCGGATTGACGTCATTTTCGAACGTTTCGGAAGGCGCACCGGAAAACTGTCTCTGGTGGACCTGGCGCGTCCAGACCGTCAGGAGGCCGGCAAGCGCAGCTACAGGCAGGCTTTCCGAGAGCAGTTCCGCCGCTTTCTCCGTCGCCAGTTCCCACGGTGGCAACTCGCAGAATTGAGCACCGAGCCGGATTTGCAGCATTCCCTGTCGCCCGCATATCCGAGGGCAATGCTCCGTAAGGGGACTTCCGCGTGGGCAGCAATCGCATCTCCGCCCGACCATTCCGAGCCCTCGGGTTGCCTTACTTTCGGACTCATCTGGCTCGAATATTTGCGCCGTCGGGAACCGAGGTTATGCGTAGGAGGGCTCGCTGTCTTTGTACCGAGAAACCAGCATCTGACAACAGCGCTGCGGATGCGTCTGCTGAATCCGGACGCTGCACGGTATCTCCTGTTTCTTTACGACGAAGACGGTTTCGAGGAAGTGGCGGATCTCGCCGATTGTGGAAACCTGCAAACCTCGCTGCCTCCGTGGCGGCGTTCGGATGGCCTGGACGATCCTCTTGTAGAGCACCTGCAAAAACTCGAGCACGTCGAAGTCATCCCAGCCAACGACGGAACCCTTCACTTTCGTGTTCGAGGGCTCACCTTTGCCGTTTATCGCGAAGGCAAGGTTGTGTTCGGTGCGGAAACTAAGACTGTTGCCGACGCGTCTAACTTCAAAGAACTGGAACGGATTGCTGCTGAAATCGGCCGGCTGCGTGCGGCGGAGGCGCCGGACCGGCGAAATCCGATCTTTCTGAAGAAGCCGGAGTCGTGGCTGGAATCGAGTGTCCGCGCCAGCCTGGTGGAGATTGACCCGTTTCTGCTGCCGTCACCCGTCTACGGGCAGGTTCCGGCATTTGCCGGCGGCGATCGCGATGTACTCGACTTGCTTGCAGTTGAGCGGCAGGGGCGCCTGGTGGTTGTGGAGCTGAAAACCACAGCGGATCCTCATCTTCCACTGCAAGCTCTTGACTATTGGATGCGGGTGGACTGGCATGCCAGGCGGGGAGATTTCACGGCTTGCGGTTACTTTCCGGGTGTCCCGTTATCCACACAGTCGCCCCGGCTGCTGCTGGTTTCGCCGGCAATGTGCTTCCATCCCACAACCCAGGACGTGCTCCGATACCTGTCGCCTGAAATCGAAGTGGAGAGGGTTGGACTTAACATAGAATGGCAAAGGCGGCTGAAAGTACTGTACCGTGTGCGCGGCGCCGGAAGCGCACAATGGGCGGCCGCAGAGCAGGAAAGAGGTAATGGCGCGTAATATTTTGTCTGAGATTCGTTCCGCGATTGCATCGCTGAACCCGCAGGAGGTGAGAGAGGCAGCCCTGCGGCCCGTGTCGATCGGCCTGATGGCCTCGACCCGCGAGGCATTCGAGGCGATGGAGGATTTTTTCTCCACGCATTCGGTGTCGAACGAACGAAGACTGGAAGCCGTCAGCATTTTGCATCGGGTCAGTGATCCCGACGAGTACGGGCAGTTCGACCTGATGGTGGTGGAAGAGGGTCTGCCACTCGCCACCTCGAATTCTTTCACCTTCTATGAAGACGATCCGGTCAGAACTGTTCGGGAAGTTTTGGACGAACGCAACGACCTCAGCCTGTCCCTTGCCCGGCGTTTTCCCCCGTTTCGTCAAGAGGTGACATCGCGCGTGATTTCGGCGGTCTCGAGGGAGAACGCGATGTTTTCCCTGGCGACGGCCCTTCCGAATATCGTTCCCGGCTTGTCCCTCCCCTGGGCGGCGGGAGAGTTTGCCTCCGACACCACGGTTCTGACGGCCAATCAGATCCGAATGGCCTTTCTCTTGAGCGCCGCAAGCGATCGTGATATCGGTTTCCGGGAGCAGAGGACGGAGATCGCTTCGCTGATTGCTGGAGCATTCGGCTGGCGTTCTGTCGCGCGTCAGCTTGCCGGAAAGATTCCGCTCGGTGGAGGACTCATTCCTAAAGCGGCGATCGCCTATGCGGGAACCTGGGTTGTCGGTATTTCTCTCGACCGGCTGTACCGCATTGGCTATCACTTAACTCGAGCCGAACGGCGCGCAGCGTACGAGGAAGCCTACGAACGCGGAAGGCAAGTCGCGTCGGCGATGATGGACGCGTTCCGGCAGAAATTGCCGTAGGCTCTTCCGGAGAGGCTATCTTCCACATCTCCAGCGGCGAAACGCCTCAGACGGCTATCACGTCTTGTTAAAATCTTGTACGGATTCTAAATACTTGGGGAGGAGACCATGAAAGCACGCATCGCGGCCGTTGCTTTAACTCTAAGCGTCGTCGCTTTAGCGGACACGCTAACCAAGAAAGACGGATCGACAGTAGACGGTACCTTTGTGGGGGGCGATTCGCGGCAGGTTCGCATGCTCGTAGGGGACAGCGTGCAATCCTTTGCCATCAGCGATATCACAAGCATCCGCTTCGGCACGTCTTCCACGACGACATCGACGTCCACGACGTCATCCACATCCACCTCGACGGCCGCGTCCGCTTCTTCCACCGGCGGCAATATTCTCCGCCCCACGCCGGACGCCAGCACCGGTTCCTCAGCTACAACTGCCTCCGTCAAGACCGGTGTAGAGATTCCGAGCGGGACAGCAATTGTGGTCCGGATGATTGACGACATCAACTCAGAGCGCGATCAGGTAGGTCAGACCTTCCGGGCAAGTCTCGATGAACCGATCATGATCAACGGTGAAACGGTCGTGCCTCGCGGAGTTGATGTCGTGGTCAAGCTCGTAGACGACAAAGAGTCGGGCCGGTTGTCTGGACGAACGGAGCTGACACTCGATTTGGTATCGATGGTTGTGAACGGCAGAACGATCGATATCGATACGGCAGCCGTCACACAAGCCAGTGAGTCAAGGACAAAGCAGACAGCGACTCGAGCGGGCGCCGGAGCCGCGATCGGCGCCGTTATCGGCGCAATTGCCGGCGGCGGCAAGGGAGCAGCCATTGGTGCTGCCACCGGTGCAGGGGCAGGCACCGCGGTGCAGGTCCTGACAAAGGGACAGCGCGTGAGTATCCCGTCTGAGACGCGCCTCCAGTTCACGTTGCAGCAGCCCGTTAAACTATGAGCCGTGCTCTTCTGGCGTTGTTTGCGACAGCTACTGGCTTATTGATTGCGCAGCAGCGGGCTGTAGAGGGGAATCCCTCATCGCGTGTCCGTGTCATCATCTACGAGGATCTGCAATGCTCGGATTGTGCGAGATTTCGCACGATGCTGGATCAGACATTGCTTCCTCGCTTCGGAGGCGAGGTTGCCTTCGAGCATCGGGATTTCCCGCTCGCACGGCATCTTTGGGCGAAGCGCGCCGCAGCAACGGCGCGGTTCTTCGATGAGCAGAATCCAAAGCTGGGTGTCGAGTTTCGCAGAGCAACGCTGGCGAACATCGCCAACATCAGTGAAGCAACCTTTGACCAGCACGTTGAAAGCTTTGCGAGAACGCATGCTGTCGACGCGGCTGCGGCGAAGGCTGCACAGCGCGATTCCCGGCTCGTCAAGCTCGTAGAGCAGGATCTGGAAGAAGGCGTTGCTCGCGGCATCGCCCGCACTCCGACGGTGCTGGTTGACGGACAGGCGTTTGTGGAACCTTCAACGCCGGATGAAATTTCCAAGGCGCTTGAAACGGCGGTGAAGCGGAGCAAACAGTGATGGACCGTCCTGTCGCGATTGTGACCGGGGCCAGCCGTGGGATTGGCCGAGGCATTGCGTCATGCCTCGCATCAACGCACTCCGTAGTAGCCACCTATAGAGGACGGCGGGATGCGGCGGAGTCGCTTCAGGCGAGTACCGGCTGCGACATCTTCCAATGCGATATCGCTTCCCGCGAGGATCGCGAAGCATTGCTCGCGTACGTAAAAGAGAAGTACGGACGGCTGGACCTGCTCGTGAACAACGCAGGCATCGCACAGCGGGAACGGCGGGATGTGCTCGAAGCAACGGAAGAAAGCTTCGACGAGCTGATCGGCACCAACCTGAAGGGGCCTCACTTCCTCACGCAGTCGGCGGCCCGGTGGATGCTGGAGCAGGGGAGCGGGCGCATCGTTTTCATCACTTCGATTTCTTCCTATGCCGCCTCCATCAATCGGGCGGAGTACTGCATCTCCAAAGCGGGGCTCAGCATGTCCGCTGCCCTTTTCGCTCAGCGGCTCGCTCCTGCCAATGTGAAGGTGTTCGAAATCCGTCCGGGAATCATTCGCACCGACATGATCGCGACCGTTGAAAAGCAGTACGAGGAGAGGATTGCAAACGGTCTGCTACCTCAGCGCCGCATGGGAGAACCGGACGATGTTGCGCGCGCGGTTCGCGCGATTGCGGACGGCTTGTTAGATTATTCGGCGGGCCAGGTGCTGAACGTCGACGGGGGATTCCACCTCCGCAGCCTCTAACTACTTATCTTCGAGAGCCGCGGCTGGGAAGCCTCGCTGTTCTCCCGCGTTGACGGCTCCGCCCAGCAGCACACCGACCAGGCTCAGCGCGATCAGAATGCCGAGCGCAGCGCGAAGATTGATGGCGTCGGCCACGAACCCGATCACCGGCGGACCGGCGAGGAATCCAAAGTAGCCCGTTGTTGTAACAGCCGCTATTCCTGCGCCTCCTCCTGCCCGTCCAGCAGCGCCGAACAGGATCGGCACGATCACGGAGAAGCCGGCCCCGACGGCCGCAAATCCGGCAAAGGCGGAGCCAACCGTGTGGAACCCAAGAGCGATGGAGAGTCCGGCCGCGGCAAGCGCGCTCCCGGCGCGTACGAGGAAAGCGCTTCCGAAACGATCCACAAGGCGGTCTCCCATCAAGCGCCCCAATGCCATGGCTGCGGAGAAAAAGGCATAGCCGGAAGCGGCTGTTCCCGGGTCGGCGTGGAGGGATTGGCGCAGGTAGACGGCAGTCCAGTCTGCCATTACGCCTTCACTCAACAAAAAGCAGAAAGCGAGAATGCCAAGCCCCAATAGAGGCCGCGTGATTCGGGCAAACGCGGGTCCGTGAGGCGTTGCGTCAACACTCGCAGGCAGCAAGCCGCGCACGGAGAGGAGCGTGCACAGGAGTGCGAACGCACAGACGGCGATGAAGTGCGCTTGTGGTCCCATGCCATTTCCGGCGACAAGACCTCCGACTGCCGCACCCGTCATCCCGCCAAGGCTGAACATGGCGTGAAACAAAGACATCGTCGAGCGGCCCACAAGCCGCTCCACCGCGACGCCGTGTGCGTTCATGGCGACATCCATGGCTCCTGCCGTTGCGCCGAACAGGGCAAGCGCCAGGCCGAGCGTTACGGCGTCCGAGGCAAACGCCATCCCGGGAAGCGCCAAACAGAATCCCAAGCTCGCGACTATCGTCACGAGGCGGCTGCCGTGATGGGAAATCAGCCACCCGGCGAGCGGCATGGCGGGAATCGAGCCGATTGCGACTCCGAGGAGCGAGAGGCCCAACGCCGACGCGGATAATCCGAGCGAGTTCTTTACCGCAGGGATTCTAGACACCCACGTGGCGAAGATGACGCCATGGAGGAAGAAAAGGAGGAGAACAGCGTTCCGGCTGGGGGTGATGCGATTCGTTATCTTGACCCGCCCTCCCTCAACAAGTATAGAAGCAGGCAGGATCAACCTAGCGTTCGGTTCACCCCGTGCACATGATACGGCACGTAGTAACGCGGATCGTCGTCGCGGGTGACGAGGTCGAACCCGGCATCGGATAGAAACTCGCGGACGAACGCAAGAGTCCGGAAGTGCTCGCCCTCACCGCGATCGGCCCGAAAGTCGTGCGCCGCGATGCAGACGAAACGGGCGCAGGAAAGAGCCTCTTTGCAGCCTGGGAGGGCCATGCGTTCCGCTCCCTCGATATTCATCTTCAGGAAATCGATTCGCCCGATACCTTGTTCTTTCCAGAAGCTGTCAAACCGGACGCCGCGGACTGGGTAACTGGTTGCGCTGGGAGCTCCGGCGCGGACATAGTTCGACTCCCAGACAGGAAGCGTCTCGATCTGCAAGTCTCCCGGCTCCTCGACGCAGGCCAGGTTGCGAAGGACTACGTTTTGCAGCCTGTTGCGCTCGCAGAACTTGGTCAAAGCGGCAAAGGATACGGGATGTGGTTCCAGCGCCCAGACGCGGCCGGTCGGCCCAACGGCTCGGGAGAACGCAAACACATCTTCGCCGCGACCTGCGCCAATATCGACAATCACATCTCCGGGTTTCGGCTTATATACGTGAAACCAGTAGTCGTTAGCATCGCGCAGGTACTTCTCCGCCATGCCCACCCAACGCTGCCAGTTCGGCTGCACGTTGAACATCTCAGGATCCGCAAAGAAGTGCTGGCCCACGCGCCTCATCCAGACTCCGTCCCAAAAGACTTCGATATCCGCGCCTCCAGTCGCCTCGCGCGCTATTGCTGTGGCGCGCCGCGCCAGTTCCTCCCTGCCGTCAGGACAGTCGAGATCTTCTACTACTGATCGGTCAATCCACATCGCGTACTTCCATTGTCGAACGCCGCGCCGTTTCCATGGCAACTTCCGGCTCCTCAGGCTCTCTGGCATTGCAGAGAAAAAATGGAGAGAATTGTTAGTCGATGATGTCAAGGCCGTTGCCCATTTCGCTGGTGCAGCGCCTGCGAGTCTTCCGCGATACCGCGATGGCCGCGATGCTGCTCCGGATCGGAGTTGCGGCCCTCTTTCTAGCCCTCTTACCCGTGGCCGCTCAGGCTCCGATACCGGCTCCTGATCTGGCATCCGGCCGGCTTCTTGTTGCGTCTCGCGGCCTTGGGGACCCGAATTTTGCCGAAACCGTCGTCCTGCTCGTTCAATACAACAACTTCGGGGCAATGGGCCTGGTCCTCAACCGGCGGACCGACGTGCCCATTTCCCGAGTTTTCGCAGAGCTCCCGGAAGCCAAGGATCGGCCGGATCCGGTCTTCGAGGGTGGTCCCGTAGAGCGCGGAGGGCTGCGCGCCCTCTATTGGTCAAAAACGAAAATCAAGGGTCTCGTTCCGGTAGTTCGCGACGTTTATCTCCTGTCAGACGTGAAGCTGCTGCGGCAAATTCTGTCGAAGGAGCGCGGGGAGGAGTCTTTGCGAGTATTCGCGGGCTACGCGGGCTGGGGCCCCAAGCAGTTGGAACGGGAAGTCGAAATGGGAGCTTGGCACATCTTTCGGGGCGACGCGGCCACCGTCTTCGATTCCGATCCGGCCTCTTTATGGAATAGGATGATTGAACGAACCGCCGTTCGGATCGCACGAACGCCGGTTCTAAGAGAGGACCCCCGATGAGAAACGTTTGGGCGCTGGCGGCAGGGATCATCGGCGGTGGAATCTTGCTCTGCGGCCAAACTTCGGATTTGCCCGCTCCGACATCCCGCAAGGTTGACTTCCGGAAGGATGTCGAGCCAATCTTCAAAGCACGCTGCATTGGCTGTCATGGAGCCAAGCAGCAGATGAGCGGCCTCCGTCTGGATGCTCGGACACCCGCTCTCGCCGGTGGCTATTCCGGGCCCGTCATTCAGCCCGGAAAAAGCGCAGACAGCCTACTCATCCACCGGGTGGCAGGCATGAAGGATCTCAAGGCTATGCCGCCTGGCGGAAAGCGTCTTTCGGCCGATGAGATCGCGATCCTTCGCGCCTGGATCGATCAGGGCGCCAAGTGGCCGGAGGAGACGTCTGCAGCTGTCAAGGATGCCCCGGTGCGTTCCGACCACTGGGCCTTTCAGCCGATCCGCCGTCCCCATGTCCCCAAGCCAGCGGACTCCGCGTGGGTCCGAAATCCGATTGACGCCTTCATCCTCGCACGGCTTGAAAAGGAGAAAATCAAGCCTTCACCCGAGGCGGCAAAGCGGACGCTTTTGCGGCGGCTCAGTCTCGACCTTATCGGCTTGCCGCCAACGCCAGCCGAGATGGCTGAGTTTCTAGCCGATACGCGCGCCGACGCCTACGAGCGTCAGGTCGACCGCCTTCTGGCGTCGCCCCACTTCGGGGAGAAGTGGGCGAGGCACTGGCTGGACCGTGCGCGCTATGCCGATAGCGACGGCTACGAGAAGGACTGGGCAAGGCCGTATGCGTGGCGGTACCGTGACTGGGTCATCCAGGCTTTCAACCGCGACATGCCGTTCGACCGCTTCACGATTGAGCAGATCGCCGGGGATCTGCTCCCTGGCGCAACCGTGGAGCAGCGGATTGCGACCGGCTTTCACCGGAACACGCTTACCAATCGGGAAGGCGGGATCGACAACAAGCAATTCCGATTTGAGAACACCGCGGACCGGTCCAACACCATGGCGACAGCCTGGATGGCGCTGACCACCGGTTGCGCTCAGTGCCACGACCACAAGTACGACCCCATCAGTCAAAAGGAGCACTACCAGCTCTTTGCCTTCTTCGACAACGTAGAGGAAGTCGACATCGATGCGCCCCTGCCTGGAGAGCTAGGCCCCTACCTCGCCAGTTATCCCCAGTATCGCGCGAAACGGGAAGCGCTGCTGAAGGAGTACAACGTTCCGGAACTGCAGGCTGCATGGGAGCGCCGAATGCTCGAAGCGGCCGCTAATCCTGGCAAATGGTCGGACTGGGATCTCGCCTGGGACTGCCTGCTGAAGCTGACCGAAGGCGGCGACGGCGAGAAGATCATACGCATTCCGAACGAAAAACGTACGCAGCGGCAGCGAGACATCCTGACGGATCACTTTATTCGGAACTACCACTTCGCGGTTGGGCAGACGCGCTACAAGGAGCTGAAATTTAAGGAACTGGACGAGAAGCTGCGCGCGCTGAAGGAAACGTATCCGCAGTTGACGCAGGCGATGGTGATCGAAGAGAGCCCCGAGCCGCAGCCCACTTTCCTCAGAGTGCGCGGCGACTACAAGGCGCTCGGAATTGAAGTGGAGCCGGGCGGTCTTGCGGTGCTGCCGCCGATCATCCCCTCCAACGGGAAGCGTGCAACCCGCCTGGACCTTGCACGCTGGCTGGTTTCACCCGAGCATCCTCTGACGTCGCGCGTTGCCGTCAATTGGATCTGGCAAGAGCTGTTCGGAAAAGGCATCGTGCGTACCGCGGATGACTTCGGTACCCGAGGTGATCCCCCAACTCACCCCGAACTTCTGGACTGGCTGGCATCGGAATTCATGCAGCAGGGGTGGAGCGTCAAGCGGCTCATCCGTACGATTGTTACGTCGGCGGCGTACCGGCAGTCTTCCGCTGCGCGTCCGGATCTCCGCGACGTTGATCCGGACAACCGGCTGCTGGCGCGTCAAAACCGCTTGCGGCTGCATGCCGAGCTGATCCGTGACTCCGCGCTGGCGGCGAGCGGTCTCTTATCGACGGAAATCGGAGGGAAGAGCGTCTATCCCCCGCAGCCCGCCGGAGTTGCCGAGCTGGGCTACGGGCAGAAGGACTCGTCGGGGTGGAAGGAGAGTACCGGCCGGGATCGCTACCGCCGGGGACTCTACATCTTCTACAAGCGCAGCACCCCGTATCCGATGCTGGCCAACTTCGACGCACCCAAGGCCAATGTCCCCGCTTGCAGCCGGGAGCGGTCCAATACGGCGTTGCAAGCTCTGAACCTTCTCAATGATCCGGTCTTTTTCGAAGCGGCTGCTGCCCTGGCCTATGTAGTAGTCAGCGCAGAGCAAACATTTGCAGACAGGCTGCGGCTCGCCTTTGAGCGTACGCTCGGCCGGCCGCCTGAGCCACGCGAACTGGAACGGTTTGCGGCATTTCTTCAAAAGCAGCAGAGCATCTTCGAGCGGGAGGCGGAGTCGGTGGAAATCTCGACTGCCAAACCGCCCAGTGTGAGCGCCCGTGAGATGGCTACGTGGGTCTCGTTGACTAGTGTTTTGCTGAATCTGGATGAGTTCCTGACCCGGGAGTAGACATGAATCTAGAGCAATTTCTCGCCATTCAATCCCGCCGTGATTTCTTCCGTTCCTGTGCAGGCGGAATCGGCACGATTGCTCTGGCCCACCTGCTGCGGGAAGACGGACTATCTGCCGACGTCCCGGATCCGATGGCCGTGAAGAAGCCGCATTTTCCGGCGAAGGCAAAGAATGTGATCTTCCTATTCATGGAAGGCGCTCCGAGTCAGATGGATCTTTTCGATCCGAAGCCGGAATTGCGAAGGTGGCACGGCAAACCTCTTCCGCCATCGCTGACAAAAGATCTGAAGCTGGCCTTCATCAAGCCGACAGCGGCAGTCCTTGGCAGTCCCTTTGAATTTCAAAAGCACGGACAGTGTGGCATGGAGATCTCCGAGCTCCTGCCGCACACGGCAACCTGCGCCGACGATATCTGCCTGATCCGTTCGATGTATAGCGAGGCCTTCAATCATCATCCCGGCCAGCTGTTTCTTTTCACCGGGCATATGATTGGAGGACGCCCAACGATGGGTGCGTGGGTGACGTATGGACTGGGCAGCGAGAACCGGGACCTGCCTGGTTTCGTTGTTCTGACGTCGGGAGTCGGCACGAGCGCCGGCTCAGATAACTTTTCGAACGGATTCCTTCCTTCGACTTACGCAGGCACAGTCTTTCGCAACACGGGCGACCCCATTCTCTATCTTTCCAATCCGAAGGGGATCAGTAAGGAGTCCCAGCGCGCACGGCTCGACCTGCTCAAAGAGTTGAATGAGGATCACCTCGCCCGGACCGGTGACTTGGAAATCTCCTCGCGCATCCATGCCTACGAACTGGCCTACCGGATGCAGATGTCAGCGCCCGAACTCCTTGATTTCTCCAAGGAGCCGCAATCCATCAAGGAGATGTACGGCATCGACCAGGAGACGACGCGCGCTTTTGGAACGAACTGTCTGCTGGCGCGCCGTCTGGTCGAGCGAGGAGTTCGCTTCGTGCTGCTGATGCACGCAAGCTGGGACCACCATAGTCAGATCGATAAGGGATTGAGGCGGCAGTGCTCGGTTACCGATAAGCCAACGGCGGCGCTCCTCAAGGACTTAAAGCAGCGCGGCATGCTGGATGAAACGTTGGTGGTCTGGGGCGGGGAGTTTGGCCGCACGCCGATGTCCGAACTGCGCCGCCCGGATGAAGCGGACAATGCAGGCCGCGATCATCACCCGAACGGCTACAGCATGTGGCTCGCCGGCGGCGGCATCAAGGGAGGGCAGGTCGTTGGCAAGACGGATGATTTGGGCCTGAACACTGTCGAGGACAAGATTCACGTACACGATCTGCAGGCCACGATCCTCCACTGCCTCGGTCTTGATCACACGAAACTGACCTATCGGCACATGGGTCGCGACTTCCGCCTCACTGACGTGGGCGGGCAAGTCGTGAAGAAGCTGCTGGCATAAGACGACACCGCTATTCTGCGCGCAGCGCAACTGCGGGATCCACAGAAGCGGCGCGCCGTGCGGGGATCAGCGCGGCTCCGAGCCCGCATCCGGCCACCACCATGCCGACCGCCGCCAGGAGCAGCAGAAGGCTCTTCCGGTAGGGCTGCGTGTACTCGTCGAGAAAGGCTCCGACGATTCCTGTCCGTGGCGCCCTGGTCTCCGGATCCGGAGGCGCCAGATGGGCAATTGCATCCAGCTCCTGCTGCGCTTCTTCCAGGCTGACCCCCGGCCGCAGACGCGCGATCGTTTCGAAACGGCGCTTGTGGTGTTCAGGAGAACTCGGACGAAACGGCACCCAGAGAGGGAAGAGAGGCCGGTGAATCTAGAAGTCCGGCCCCATGACTCCGATGATCGTTACGCGACTCCATCAAGCAGAACGGACCGGCCAATGATGCCGGGGTCTCCATGGAAGTGCCTCCGCCACAACCGGTCGCTCAGAATCGTGACTGGCGGCGCGGAAGCACGCGGTCAATCAGGCTGAAGATTGCAGTATTAGGGCCGATGCCCACACTGAGGATGGCAACTACCAGGATGGCAAAATTCCTGTTACGCCCGAGCGAACGGAGCGCCTGAGTCAGGTCGTGCCGCAGGAGGCTCCACATGAATCGGCTCCGCGAACGCTAATGCGCAAGGTCGGCGGGCTTAAGACCTTTCCGGAAACCGCCAAACTTGAAGGGTGTCGCTTTGTAATCGCCTACCAGGTCCACTTTACTCTTGGCGGGTATCTTCCGCTCCATCCCTAGAACCCAATAAGCGGCATTCACCAGAAGACGGCGGAATCCTTCGTTCTCCAGATCCTGCGAGGACCCCATCGTAGTCGTAAAGATTCGCGCCTTCTTTCCCTTGGCTCCTGTATAGGTCTTGACCCACGCCACCGGACGCATGGGGTCGTTTTGCGGTCCCTCGACAGGCGAATCCGAAGGCTGCATCCCGGCAAGCACCTGCCCGAGAAGCAGGGGCTGGCTGTCGCCGGGAAGCGGCATCGCGACTTCGTAGACGTCCGTGGGACCCCAGATCTCGCCATCTCGGATGCCGCGGAGGATCGGATGCTTCTCCTGTCCTTTCACAATCCGCCCTCTCGTGCTTTGCTTGCCATGTTGACCGTGATGCTTGACCCATGTTTCTCCCAGCACCTGGCGGCCGAATCCGCCGTCCCATTCCTTGCTGTTCCACGTGTACCGGTGATAGGTCTTGCTGGTCTTGAGATCAAAGGCGTGCGTCGCCGTCCGCAGACCGATGATCGGCTTGCCGGACTCGATATAGTCGACGAAGTACTTCATCTGCTCGTCCGGAAGGTCCCGCCATCGAGTAAACAGAATCATCAGGTCGGCAGTGTCGAGAGCTTCGGCCCCCGGAATATTGTCACGCTGGTTGGGATTAATCGTGCCGTCATTCCGATCAATGGCGAACAGCACGGTGCATTTGAAGCCATGGTGCGTCGAAAGGATTTTGGCTAACTGCGGCAGGGCCTCTTCGGAACGGTACTCTTCGTCGCCGCTTACCAGCACGATGTGCTTGCCCTTGCCGGGACCTCGGGTCCCCTCCAGCACCAGTGTCTGCGCAAGCACTGTCTGCGCAACCAGGATCTCGGCAAACGCCGCCAGCAGAAACAGCAATGCGAAGCGAAGGGAAGCCGGGTTCATGACCTCTGACCTTTCTCGATCGGGGCGCTTGGCGCGCGCCCGTTCCCCGAGTATCGTACTACGGCAATGAATTCGAGAGGGAGACGGATGCCCGGCGGGGTCCGTTGTCAGCCTTGGTGGTATCGTTCAGAGAGGCCAATCCACCGGCTCTGCGGTCGATACTTCGATCCACCCCTGCGATGGCAGAGCATCCATGGGCAAGCCGTCCTGCCAAATGGAGATCTGCAGGCGAACGGTTGCATTGGCAGGAGCAGAGAGGCTTCCAAGGGGCAGCTTCCCTTCGAGGATCCGGTGAAAGGCGAACTGACAGCCTGGGTCATCGCTACAGGCGACGCCGTTGTTGGCGAAGACGACCCGCACCACACGCTGCTCCGGATTGTTCGGATCGTGCGGCCGCAAGATGAAGCGGGCCTCCATGCCGCTGCGTGCAGTGGAGAAGCCTGGCTCGAAGTCCAGGCGCAAATACAGATTCTTGCCATCGGTGCCGTAGTGCAGCTCCCGGATCAGGAACCTCTGGCCGTGCATTGCCCCGCTTCGCCCGTCGACCCGGTAACTGCCCGCGCCCATCCACTCAAAGTAGGACGTGACTTCTCCATCGATCGTGGGCAGAATCGGCCCGGTCGGCGCCTCATGAACTTCCGTGACCGCAACCCGCAGAATTGGGCGTGACAGCTCATCGGGCGGCGCCAGTCCGAGGACCCGATAGACATTGGCTAAGTGTGCGCGGTAAAGCTGGTCGAACTCTGGCCGGTTGGCCGAATCGTGCTCCGGACCATACCACCAGTTCCAGTCGCTTCCTTCGGCAATCAGAAGCTCCTCGAACGCGAGCTTCTTCGCCTCCTCGCTGAGCGAGGTCCCCTCGGGTCCATTCACTACGCGCTGGTATGTTTCGCGGGCCCGCAGCAGATACTCCCAGGCTTTGTTATCCTCCTCCGAGCCAATCCATATGTCGAAGTTGGCATTGATCCAGGAGCCGGGAAAAATGCCGCCGATCTCCTGCGGCTGGCATCGTTCGAGAGCCTCACTGACCGTGAGAGCGGAGATCCTGGGATCGTCCGTAATCTGGCGATACAGCTCTCGGAGGAAGGGACGTCCGTTGCGGTCGTAGTACTCCCAGGCATTCTCCCCGTCCAGAATGATGGGCACCAGAGCATCCTGCCCGCGGGCGAGCAGGGAATGGCAGTTTTCTCTGACGCGGTCGAGGAAGTGCGTCGCCGCTTCCTGCGCCTCCATCCGCGAATAGACGAAGCCGATGAGGTCGCTGAGGAGGTGATCGCGGAAGAGGCCGAGCATCATTGCGTCCTTCTTGCACCAGGCGTACAGCCGGTAGATCTCCTCGACTCCCGCCGGATGGCCGAGCGTCCGGCTGAGCACCCCGTTGTCGCTTGCGAACCACCGGAATCCAAGGTCCGCGGCAATTTTAAGCGCTTCATCGGAGACCGAACCCTCGGAAGGCCAAAGGCCGGCGGGAGTGAATCCGAGCTTTTCGGTCATGTAGTCCCGAGCCCGCTCCAGTTGCACGCGCGCATCCTGGGGATACCGGAAGCGGCTTGGCAGCGGGACATAGGGATGGGACACTTCAGCGATATTCGAATCGCACAAGAGAGGCAGGATCGGGTGATAGAACGGCGTGATCGAGACTTCGATCTGTCCTTTTTCAGCAAACTCCCTGTAGACGGGAAGCACTTTCCGGCAGATCTCAATCTGCTTCCGGCCCATCAGCGCCTGGTCTTCCAGGGTATAGTTTCTCCCCTTCTCGAGCAGGTATCGGACTTCGTCGTCCTTCTCCTTGAATTCCTCGTCAAACCACGCGAGTTGAGACAGAACCTGAAGGTCGCGAAACGCTTGGGGGTTGAAGAACCGGCGCGCCCGGCGAACGTTGCGATCGGCAGCGGCCCACGTGTCGTACAGCTCGCCGTACCGGGGGTATCGATAAATCATGCGCCCCGGATTTGCCTGGAAAAAATACTGGAGGATGAATTCCTGCTCCTGATCGGTTAGCTCCTCGGCAGGACGCAGAGCCTGCCGGAGAAATGCGTCGGACGCTTTTCCTGACGCATATTCTTCAAGCTGCACCACCATGGACGGGACAAGGTTGAAGGTCTGGTGAACTTCGGGAAATTCCTCCAGAATCTTCACCATGCCGTAGTAGTCCTTGAGCGCATGCATCCGCGTCCAGGGCAGCTTATACTCCTGGGACACCAGATCCTTGTAGAAGGGCTGGTGCATGTGCCACAGGAAGCAAAGATAGATCTGCGCCATGAAAGCTATCTCGAGAAAAAGCTCCGGACCGGTCTGGGCGGTTCCGTCTTCCGGATCGCCCGCCACAGAATATCATTCAATTCATCGTCGTCAATCCGATCCGCCTCGCTAAAATCCATCGCAGCCGACCTCGCCGCCGTCGGCGAGTTCTCCGGGTTTCTTTCCGTAAGCGATACGCGCGGCTTTTCGGCTACATATGGCTCCAGATTGGGAGTGCTCGAGAAAGCCGCTGACATGGGACGCGCAGCGGCATCGAAGTGTGTCATCGGTTTCAGGCCGAGAATTAATTCCATGGTTCTCAGCATCGAGGTGGTGTTATAGAGGGTGCTGTCGACGATGCCTCGCCGGGTATAGGGAGAGAGAACGAACGCCGGGGAACGGTGCGAGTCGACGTGGTCGGGCCCATTCTGTGCGTCGTCTTCCAGTAC
>ERZ777003.2376-NODE-2376-length-22330-cov-10.678429_pt1 | contig 22330 bp, 18 predicted proteins | sample MGYA00374956_ERZ777003 | MGnify/ENA primary metagenome ERZ777003 (study PRJEB29302, sample SAMN06268252) | bioreactor metagenome | isolation source: Joint BioEnergy Institute, California, USA | place: USA:Joint BioEnergy Institute, California, USA | collected... | reverse complement strand
GGCAGCGCGTGGGGCACGCTATTGCGTGCCGGGAAGTTCCAAGTTCCACCCCCCCCAAGTTCCAAGGAAGTTCCAAACACAAAACACAAAACAACAAAACACAAATGAACATAGCACACGAGTTGCGGCGAGTGACCAGCGACCAATGACAAAACCAAAATCCCCAATCCAAAATGAGATATCACGCTCCTCGCTTCCCCAACTCTTCCTTCAGCGCTTCCACCTGTTCCTGAAGGCGGCGGAGCTGCGTGACCAACTCGGGGAGGCGGCGGAGGGCGGCTTGTTCGCGGAGGGATTGGCGGTGGGGGAGGGCCGGCATGCCGCTGACGACCGTTCGCGCGGGGATATCCTCCGCGATGGCTGAGCAAGCGGCAGCCGCGGCGCCGTCGCCGATGTGGATGTGATCGCGCACCGCCGTCTGGCCGCCCAGCACCACGCCGCTGCCCAGCACGGCGCTGCCAGCCAAGCCGGTTTGGCCGACGATGATGCAGTGCGGCCCGACCTGCACGTTGTGGCCGATTTGCACTAGATTGTCGATCTTGCTCCCCGTCCCGATCCGCGTCGCCGCGAACTTGGCTCGGTCGATGCACACGCACGAGCCGATCTCGACGTCATCCTCGACCACCACCGTGCCAATCTGCGGGATCTTCTGATGCCGCTTGCCGTCCCAGCGATAGCCGAACCCGTCCGTCCCCAGGACGCTGCCGGCATGGATGATCACGCGATTGCCGATCGTAATCCGTTCACGCACAACGACATGCGCAAACAGCTCACAGCCGTCGCCGATCCGCACGTCATCGCCGATGCACACGCCCGCATGCAGCGTGCAGTCCCGGCCGATGATCGTGTTGCGACCGATGACCACATGCGGGCCGATGCGCGCGCCGTCGCCCACCTTTGCGGTGGGGTCGATGACGGCTGACGGATGCACGCCCAATGGCGGCCGGGGCACGGGTGGGGCGAACAGCTCCAGCACGCGCGACACCGCCAGATCCGCATCATCGACGCGAAGCAGCGTTACAGCCAGCGGCTGGCGCAGGCGAACCTTCTTTTCGATAATGACAGCGGCGGCGCGCGTCCCAGCCAGCTCGCGGGCGTACTTCTCGCTGGCCAGGTACGACACCTGGTTCGGGCCGGCGTCGGCGAGCGTCGCCACGCCGCTGATCGGCTGGTCACCGCCGCCCTCCAGGCGAACGCCCAGCGTCTGCGCGATGTCGGCGAGTGTGATAGCCACGTCTGATCGGGCGAAAGGCGTGCTTTACCGCCCGCCCTTGTACTGTGCATCCAGGTGCGCCAGGACTTCCTCGGTGATGTTCACCGTCTCGGCTGCGTACAGCACGTTGCGGGCGTTGAGCAGGGCCCGAAGCTGATCGATGTTGATCGCGTCCAGGTTGTCGGGCAGCTCGGCTGCCTGCTCGGCGATCACGATATCCAGCCCGCGCTGCTTGGCGACGGTGGCGACGGCGGCTTCGACCTTGCCGAAGAGGGTGGCGATCCGCTGCTTCTGATTGCGCTGGATCTCCATCTGCATCAGCTTGCCCCAGGTCTCGAACTCGACGGTTGCCTGGATCAGCTCGCGGTTGCGCTCCTGGTACTGCGGGCTGTCGGGCTTGAGCTGGTCGCGGGCTTCCTGGAGCGTGCGGATCTGCTCGCGCTTCTGGCGGACGGTGTCCTCCATCCGCAGACGCTCCTGCTCGAGCTGCTGCTGCAGGTCGCGGGTTTCCTGCATCTCGTTGAAGATGCGGGCGGTATTGGCAACACCAACCTTCGACTGCGCCATCGCCAGCGCCGGCAGGACCAGCAGGGCAACGGCGACAACAAGCATGCGATTGATCGATCCGAGCATCGTGAATCCTTTCTGCTGCGTTTTGACAGGATCATCTGAAACGACGTGCCGCGCCGCGTCAAGGACGGCGCGCAAAATCCGCGCGATGCGGACAACGTTCACGCGTTTACAGGGGATAAGCAACGCAGGTCGTCAGTTGACGATGCCGAACGAGAAGCTGAAGACCTGCGTGTCGTCGTCATCGTCCTTGGTGACCGGGATGGCGAAGTCCAGCGCCAACGGCGCCTGGCCGAAGATCGGAAGCTGGATCCGGATGCCGGCGCCGACGCTCGACCGCAGCATGCCGAACCGGAAATCCTCCTCGACCGTGCCGAAGTCGCTGAACACGACGCCGCGCAGGTTGTCGCCAGCCAGCGGGAATGAGACCTCGACCGTGCCCGTGGCGATGAAATCGCCGCCGATGCGGTCGTCATCCGGCCCCGAGCGGGGCGAGATGCCACGGTATTCGAATCCGCGCAGGCTGCCGATGCCGCCGCCATAAAACCGCTCGAAGAACGGGGCGTCGCCTTCGATGTAGCCGGCGTCCAAGCGAACCGCCAGGATCGTGCGGCGGTCCAGCAGGTCTTCATCCAGCGTGTGATACCAGTTGAAACCGGCTGAGAACTTCGTGAACGTCTCGCCGCCGAAGACGCCGAACTGCTCGATGCCGAAGTTGGTGCTCGTCCCGCGATAGGGGAGGAAGCCGCCCGCCGTCGTGTCGCGGCGGATGCCGATCCCGAGGCTGGTGAGCGTTGTGTGACCTTCGTAATCGAGGATCTCGGGCGCGCGCTGGGCGGGATCGTCGATGTCGTCGATCAGCACATCCTCGCCGCGGACCGTCAGGGATGCCGACCAGTTGTAGCCGAACCGCTTGCCCAGCGAGACGCGCCCGCCGCCGCGCCGCTCGTCGTAGTCCTCCCGGACACGGGTGCGGTAGTAGGCTTCGGTCGTCAGGCTGTAGGGCTGATCGAACAGCCACGGCTCGATGAAGCGGATCGAGGCGTTGGTCGCTTCGGTGCCCGGCTCGAAGGTGACGCGGAATGTCTGGCCAGCGCCGACAAAGGCGCGATCTGTGAACAGATCGTTCCACGAATCCGGCACCGCGCCGATGTCGAAGTTGCGCTGCTCGTAGCTGATGTTGCCGCCGACACCGCCGTTGGAGTTGACCCCCGCGCCGATCGTGAACGACGCGGTCCGCCGCTCAGCCACCTCGATCAGCAGATCGCGCTCATGCGGATCGTTGCCGATCGGGGTCATGACGACCTGTTCGAAGTAGGGCGTCGAACGCAGGCGATCGCGCGCGTCAGCCATTTCGCCGGCATCGTAGAGCTGTCCCGGCGTCATGCGCAACTGCCGGAGCACGACCTTGTCCTGTGTGCGGGTGTTGCCCTTGACGACGATCCGCCCGATGCGGAACGGCTTGCCTTCGCGGATGTCGTAGATCAGGTCGATGCCGCCCGGCTCCTGGGAGTAGACGCGCTTGGCGTCGACACGGAGGTAATCGGGATCGTCGATCTGCGGCTGATAGATGTAGCCCAGCGGGCCATAGGCGCGGACGATCTGGCGGATGTCGCGCTCGAGCACTTCCTGATCGAACACCTCGCCTTCGCGGAGATTGAGTTTCTCCCGCAGCTCGCGTTCGGAGAGGTTGTGATTGCCGCGGAACGTGATCGATCGCACCTGGTAGCGGGGGCCTTCGTCGATCAGGAAATCGATCTGCACTTCGCTCTGATCCGGCGACCAGATGATCTTCCGGCCGATGCGGGCGTCGAAAAAGCCTTTGGACTGGTAATAGCGGCGCAGGGCGGCAACATCATCTTCGATCTGATCCGGGTCGTACGTGCCCGGGCGGAACATCCAGATCCAGGTACGCGTGCGGATCTGCTTCTTGAGGCGGTCTTCGGTGAAGCTGTTGGCGCCGACGAAGTTGATGTTGCGGACGCGGACCGACGGCCCTTCCGTGACCTTGAAGATCAGGACGCCGCTGCGGGTGAGGGCGTCTTCGAGGACCTCGACCTGGGCGTTGGGAAAGTTGCGGTCGCGGTAGAGCTGCTCGATGGCCTGGCGCGCGAGGCTGATGCGGAACGGCTCGATGGCTTCGCCGGGTTCGACGTTGACGACGGCGCGGATGGTTTCGTCCGGAATGCGGAAGTTGCCGACGATGCGGATCGAGCGGATCTGCGATTGCTCGCTGACCTCGAAGACGACGATCACGCCGGTGGCGGTCGGCTCGACCTTGGCTTCGACATTGGCGAAGCGGCGAAGGTTGTAGACGCGCTGGTAGTCTTCGGCGACGGTCTGGGGGTCGAAGGGCGCGCCGACGGTGGTGCGGACGACGTTGAGGATCTCAGCCGAGGAAACGAGACGATTGCCGACGATGCGGATGTCTTCGACGGTCCGGCCAGCCAGATGCGGCGCCACGGCGACCGGCCCGACGGCGGCTGGCGAACCAGCCTGCACGCTGCGGGCAGAGGGGACGTTGGGCGCACCTTCCTGCGCCGTCGCGATGCCCGGCAGAGCAGCCGTCCATGCTGCAGCGCCGATGGCGACAGTGTATACGGCCCTGGCGATAGCTCCTTGCCCGCGGCACCCGTTTCTCAAGCCCTGTCCCTCGTTGGCGTTTCCTCGACTGGCACCCGGCGCCGTAAGTGACGCCATGGCAGCTAAATGAGGCGAAGTTTAGCGGGCAGGCGAGCGATGTCAAAATCCGGGGCAAGAATGGAGAAGGTGGACGGCTGAAGAAAGAAGGGGAGTTGCCGGTTGCCAGTGGAACGAAGCACGACAGTGACCGGATCCCCACGATAGCGGGCAGCAGGCAGCGCGCAGGCGGCGAGCGGCGGATAGCGAAATCGATCTATCGGTGTTCACCGGTGTTTATCTGTGGTTCCAGTCCTAACCGGAGTTCTGATCTTCTGTCTGCTTTGGTAGGCTGTTGCGGTTTACCGCATTGAGGAGTCAGACATGAAGGATCGGATGGTTGTGCTGGAAGGGCTGGAGGCGCGGCGGCTGTTGGCGGCTGTCTATCCGTCAGCCGTGGAGCAGTATCTGGTGGAGCTGATCAACCGCGCGCGGGCCAACCCCGCAGCCGAGGCGGCTCGGTTCGGCGTCAACCTCAACGAGGGCCTCGTCCCGGGCACGATCACCGCCACGCCCAAGCAACCGCTGGCGATCAATCCCTACATCACCGACGCTGCCCGCAAGCACAGCCAATACATGATCCTCAATGATGTCTTCAGCCATACCGGCCAGGGTGGCAGCAATGGCGGAGACCGCATGCTGGCAGCCGGTTACACCAACATCTCCGGCTGGGGCGAAAACATCGCCTGGAGCGGCACGACCGGCTCACCGCCCGATCCGCGCACGACCGTGCCGCAATTGCATGAGGATCTGTTCGTCGACGAAGGCATTCCCGGCCGCGGGCATCGGCTGAACATCCTCGACCCCGACTGGAAGGAGATTGGCGCCGGCGTTGTCAGTGGGCAGTTCACCGATTTCAGCGGCGGTGTCCAGCGCACGTACAACGCCGTCATGCTGACGACCGATTTCGCCGTCAGCGACAACACGGTCTTCCTCACGGGCGTTGCGTACAGCGATCTGCTGACCGATGACGACTTCTACACGCCCGGCGAGGGGCTGGCAGGGATCACCGTTACCGCGACGCGCGTCGGCGACGGCGCCGTCTTCACGACGACGACATGGGAGTCGGGCGGCTATACGCTGCCGCTGCCCCCGGGGACGTACGAAGTGCGCGCCACCGGCACGGGCCTGGGCGGCGTGGTCATCTGGAAAGACGTCGTCATCAGTACAGAGAACGTCAAGCGGGACTTCCGTCCGGAGCTGGCAGCCGATCTGACGCCGCCCAAGGGCGTCGCCAACGCGCCGGACCACAAGCTCGCGGGCGGGACAACGTACACGTTCACCGTGACGTGGTCGGACAACGTCGGCATCGATGTCTCCAGCCTCGACAGCAACGATCTGCTGGTGACCGGGCCCAACGGCTACAGCTCGCTGGCGCAGTTTGTCTCGGTCAACCAGGGCGCCAACGGCACGCCGCGCACGGCGACCTATCGCATCAGCGCGCCCGGCGGCAAGTGGAATGTCAACGACAACGGGCGTTACACGATCTCCGTCCGAGCCGGCGAGGTGCTCGACACCAACGGCAACGCTGTGGCGGCTGGGACGCTGGCGTCGTTCAATGTGCAGATCGCCCTCGATACGCAGCAGATGAAAAGCGGCGGCGACTTCGACGGCGACGGCAAGGAGGACATCCTCTGGCGCGATTACGGCACGGGCGAAAGCCAGCTCTGGCTGATGGATGGCGCGACGATCAAGAGTGTCATCAACTTGCCTGTGACCGCCAACACAGCCTGGCGGATTGTCGGCGCCGGCGACTTCAACAGCGACGGCCATGACGACATCCTCTGGTACAACCAGAGCACCGGCGGGCTGGCATTCTGGGCGATGCACGGCACGACCGTTGGCGTCTACACGCAGTTGCCGACGGTGAAGTACCTCGACTGGACTGTCGCCGGGACGGGCGATTTCAATGCCGACGGCCATGCCGACATCGTCTGGCGCAACGAAAAGACGCAGGGCACGCTGGTATGGCTGATGAACGGCAAGGGCGGGGCGCATTCGACGATGCTGCCGACGGTCCGTCATCCCGACTGGGTGCTGGCTGGCGTGGGCGACATGACCGGCGATGGTCGTGGCGATCTCATCTGGCGCAACACGCGCACCGGCGGCAACCTGATCTGGCAGATGCACGGCACAGCCATTCGCGGCGTGATCACGCTGTCGCAGGTGAAGGACACCAACTGGTTCCTCAGCGGCATCGGCGATCTGGACGGCAACGGCACGCCCGAGCTGCTGTGGCGTCACCTGGTGACGGGCAAGAATCTGGTCTGGCTGATGAACGGCACAGTCGCGACGGGCACGGCCCCGTTGGCGGCGGCGTTCACGTAAGTCGCGAGACACGCGTGGCGCGGGCTGCCCGCCCGAGGTTCACGCTCGACGGTTCACCCCGCACGTGCATCACGGGGGCAGTGCACGTGCGGGATATTTGTGCGCAGTCTGGACGTGGTGAAGACGTCCCCGAATAGACGCGAATTGTCACGAAATTTCGGTCATTTCGTGCGCCCTTCGTGGATCATTTCGATCGATTGCCTGCCGACATCGCTGTAGGCGCAGATGGCAATGTGCCCCGGTAGGCGCACGTGGATGGTGTGATGCCACCAGCACGGAGGCGGATTGCCATCCGCCGCTGCAGGCGCATCGCAGGGTCCACCTTGGCGGACCAGCCGATGGAGCAGGGCAGGCGACGGGATGCGCGTGCGCGACGCCCATGCCAGAGGGCACAGGCATCCTCTCTGCGGTGAACTGAACCTGAAATCAGTCGATGTCCTGCGGGACGGGTTTCACCTCGACCGGCTTGCGCTTCTCAGCCGATTCGTACATCGCATCCATCAGCGCCGACAGAAGCACGCCATAGCGCACCGGGGATCGCAGCGGCTCTTTGCCCTGGATGGCTCGGATGAAATTGAGCTGCGGCGTGCCGGCGCCGGGGGTATCCAGCTCCTGCCGCACATGGGGATAGACTGTCTTCTCCCACCGGGAGACCTGCAGCTTGTGGCCGTACTGATCGGTCTGGATCAGCAGGCGATCGGTCATGATCTGGATGCTCGTAGCGAACTGCGGCACGTTGCCGCCGAGGCTCACGCTGCCCAGAGCGCCGTTCTGGAAACGCAGCGTGGCGACGCCATTGATGTCCACCGGACAGCCGACCGTGTCAATCATGCAACTGACCTCGACCACCGGGTCGTTCATCAGCCACATGATGGCATTCAGCAGGTGCGCGCCGGTGTCATACATGAAACCGCCGCCGGAAATAGCGAGATCCTGTCGCCACAGGCCGGTCGTCCCCTGCATCCAGCCCTGCGATACCCAGCCGTTGATCACCTGCACCTTCCCCCAGTCGCCTGAATCACGCAGGCCGGCCAGGTAGCCGTACTCAGCCGTGTGCGGCGCCTGGTAGGAGATGCACAGCAGCTTGCCGGACTTCTTTACCAGCCGCCACAGGTCATACGCCTGCTCGACGCTGGTGACCATCGGCTTTTCCACCATCACGTGCAGCCCGCGCTGCAGCGCCGCCTTCGCCTGCTGATAGTGCGCCGTGTGCGGCGTGACCAGCACCACACCATCCAGCTTCAGCGACGAATCATCGAGCATCCGCTCAACCGCGTCGTACTCGGCGGCCTCGGGAAAATACTCCTGCTTGAAGCGGGCCGTGCGTTCAGCCATAGGATCGCACAGCGCAGCGACTTGAGCCTCGTCCTTCAGGGTCTTGAGATTTCCGGCGTGAATGCGCGCGTAGCCGCCACAACCGACAAGTGCCAGACGGACCATGGGTATTCCTCCACCAGATGCCGGGGGCATCTTAGCGTCAGGGGTCCGGCGGCAACAGGGAGGTCCTATCGGCTGGGGATGATCCGCGTGCCGATATCCTCGCCGCGGATGACGCGGGCGATGTTGCCCGGCTTCTTGAGATTGAACACGACCAGCGGGATTTTACGTTCCTGGCTGAGCGTGATGGCCGTCTTGTCCATAATCTTCAAGCCGTCGGCCAGCACCTGATCGTAGGTGATCTCGTGATAGAGTTTTGCGGTGGGATCTTTCTTGGGATCAGCCGAGTAGATGCCATCGACCTTGGTCGCCTTGAGCAGCACATCGGCATGGATCTCGGTGGCGCGAAGGGCGGCACAGGTGTCGGTGGTGAAGAAGGGGTTGCCCGTGCCGGCAGCGAGGATGATGCAGCGGCCTTTTTCCAGGTGGCGGATGGCGCGGCGGCGGATGAACGGCTCGCAGACGCTCTGCACGTTGAGCGCCGACAGCACGCGCGTCGGCTGGCCGAGCGATTCCATCGTCTCCTGCAGCGCCAGGGCATTGATGATCGTCGCCAGCATGCCCATGTAGTCGGCTGTGGCGCGGGCGATATGGCCATCCTCCGCGAAAGTGGCGCCGCGGATGAAGTTGCCGCCGCCGACGACGATCGCCAGCTCAACCCCCATCTGCGCCACCTCGACGCACTGGCGAGCGATGTTCTCCAGTTCAGCCGCTTCGATCCCGAGCTCGCCTTCCTGCCCGAAACCCTCACCGCTGATCTTCAGCAGGACCCGTTTGTACTTCGCGCCGCCAGTTTTGGAGTCAGCCATAGGCGGCGGATTATATGAGCCCGACCGCCGGACGCCAAAGCGCCGCCCGCACCGCTAAAACGCACCTGCGATTGACCGCCGTCCGCGGGCATCTGGCCCGGAGGCGCCAAAGGCTGTATCCTGTCTGCCCGGACAGCGGAAAAGTCAGTCCCCAACAAGCCGAGGAGAAACGATGCCTGAGCTGAAGATTCGTCAAGATGACTGCGCACTGGATTTCCTGTCGCTGGGTGCCCTGGTGCACCGTCTGGACCCGGGGATCATCCCGTTCCGCCGGGCCAAGTCCTGCGAAATCCATGTTTCCGGCGGCGAGTACAACGTCGCAGCCAATCTGGCATCCTGCTTCGGCTTGAAGACCGGCATCGCCACGGCCATGGTCAACTACGGCATCGGCGAGCTGATCCAGAACGCCGTCCGCGAAATGGGCGTTCAGCCGTTCTATAAGTGGTTCGAGCATGACGGCGTGCGCGGGCCAAACATGGCGACCGTCTACTCCGATCGCGGCGCCGGCGTCCGTGCCCCGGTCGTCTTCTACAACCGCTCGAACGAAGCCGCGGCGCTGCTCAAGCCGGGCGACTTCGACTGGAAGAAGATCATGGCCGGCGGGCTGAAGTGGTTCCACTCCGGCGGCATCTTCGCGGCGCTGTCGCCCACCACGGCTGAGCTGATCATCGAAGGCATGAAGGCCGCCAAGGAAGCCGGCGCCGTCACCAGCTTCGACCTCAACTACCGTGCCAAGCTGTGGGCCAGCGTCGGCGGCGAGAAGAAGGCCGTCGAAACGCTCCGCCGGATCGTCGAGCATGTCGACGTCCTGGTCGGCAATGAGGAAGACCTGCAGAAAGGCCTGGGCGTGAAGGGGCCGGAGGTCGACAAGCGCGAGTCGAAGCTCGATCCGCAGACCTTCTTCGGCATGATCGGCAACATCGTCGAGAAGTTCCCGCATGTGAAGGCCGTTGCCACGACGCTTCGCGAGGTGCACACGACCAACCGGCATGACTGGTCAGCCGTGCTGTGGCTGGATGGCAAGCAGTACGTCGCGCCGACGACGGCGCTGGACGTGGTCGACCGCATCGGCGGCGGCGATGGTTTCGCAGCCGGCCTGATCTATGGCCTGATCGCCGGCCGTCAGCCAGAAGAGGCCCTCCGCCTCGGCTGGGCCCATGGCGCGCTGCTGACGACCTTCCCCGGCGACGTCACGATGGCCAAGCTGCCCGAGGTCGAAGCCTTCGCCAAAGGCGGCAGCGCCCGCGTGCAGCGGTAAATTTCGCCGGCTGATGGCGGTCCATCATCAGCCGCCTCGCCGGGCGCTTGTAATGCCCGGCGAGGCGGTTATGATAAGGGACCCAAACGAGGGCGATTGGCGCAGCTGGCTAGCGCGCTTGCATGACACGCAAGAGGTCACTGGTTCGAGTCCAGTATCGCCCATTGACGTAGGTCCTGCCTGATCAGCAACTTGGCTGATGTCCGCCGCGGTGGTGGGCGGCTGTGTTCCGTGGAACACCGGGCTGCTGTGCCCCTGCCGGTGGACCGAAACTTCCCTCCCCGACAGCCCACGGATCGCAATTGCAGAAAGCTGCAGGCATGTGCCCATGCGCCCATGCCCCAGCCGTAACCGTCAATGCGTATGGACGCTGAGCGAATCCAACTGGCTAGCATTCCCAAAGCGCAGCGGGCGCCGGCTTGGTGGAACTGGAAGTCGGCTGCCATCGCGGGGATCCTCTTTTTCATTGTGACCGGCATCATCGCGGTGGAGCGGGTGATCGGCCCCGAAGGCACGTCCGACTTCCGGGGATTCTGGGAGGCTGCCCACGAAGTCTCATACAGGGGCGATCCGTACGATGCGGACGAAGATGACAACCGCTCCGATGTCCGCCGATACCTGCCGTTCTTCTCGATGTTCCTCTCGCCGCTGGGGCGGTTGCCGCGCCCGGTGGCGGGGGCGATCTGGCATTGCGTGGCCTATGCATCGCTGATCGGCTCAGCCCTGTTGTGCGCATGGTGGCGCCAGCGGGGGGATCGATGGGCGCTGTCGACGTATATCGTGTCGCTGGCGGCGACGACAGCCTACTGGATGGATCACCTGGTGCTGCTGCAGGTGGCGCTGGTAACGATGGGGCTGACGCTGGCGGGCATCTACCTGACCAGCCGGCGCCGGCCGCTGACCGGCGGCGCGCTGCTGGGGCTGGCGATCACACTCAAGCTGACGCCGGCGCTGTTCGTACCGTACCTGCTCCTCAAGCGCCGCTGGCGGGCAGCCATCGCCAGCGTTGTGACGTTCGTGCTGCTCTGCGTCAGCACGGTGGGCGTGTTCGGGGTGAAGGGGGCGTGGCGGCTGCACTGGCAGTGGCTGGTCGACTATGGCGCCACAGCCGGCGTGGGATTCTACGAAGCCGGCGAGTCCATGCGCTACAAGAATGCCTCCCTCCCGGGCGTGTTGGCACGCCTGCTCCTGGCCGAGCCGCACATCCCGCCCGGCACGGGGCTGCATCTGGCATCGCTTCAGCCGGAGACCGTGGCAGCCATCGCCGCGGCGGTGCAACTGGCGGCCCTGGGGATGATGGCGTATCTGTGCTTTGCCCGTCGTTCGGATGAGCCGCTGCGGCTGGCCGAGGTGGGGCTGGTCTTCGGCTTGACGGCGCTGTTCACGCCGATCGCCTGGACGCACCATTTCGTCGCATTGATCCCAGCCTGCGCCGCGCTCTGGCGTGCCGGTGACCGAGCCTCACGCACCTGGCTGGCGGCCTCCGTCCTGGCCCAGTTCACTCTAATCGACCCCACCCTAAGAGCCGCCGGTGGCGTACTCCTGGCAGACCTCCTGGCCACTGTCGGCACCGCCCACCTCCTGTGGCGCACGAGAACCGCTCCTCCCCAGGCCAATCGCCAGCCTGAAGGTCGCATCCACGACGACACAACAGTGCCGCTTGTCGGGGCGACGTGATGTCTGCCGTGGCGCGCATTGCCTCGTTGTCTGCACAGGCGAGGGCGCCCGTGCCACGGGGGTGGTGATCACCGCGGAGGCGCGGAGCCCCAGAGGATGATGGAGTGCCCGTGCGGGACGCCCGCGCCGCAGACCTGTGCATTGCGGTCTTTGGGCTCTTTGCGATCTTTGTACTGTCCTCGTGGACTTCGCATCTTCGACTGAGCTCTCTACTGATAGGCGCAGCGAAGGAAGTAAGTCGGCGTGCAGCTCCAGGCATGGCAGGCGCTGTTCAGCAGGACGTTGTTGTAGGGGCTGAGGTTGGGATCAGCCGGGTCGAAGACCTCCCAGAAGGTATCGGCGCCGGCCTGGACCATGGCGCCCCAGTAGGATTCGATTAACGCCATCGCCTGTTGCCGCTGGTTGCAGCGGATCATGGCGTCGACGACGTGATGGTAGAGATACGGCGTCACCGGGCGGAGGGCGTCGGGGTGGGCCTGGAGCGCGTCGAGGGCGGCTGAGCCTTCCTCGAGTGTGGCGATGCCGGCAAGGATCATCCATGCCTGCGTCGCCCAGGAGATCTGCCGATGGGGGCCGCTGACAAACAGCCGCTGCTGCGGATCGAAAAACGCCCGCCGGGCGGACTGCGTGAGCCGGTCGGCGAGCTGCGCGTACCGATCCGCGTCGGCTGAGGCGCCGATGCGCTTCGCCAGCTCGGATGACTGCCGCAGGCCATACACAAAGACGGCATGCATCGCAGCCTGGCGATCGAGCCGCTCGTTCCAGTCGATGAAAACCCAACTGCCCTCCGGCGCGGCAAAGAGATCATCGCTGCCCACGTACGTCGCCAGCAGATCAAGCTGATCGCAAACCACCGGCCACAGATCGCGCGCCGTGTCCCAGTCGCCAGCGGCTTGGGCGTAGTCGAGCAGCGTGGGGCCGTAGAGCGCCGCGTAGTCGATGATGAACTCATGCCCGCGCGCCGGCTTGGGATCTTCGACCACCAGTGCGGGGACGATACCGTCCTCCAGCCGAGCCAGGCCAGCAAAGAGGTACAGGCATCGCCTGACCAGATCGAACCGCCGGAACGTCACCGCGTTGGCCAGCGCCTGCAGGCGCAAATCGCCCAGCCAAAGCCGCCGATCTCGCTTGGGGCCGTCCTCAAAGACGGTCTGCATGCATTCGCGTAGCGTGCGGATCGAAACCTCGTCGATCTGACGCATCAGCGGCGAAACCTGCGCGGGCAGCTCGGGCGGCGGATCCCCGGCACTGGTGAGGGCGATGGTCTTGGCATCGTCGAGGCGGACGCCGTAGTGGTGTGAGGTGGCGATCACCTCGAGCCGTGCGTAACGAAAGGCGTAACGCCGCGGCAGGGTGACGGTGGCTGGCAGAAGATCGAGCGTGAGGATCTCATCCTGAAGCCACGATCGGCTGATCCCACCGGTAAACGGTTCGAACGGCAGGACCACTTCGCGCGGCACTTCGCCGAAACCCCATCGCAGGCGGCAGGGGGCGTCCATTGCGCGCCCGTGCGCAGAAATGGCGAAGGTGAACCGGCCGGTCAGATGCTCACCGAAGTCGAGGATGAGATGGTCGCCGGCGCGGAGCGTCCGCTGGTTGAGCTCCTGCGGCGTGGCGACGGTTTGCATGCGCCAGCCGCCGAAGGCGGCGGGATCCTCGACAGCCTGGACGATCTGCACGGGCGCGCACGTGCGCTCGTGCAGACGCGGCTTGAGAGATTCGGCGATCTGGATCCACTGCTCCCGCTGAGCGGGAGCAATCGTTTGTCTTTGGGGTTGGAGCATGGCTTGAGATGTTCTGTGTAGCATTTGGCTGGCGATCTTTCCAGCGGGGGACGCCGTCGCCACATCCTCCATCTCTTCGACGAATGAGCCGGAGACCGGGTTCACCAAGCCCACCCAATGCGGCTTCGAGGTCATCCCGGACCATGGAGCAGGAGATCAGGATAGCAGGGCGGCAGGTGAGTAGCAGGCAGCTCCAAAACAACAAAACACCAAACACAAAACGTCAGTTCCCCGGTTATCATGGCGTGCTGGGATACCCACGACCAACACGCCCGCCGGGCGCCCGGCGGCTATGGAAAGGAACGCGCCGATGACCATCGACGTGCTGCTGTTCGGCCCCGCCGCACAGGCAGCTAAGACCAACCGCCTGCCCGTCCCCGTTCCCGATCAGCCGATCGCCATTGCCGACCTGCGCACGCGCCTCGCCCAGGCTGCCCCTGCGCTCCAGACGTTCCTCTCGGCCAGCCGATTTGCCGTCAACCATGCGTTGGTCGACGACCAGCACACCGTCACCTCGGCTGACGAAGTTGCCCTCATCGCCATGGTTTCAGGGGGATGAACATGAACATCGACGTCCAGATCATCGACGGCCCGCTCGCTGCCCAGCCGACCTTGCCGCAGGTCGAGCACGCCGGCGCCATCACCTGCTTCGACGGCATCGTCCGTCCCACCGAAAACAACCGCCCCCTCCACGCCCTCGACTACGAAGCCTACGAACCGATGGCCAGCCGCATGTTGCGCGACCTTGCGCAAAAACTGATCGACGAGTTCAACCTGCTGGCTGTCCACGTCCAGCACAGCCGAGGCCGTGTGCCCGTCGGCACGTGCAGCTTCCGCCTCATCATCGCCTCACGCCATCGCAAGGAAGGCCTGGCTGCCGCCGATGCCTTCATTGATCGCCTCAAGCAGGACGTGCCCATCTGGAAAACGCCCGTCTACGCCGACGCGGAAGGGGAGGAGCGATGACCGATACCGCCTTCCATACGCCTGATGAGGCCCTCGCCGCGCTGCTGCCGCGGCTGACACCCGTTGATGTGGAGCAGATCCCCCTCGACCAGGCTGCCGGTCGTATTCTGGCGGTCCAAGCCAGCACCGATCGCGACTCGCCGCCGTGCGATGTCAGCTCGATGGACGGATATGCTGTTCGCCTCTCGGATCTGGCGTCGTCGACGCTTCCCGTTGCGGGCGAAGTCCGCATCGGCGCCGCGCCGCCCCCGATGCCCACCGGCAGTGTCCTCCGCATCGTCACAGGCGCGCCCGTCCCCCAAGGCGCCGATGCCGTCATTCGCCGCGAGGACACGGATGAATCCGATCCCGCGCGCATCCGCCTGCTCATTCCGCCCGGGAATGTCACGTCGGGACAGAGCATTCGCCGCCGCGGCGAGAATGCGCCTGCAAATCACCCGTTCCTCCGGCCCGGCACGCTTCTGACGTCCCCAGCCGTCGGCGCGCTGGCCGCGACCGGCTATGCCACCGTCGCCGTCCATCGCCGTTTGCGAATCGCCATCCTCAACAGCGGCGACGAGCTGCTCGATCCTTCGGCTCACCCCCAGCCGTGGCAGATCCGCGACTCCAACGGCCCCGGCCTGGCGTCGATGATCCGCCAATGGCCCTGGGCCACGCTGGCCCAGCGCCGCCGTGTCGCCGACGAACGCGATGCCCTGCGCGATGCACTGCAGACGATGCTCGACCAGGCTGACGCGGTGCTCACCACCGGCGGCGTGTCGGCTGGCGATTACGACTACCTCCCGCAGATCGTCCGCGACTGCGGCGGGCAGATCATCTTCCACCGCCTGCCCGTCCGCCCCGGCAAGCCGATCCTGGCTGCCGTCACCAACACCGGCAAACTCATCATTGGCCTGCCCGGCAATCCCGTTTCCGCCCTCGTCGGCGCAAGGCGCATGGCCAAGCCGGCGCTCCTGCGCCTGGCTGGGGTGTCGACGCCACCACCCGTCCCTCGCGTCACCCTCGTCAATCCCGACACAAAGACGCTCCACCTCTGGTGGTGGCGTCTCATCCGCCTGCGCGCAGACGGACAAGCCGATCTGCTGGACAATCGCGGCAGCGGCGACATGATCGCAGCCGCCGCCAGCGACGGTTTCGTCGAACTGCCCCCGGACGCCACCGGCCCCGGTCCCTGGCCGCTGTATCGATGGGAGTGATGATGCCAAAGTCCGATCGCCCAGCGCTTTCTCACGTCGACGACTACGGCAAAGCCGCCATGGTCGACGTCTCGCACAAGCAGCCGACCGTCCGCACCGCCGTGGCGGAGGGACGTGTCCGCGTCAATGACGATCTCGCAGCCGCCATCCGCGACAACTCGCTCGCCAAGGGCGATCTCCTGGCCGTCGCGCGCATCGCCGGTATCCAGGCCGCCAAGCGCACCGACGAGCTGATCCCGCTTTGCCATCCGCTGCCGCTCGACCATGTCACCGTTGACCTGCGCCTGGAGGGCAACATCGTCCACATCCGCACCGAAGCCCGCACGACCGCCCGCACCGGCGTCGAGATGGAAGCCCTCACAGCCGCCGCCGTGGCTGCCCTCACCGTCATCGACATGGGCAAAGCCGTCGATCCCCTCATGACGATCGAATCCATCCAGCTCGTCAGCAAGACCGGCGGCAAACGCGACATCCTGCGACCGGCAACCCGCCAGGAGGGCACATGAGCGACCAGCCGATCACCGTTGCGATCCTCACCGTCAGCGACCGCTGCGCCGCCGGACAGGCACAGGATCTGTCCGGTCCGGCCATCGAGCAGATCGTCACAGACAAGCTCCGCGCCGTCGTCATCGACAAGAAGTGCGTCGGCGACGAAGCCGACACCATCGCCAATTGCCTGCGCAACTGGGCATCGGCCCAGCCGGCGCCTGACCTGATCCTCACCACAGGCGGCACGGGCCTGGCGCCGCGCGATGTCACGCCCGAAGCGACAGCCGGCGTCCTCGAAAAACGCCATCCCGGCCTGCTGGAGCTGGCGCGCCTCCGCTGCTACCAGCACACACCGCGCGCATACCTGTCGCGCGGCGAAGCCGGCGTCATCCGCCGCTCGCTGGTGATCAACCTCCCCGGGTCACCGAAGGGGGCGACCGAGTTTCTGGAGGCTTTGCTGGACGTCCTCCCTCACGCCATCCGCATGACGCGGGGGATCAATACGGGGCACGGAGAGAAAGTGGAAGATAGAAGCTAGAAGGCAGATCATCTGCAGTCGGCAGTCTGCAGTCGGCAGTAGGCAGTAGGGAGTTGGCGGGTGGCAGTTCGCGATGGATGCCCTGCGTCAGATGGCGGCGAGTGACCAGTGGCAACCCCGTCATCTGCGTTCATCCGCGGCTCCAAAATCCGCAATCCGAAATCCGGAATCCAAAGCCTCATCTTCCCGCCGCTTCGTCCGCCCGCTCGATCAACTCATCCTGCTCCGCCCGCGACAGTTCGATGAACCGCGCGCTCAGGCCCGCGACGCGGACGACCAGATCCTTGAACCGCTCCGGCTGGCGCTGCGCTGCGCGCAGGTGCGCAGGATCGAGCACATTCACCTGCAGCTCCTGTCCGCCGTCGCCGAAAAATCCGTCAATCAGCGCCCCCAGCACCGGCGGATCCGCCTGCCCAGCCGGCAGCGTGATGTTGAGGTTGTACCCGCCGGCAAAATCCCGTGCGGCATCGATCTTCAGGACGCTGGCCAGCATGGCCGTCGGGCCTTCGTGCATCGTTCCGGTCACGCCGCCGATGCTGTCGCAGACGGGCGCACCTGCTCGCCGGCCGTCCGGGCTGGCTGCGATGCCGCGCCCGTCCAGGTGATGCAGGCTCCGCACAACATGGCACACGACCGCCCGCGGCAGGCCGCCATTGGCCAGCCGCTGCAACGCCGATCGCCGCAACTCGATCAGCCGCAGCGCCCACCGGTCGGCCTGGTCGTCGTCATTGCCCCATTTGGGCGCTTTCTGCACCGCCTGCCACAGCCGCTCATCCGCCCAGTTTCCGCGCAGCGCGTCGACGAGCTGACGCAGCGAAAACCGCTTCTCGACAAACACAAGCTGCTCAATGGCAGCCAGCGCATTGGCGGCATTCGACAACCCGCGCGTATACACGCACGGGATGCGGTAGGGCATCGCCGCCATGAGATCCACCCCGCGCTCGGCGCCGCCACGCATCAGCGCCGTCGTGAACGGCGTCGGCATCTTTTCGGCGATGCGCCGCTGAACGCGCTCCCGCTCGATCAGCCCGTCGCCGATCACCTGCTCATACGCGGCTGCATGCCACTTCAGCAGTTCCTCCATCGACCCGATTGCCTCCGGATCGGCCAGCCCCAGCAGCGTGCGGTTCAGCAGATCCAGATCGTTGTACGTGCACCCCAGTGACAGGGCGCTGTCAAACATCCGCCCGGGAATCCCCAGCTCATTGCAGCCGATGACGCAGTAATCCCACGCATCGCGCTGGTCAACGCCCGCCTCCACAAAGCCCCGCACGGTGGGGCGGTCATGTACCAATAGCGGCATGCTCCGCCCGCGCGACAGCATCGCCAGCGCTTTCTCCCGCACCCGCGCGTCCAGCCCGCCATGCCATCGCAGAAACAGATGCGGATCAGCGACTGCGACACGATCGAACCCTTCCAGAAACGCCAGCGTCACCGCATTGCACCGGTCGGCTCCCGTGTGATCGGCGCCGCCGATGGTGATCGCCTGCGTCTTCGATCCCCGGCCGAGGAAGCTGTTGGCCGCGATGCACAGCAGAAACGCCGCGACCAGATCGGCGGAGCCGCCCGGATCGGCTTGCACCTCATCGCAGAAGCGCGCAAGCGCCCGATCCGGCAAACCGATCGACACCGACAGGCGATGGCCCTCGATCGCCACCGCCAGATGCGTCAGCGCGATCGCCTGCAAACCCTCGAAGAAGTTGCGGGCTGGGTGCTCCGGCACATGCCGGCAAGCCGCCGCCACGCGCCGATGGCACGCGGCGATCACCGGATCATCGGCAGCCTCCGCCGCCTGCTCGGCAGCCTCGGCATAGCGATGCGCCCAGGCGATCACGGCTTCCAGCGAGATCCGCATCGCCTGCCGGTAGACGCGCTGCGCCTCGTCCCCCTGATCGGCCAGCCGATCGATCTGGTCGATGATCGCCCGCAACCCGCGATTGACAACGATCTCCAGATCGACCGCCAGATGCCCCTGCCCGCCGTCCGACGCATGGTCCGCCCAGAACGCGCGGATGTCCTGCGGGATCTTGTCGTCGAGGAAGCCTTTGAGCTCCTCATGCTCGATCTCGACCTGCGGGTCGACGCGCAGCGTATGCTCCGGCACGAGCATCCACGCCCGCGGCCCGCTCGACGTGTTCCCCGCGAAAACCGGATTGGTCTTCAGATCCAGCGTCATGTGCAGCAGCACATCCCGAAACGCCATTGCCCGCCGGATCGCAACGGGCTGCTGCGCATAGCGGCGCCATCCCTCCGTCACCAGCCGCGCCCGCTCCAGACAAACCGTATCCTTCGCCGAAAACAGCCGCTCTTCAATCTGTGCAACCAGCGCTTTCATACCCATCGACCTTCACCATGGCGCGAGCGTCCCGCACGTGCAGTTAGCAACGCAGACGTCCACGAATGGACACGAATCTCCACGAATGTCCCTTTTATTCGTGCTCATTCGTGACCATTCGTGGATCCTCTCACTCCACATGCCGGCAGAGCATCCCACTGTGTGCCGAGAACCACCATCCAAACGCCCGGTCCGCCAAGGCGGACCCCACATCTGACTCGATTTGCTGTCTATGCGATCGTTGCACTTTTTGCGCTCACCACCTTCGCGTACCCTTCGCGACCTTCGCGTCTTCGCGGCGCATGTCACCTCCCATACAAGACACAACCCGCCTCCCTCAGCCGCCGGTCCAAAACCGCCACACGCCCGGGATCCACCTTCGCCGACCGCGTCGGCGGGGGACCTGACCGTCGGATGTCATGCCCCGGCAGCAGCTCCACCATCACGCGTCGCGGCAGATCGGCCAGGAACGCCGCCAACTGCCCAGCCGATCCCTCGTCATCATTGAACCCCGCAATCACCGGAATCCGCACGCGCACGTCCGTCGCCGTATGCTGAAGAACCCACAGCAGGTTTTCCATCGGCCGTCGCGCCTCGCCTCCCGTGCCTTCGCGGAACCGCTGCGGATCGGTCGATTTCACATCCCAAAGCCACAGATCCACATGCGGCGCCACCCTCTGCACTGCCGGCAGCCCCACATGCCCAGCCGTCTCCACGCATCGGTGATGCCCGCGCCGGCCCATCAGCTCCAGAAACCCAGCCGCGCCGTCCGGCTGGATCAGCGGCTCGCCGCCGGAAAGCGTCACACCGCCGCCGCTCGGCCGCCAGAAGCGGGCATCGCGCTCGACCACATCCGCCAGCTCGCCGATCTCCCATTCGCGCATTTCATCCGATCGCAGCGGGATCGTCTGCGGATTCTGGCACCACCAGCAGCGCAGCGGACATCCCTGCAGGAAGACGGTCGTGCAGATGCCCGGCCCGTCGTGCAGGCAGAACCGCTGGATCGAATTGACGCGCAGCGTTGTGCTCATGGCCGTCAGCGCAGGCCAGCCGTCGATCACGCGAGGGCTGGCTCCTCGAACCGCGGAAACTCCGGCGCCGGGATCCGATCGCCGGGCGCGCGGTAGATCTCCGGCGGAAACGCCTTGACCAGCCGCCCGTCGCGCAACACCCACGGCAGCTCCTTCCAGCGGGGGTTGCGATCGGTGAGCTGCGGCGTCGTATAGACGCCAGCCACGGCGATGCGGCTCTGGTCGGACGTGTTGGGCGGGCTGTAGTGGTAGAGATTCGAATGCCAGCAGACCGCGTCGCCCGGCGCCAGCTCGATGTAGTGCAGGCCGTATTTCCGCTTGCATTCCTCCACGCGATGCCGCGGCAGCTCGCCGTGGATGGAGTCTTTGTACAACCCATGCACCTCGATCGGCTCGCGATGCGTGCCGGGGATGAACTGCAGGCAGCCGTTGGCTTTGGTAGCCGGGTCGATCGCCATCCAGAAGTTGAACGGCTCGGTCTCGCCATCGCGCCAAAGGCCGTTGTCCTGATGCCAGGGCGTCGCACTGCCCGTGCGTGCGGGCTTGAGGAAGCAGGAGTTGAACTTCAGCAGGAGGTTGTCGCCCAGGAAATGCTGCGCGATGCGCGCCATCGGCTCACCGGCGTGGATCGTGTGCCAGATCAAAGGCGACTGCACGCAGAACGTGCCCAGCTTGCGAAAGCGGGCAGCCCGAGCGGCGGGGGAGTCGCCCATTGGATCCATCGGATCGCGATCCACGACACCGCCGACCTCCGGCGTGAGGATGTGATTCTTGATCACACCGCGCACTTCCATCGCCGCGTCGCGGTCGATGACATTGCGGACGATGAAGTACCCCTGCTCCTCGAAATCGCGCAGGTGCTGGTCTGTCAGAAGGCTGCTTCGCATGGTCGATGCCTCATTTGCATAGTTGATCTGAACCGGCGATCAGCGACAGCCGATTGCCAGCGCCGAATCCTGCGGATAATGTGGCATTTACAGGCGCGACAGGCCATTGCGCCAAAGGCGAAAAACTTAGCGCCAACCGGTGATATGAGGATCCTGCCATGCGGCATCCTGCCCTGGATGACTGGCTGTCAGCCGTGATGGATCCGCGGACGCGGCTGGAGTTTAACAGCCGCTTCTACGGCGAAGCCATCCGCACCGACGGCTGGAGCTGTCGCAGCCGCCGCGAACCGTGGCATCTGATCTATCTGGCCCTCGAAGGCCGCAGCACCGGCCGCGCCGCCGACGGCTCGGACATCTCCATCGAGCCCGGCCAGGCCCTCTGGCTGCCGCCGCGCGCACCCCACGACTTCACCTGGACGCCCGTCTTCCGCTACGACGAGATCTGGTTCCGCCTGACGCGCAGCGGCGTCGATCTTTCGCCCATCGATCGCCCGATTGTCTTCAGCGCCGCCGCCGAGACGCGGCCGCTGTTCGATCGGCTGGCTGATGAGATCACGATGGACCGCCCGCTGCGCCGCCAGAGCATGCGATGCCTGCTGGCGACGCTCACGGTCGAGCTGCTCCGCCTGCGCAGCAGCGAATCGACCGTCCGGCGCGGCTTCACCGCCCATCAGCGCCAGCGGCTGATGCGATACACGCAAGCCCACCTGGCTGACGGTCTCACAGCCGCCGACCTGGCGCGCGTCGTCGAGATGAGCCCGGACTATTTCACGCGCGTCTTCCGCGCAACCTTCGGCTGCGCCCCGCGCACATGGCTGACACGCGAGCGCATCCGCGCCGCCAGCCGCCTGCTTGCCGGCTCGGACCTGCGCATCGTCGACATCGCCCGCCGCCTCGGCTACAGCGACATGCCCCAGTTCAGCCGCCAGTTCCGCGAAGTCATGGGCATGAGCCCAAGAGCCTTCCGCCAACGCGCGCCGTCGCGGGAGGTGATCATCCAGAGTCCAGTGTAGTTATTTGTTACTTGTTCCTGGTTACTTGTTATTTGTCATTCGTCATTGGTCACTTGTCACTCGCCGGGCGCCGCTGAACGGGAGGGCGTTGTGAATAGGGGGAGTGTCCAGTTACCAGTT
>ERZ777003.2375-NODE-2375-length-22335-cov-4.581194_pt1 | contig 22335 bp, 24 predicted proteins | sample MGYA00374956_ERZ777003 | MGnify/ENA primary metagenome ERZ777003 (study PRJEB29302, sample SAMN06268252) | bioreactor metagenome | isolation source: Joint BioEnergy Institute, California, USA | place: USA:Joint BioEnergy Institute, California, USA | collected... | reverse complement strand
CCCGGCCGGCGAAGCGCGACCCGGGGGCGCTGCCCGGGGCGGTCGCGGGGCCGGCGCCGCGGCGGGTGCGGCCGCAGCTCGCCCAGGCCGCGGACAGGCCGCCGACCGAGAACGGCTGGCTGCACGAGATCAAGTTCGACGGCTATCGTACCATGGCGCATGTGGCCGACGGGGCGGTCCGCCTGATCACGCGCAACGGGCTCGACTGGACGAAGCGCTACGGCGACCTGTGGCTGGCCTTCGCCCGGCTGCCGTGCCGGGAGGCGGTGATCGACGGCGAGGTCGTCGTGCTGGACGACAAGGGGATCAGCCGCTTCGCCGCCCTGCAGGAGGCACTGTCCGAGGGGGCGGGCAACCGGCTGCTGTTCTTTGCCTTCGACCTCGTCCACCTCGACGGCTGGGACCTGCGCGGGGTGGAGCTGCGGCACCGCAAGGCGATGCTGGCGAACCTGCTCGCCGGCCAGCCGGAGGGCGCCGCGATCCAGTACAGCGACCATGTCGCGGGCGACGGTACTGCCTTCCACGAGCGCGCGTCCGAGATGGGGCTGGAGGGGGTGATCTCGAAGCGTGCGAGCGCTCTTTACCAGGAGGGGCGCTCGAAGAGCTGGATCAAGGTCAAGACCTTCACCGCCGGCGACTTCGTCATCGTCGGCTACACCACGTCCGAGGCCGCCGGCGGGTTGGCGGCGCTTGCGCTCGGGGAATGGCTGGACGGCGAGCTGCACTATCGCGGAAAGGTCGGCAGCGGCTTCGATGCGGGCGACCTGAAGCGGCTGCACGCGCGGCTGGAGCCGCTGCGGGAGGGCGCGGTCGCGCTGGAGGGCGGGCCGAAGGACGTGCAGTGGGTGCGCCCGGTGCTGGCGGCGCACATTCATTACGCCAACCGCACCGCCGACAACATGGTGCGACACGCGGTGTTCCGTGGCCTGCGGGAGCCGGAGCTCTCCGCCGCGCCCGCGCCGGCCCCGCGCCGCCGGCTGATCTCCGACGCCGACCTCGCCGGGATCTGGGTCACCAACCCCACCCGGCGGCTGTTCGGCCGTTCCGGCGCCACCAAGCTCGACGTCGCGGTGTATTACGCGCAGGTCGGCGACTTCATGCTGCCGCACATCCTCGGCCGGCCGGTTTCGCTGGTGCGCTGCCCGACCGGGCGGCCGCAGGACTGCTTCTTCCAGCGCCACGCCTTCACCGGCATGCCGCCCACCGTGGCGGCCTTCACCACCACCAACTCGGAGGACGAGGAGAAGAGCTACATCGCGATCGAGGATGCGAAGGGCTATCTCGCGCTCGCCCAGTTCGGTGTGATCGAGTTCCACACCTGGGGGGCGCTGCGGCGGACGCTGGAGAAGCCGGACCGGATCGTGTTCGACCTCGACCCCGGCGAGGGGATTGCCTGGCGCGAGGTGGTGGAGGCGGCGGTCCATATCCGCGGCGAGCTCGAGGCGCTGGGCCTGGTGCCGTTCGTCAAGACCACCGGCGGCAAGGGGCTCCACCTCGTCGTGCCGGTCAAGCCGAAGCTGGGCTGGAAGGAGGTGCACCGGGCGACGGGGGAGATTGCCGCGCGGCTGGCCCGGGCCGAGCCGGACGTCTTCACCGCCACCATGGGCAAGGAGAACCGCAAGCGCCTGATCTTCATCGATTTTCACCGCAACGCCCGCAGCGCCACCGCGGTCGCGCCCTATTCGCTGCGGGCGCGGACGCACCTGCCGGCCTCGGCGCCGCTGCGCTGGCAGGACCTGGAGTCCATCGACGCTCCGGAGGACCTGAACTATTCTACCCTTCCTGGTCTTCTCGCTGTTTCCGGCGATCCGTGGCATGAAATCAATGATTTCGCGCGGGATCTTCGGATATCGTCGCAGCAGGGGACATCGCGCGACGGCTGAGGAGAACGACCATGGCACCACGGGCGAGCTGGAAGGGATACCTCAAGCTGAGCCTGGTGAGCTGTCCGGTGCGGCTTTATCCGGCGACCAGCACGGCCGAGCGGATCACCTTCAACCAGCTCCACAAGGACACCCACAACCGCATCAACATGCGGCCGGTGGACCCGGAACTGGGGCTGGTGGACCGGTCGGACCTGGTGCGCGGTTACGAGTACGAGGACAAGAAGTACATCATCATCGAGGATTCCGACCTCGATGCGGTGCGCATCGAATCCAACCACACGCTGAACATCGAGGCGTTCGTCGATGAGGACGCGGTCGATGTCATCTACCAGGACGCGCCCTACTACCTTGCGCCCGACGGGGCAATGGCCGAGGAGACCTTCATTGTGCTGCGCGAAGCCATGCGCCGCACGGGCAAGGTGGGCATTGCGCGGCTTGTGCTCTCCAGCCGGGAGCGGGTGGTAACAATCGGGCCGCGGGAGAACGGGATGTTCGTCTCCACCCTGCGCAACCCACGCGAGGTGCGCAGCACGGCCGAGTATTTCGGCGGCATCCCGGCCGGGGAGCCGGATCCAGAGATGCTGGAGCTGGCCGAGAAGCTGATCGAGCAGAAGGTAACGGACTTCGACCCAGGTCGGTACGAGGACCGCTACGAGCTTGCCCTGATGCAGATGATCCGGGAGAAGCTGAAGGGGCACAAGCCGATCATCGCGGCGGCGCCGGAGCGGGGCAACGTCATCAACCTGATGGACGCGCTGAAGGCGAGCCTGTCCCAGGCCAAGCCGCCGGCGAAGAGCAAGAGCAAGGCGGCGGAGCCGGCGGAGAAGCCGGCCGCCAGGTCCGGCGGCAAGGGGGGCAAGGCGAAGGCTGCCGCTGCCGCGAAGCCGGCCGAGAAGCCCGAACGCCGGCGCAAGACCTCATGACCGTCGCCGGCAGGACTGTCGGCATCATCGGTGCGCTCGCCGCCTTTCCGCGGCGCCTGGTGGCGCGGGAAGTCGAGCGGCAGGGCGGGCAGCTCCGCCGCGGGGTCACCCGCCGCACCGGGGAGGTGGTGTTCGGCCGCCGGCTGCTGGACAGGGCCGGCGCCGGGGAGATCGGGGTCCGTTACGACGCCGTGGTCGCGGGTGGGCATGAGCCGCTGAGCGAGAACGGCTTTCTCCGCCTGCTGGGCCTGCTGCAGCCGGAGGGCGAGGCACAGCTCTCCCGCGTGTCGCTCATCGACCAGTCGGGGCTCGACCCCCGCGACGGCGCGCTGCTGGCGCTGTTCGACGCCTTCGAGCGGGACCGCGAGCCACACAGCTTCCGCGACCTGATCCTCGCGAGGAAATACGCGGGCCTGATCGCCGGCGGCGCAAGCTGGTACGACATCGCCCGGTCCGTCCACCGCTCCGGCCCGGTGACGTCGCTGACCGCGCTGGCGCTGCACGCGGAGCCGCGGGGCGCGATCTACGCTCGGCTCGGCGACAGCCTGAGCGAGCTTGACGGCCAGCTCCTGCTGGGGCTGGAGGAGCCGGAGGACGAGCCGGAGGAGCTGTTCCTCGCCGCCGAGTCCGCCGAGGCCGCGGGCGAGCTCGACGAGGCCGCGATGCTCTACCGCCGATGCCTTGCACTCGACCCCGACGATTCCGTCGCCGCCTTCAACCGGGCCAACTGCCTGCGCGACGCGGGCCGGTTGGAGGAGGCGGAGGAAGCCTATCTGCTGGCGATCCGGTGCGATCCCGGTTTCGTCGAGGCGCGCTTCAACCTCGCGGGCCTGCTGCGCGACGCGGGCCGCGCCGAGGCCGCGCGCCGCCAGTTCGAGCAGGCAATCGCCATCGATCCGGACTACGCCGACGCGATCTACAACCTGGCGAGCCTGGAGTATCAGGCCGGCAACCTGGCAGAGGCGCGCCGCGGCTGGGCGCGCTACCTGGAACTGGACGACCAGTCGGAATGGGCGCGCATCGCCGCGCGCGGCGTGCGCTACGCCGATATCTGGCTGGCCCGGCGGACGACCGGCTGAGTGACCGACTTCCTGTTCGACGGCCCGGAGGGGGCGCCCGTGACGCTGCTGCTGGCGCACGGCGCGGGTGCGCCGATGGACAGCGCGGCACTGACGGCGGCGGCACGGGCGCTGGCGGCCGAAGGGCTGCGGGTCGCGCGCTTCGAATTCGCCTACATGGCCGCCCGCCGCCATGGCGCGCGCAAACCGCCGCCCCGGGCGGAGCGCCTGATCCCGGAATATGAGGCCGCCGTTGCGGCGCTCGGCGACGTTGGTCGGCTCGTGATCGGCGGCAAGTCGATGGGCGGCCGCGTCGCGAGCATGGTGACGGATACGCTCCATCGCGCGGGCAGGGCCGCGGGGCTGCTGTGCCTGGGCTATCCGTTCCACCCGCCGGGCCGGCCGGAGCAGCTCCGCACCGCCCACCTGGCGACGCTGCAGACGCCGGCGCTGATCTGCCAGGGCACGCGCGACCCGTTCGGGACCCGGGCGGAGGTGGAGGGCTATGCGCTGTCGCCCGCGATCCGCCTGCTCTGGCTCGAGGACGGCGACCACGACCTGAAGCCACGCAAGGCCGTCTCCGGCTTCACCGCGGCCGACCACATGCGCACGATGGCGTCGGCCGTCGCCGCCTGGGCGCGGGCGTTGCCGGCCGCATGAAGCTCGCCACCTTCAACGTCAACAACGTCAACAAGCGGCTGCCGAACCTGCTCGCCTGGCTGGACGAGGCCGAGCCGGACGTGGTCTGCCTGCAGGAGCTGAAGGCGTCGCAGGCGGACTTTCCGCAGGCGGCGCTGGAAGCGGCCGGCTATCACGCCGTCTGGTGCGGCCAGCGGGCGTGGAACGGCGTCGCCATACTAGCCCGCGGCGTGACGCCGATCCTCACCCGCAGCGCGCTGCCCGGCGACCCGGAGGACCGTCAGGCGCGCTATGTCGAGGCGGCGGTTTTCGGCATCATCGTCGCGTCGCTCTACGCACCCAACGGCAATCCGCGGCCGGGACCGAAGTACGACTACAAGCTCGCCTGGAACGAGCGGCTGATCGCCCATGCGGCCGGGCTGTGGGAAACCGGGCTGCCGGTGGTTCTCGCCGGCGACTACAACATCGTGCCGGAGCCGCGGGACATCTACCAGACCACGTCCTACACCGAGAACGCGCTGGTCCAGCCGGAGCCGCGCGCCCAGTACCGCCGCCTGCTCGACCAGGGGTGGGTGGACGCCGTGCGGCGCCGCCATCCGGACGCGACCGTCTATACCTTCTGGGATTACATGCGGAACCGCTGGCCGCGCGATGCAGGACTGCGCCTCGACCATGTCCTGCTGAGCAGGAAGCTCGCGCGCCGGCTGATCGACGCCGGGGTCGACCGGCACGTCCGTGGCGAGGAGAATGCCAGCGACCACGCGCCGGTCTGGGTGGAGCTCAGGGACTAGCAGTCTCTGACCGGGTCCATCCGGTACATGACTTCAACCCAGGGAGGTCCGCTCTGCCTGCGGGTGGCGCCCTGCTGTGCGGAACCCGGGTGCGGCTCGCGCGTTTACCTTGGTGAACAGCGGCAGGATTTTGCCTGTCAGGACAGTTAACGGGGCGTCCCGGCCAAATGGCCGGTGAGTGAAGATGCCGGTCGATTTGGCCCGGCCAAAATTGAAAGTGGTTAACCCTTCATTCACAGTTTCGCCCTATTGGTGTTATTGCCTTATCGGCGTTTCCTCCCTCGACCTCGGGCCGCCCTCATCGGCGGCCCCTTTTTTCGCTCCGGCCGCAACCGGCGCTTCAGCCTGCGTGTCGTTCGAGCGCGCCGATGAAGAAGCCGTCGGTGCCGCAGTCCAGCGGGGTCAGGGTCAGACCCCGTGGATCTGCCATGCACGCGCCAGGAAGCGGCGGAAGACCGGCCTTTTCCATCAGTATCGACGGCGCGATCGGATGCAGCGCGGGGGAACGCCCGGCCGTGGCGGCAATGCACTCCGGCCCTTCTTCCGCCAGCACCGAACACACCGCATAGACGATCCGTCCGCCGGGCCGGACCAGCTCGGCGGCCTGCGCCAGCAGGCGGTCCTGTAAAGCAACCAGGCGGTCGAGGTCGCCCTCCCCGAGCCGCAGCCGGGCGTCCGGCTGGCGGCGCCAGGTGCCGGTGCCGGAGCACGGCGCGTCTACCAGTACCCGGTCCGCCCGCCCGGCAAGGCCGGCGAGGGGAGGGGGCAGCGGCTCGCCATCCGTCTTCACGACAATTTGATCGACAATGGTGACGCCGGCGCGCGCCGTGCGCGGCGCCAGACGGGCCAGGCGGCGGGGATCGCTGTCGCAGGCGACGAGCCGGCCGCGGTTCTCCATTGTCGCCGCCAGCGCCAGCGTCTTGCCGCCGGCGCCGGCGCAGAGGTCGACAACCGTCATCCCCGGACGCGCATCGGTCAGCAGTGCGACGAGCTGGGACGCCTCGTCCTGGGGCTCGACCCAGCCTTCGGTGAAGGGCGCGAGCGCGCCGGGGACGAAGCGGGCGTCCAGCCGCAGCCCGTCCGGCGACCACGGCGTGGGCATCGCGGCATGGCCCGCGGCCTCCAGGGCCGCCCTTGCCGCCTCCCGGTCCGCTTTCAGCCGGTTCACGCGCAGGTCCACCGGCGCAGACCGGTTCAGCGCCTCGGCGTGCTCGCGCCACCGGTCGCCGAAGCGACGGGCGAAACGGGGCTGCAGCCACTGCGGCAGGTTCGCCGCGGCCCAGTCCGGGATCGGGCAGTCCTGCGCGGCGGCGAGCGCCGCCCGCTCGTCCGGGGCGAGCGGCGCGGGGGCGTGGCCTTCGCCGCTGAAGATGCGATCGGGATCCTCGCCCTGTTCGGCTAGGTAGCGGGCCGCGCGCAGGCGGGCGGTCGGGGTGGCAGGGGCGAGCGCGTGGTCGATCGGGACGACGCGGCGGAGGACGGCGAACAGCGTGTCGCCGATCGCCCGCCGGTCCTTGGCGCCGATGTAGCGCCGGGTGCGGACATAGCCGGCGAGCGCCCGGTCGGCCGGGGTCCGCCCGCGCGCGATCTCCTCCAGCAGCGCGATGACGGCGGCGATTCGGGCGCCGGGGGTCACAGCTCCTGCTGGTAGTTCGGCGCGGCGCGGGTGATGGAGACGTCGTGGACGTGGCTCTCGCGCAGGCCCGCGCTGGTGATGCGCAGGAACCGGCAGTTCCGCTGCATCTCCGCAATGGTGGCGTTGCCGGTATAGCCCATCGCCGCGCGCAGACCGCCGACGAGCTGGTGGATAATGGCGGCGATCGGGCCGCGGTAGGGAACGCGGCCCTCGATGCCCTCCGGCACCAGCTTCAGGTGGCTGCTCACTTCCTGCTGGAAATAGCGGTCGGCGGAGCCGCGCGCCATGGCGCCGACCGATCCCATGCCGCGGTATGACTTGTAGGACCGGCCCTGGTAGTGGAACACCTCGCCCGGCGCCTCGTCGGTGCCGGCGAACATCGAGCCCATCATCACCACGTCGGCGCCGGCCGCGATCGCCTTGGCGATGTCGCCGGACGACTTGATGCCGCCGTCGCCGATCACCGGCACGCCGGCCTTGGCGCAGGGCTCTCGGGCATCGGCGATCGCCGTCAGCTGCGGCACACCGACGCCGGCGACGATCCGGGTGGTGCAGATCGAGCCGGGGCCGATGCCGACCTTGACCGCATCGGCGCCCGCGTCGATCAGCGCTTGGGCACCGGCAGCGGTGGCGACGTTGCCTCCGACGATCTGCGTGTAGTTGGAGAGCTTCTTCACCTGTTCGATCGTCCGGAGCACGGCCTCGCTGTGGCCGTGGGCGGTATCGACGACGATCAGGTCCACGCCGGCCTCGATCAGCGCGCGGGCGCGGGCGATGCCGGCCTCGCCGACGCCGGTCGCCGCGCCGACACGCAGCCGGCCGTGTTCGTCCTTGGCGGCGTTGGGGAAGCGCTGCGCCTTTTCGATGTCCTTCACCGTCATCAGGCCGATGCAGCGATAGGCGTCGTCGACCACCAGCAGCTTCTCGATGCGGTGGCGGTGCAGCAGGCGCTTCGCCTCCTCGGTGGTGACGCCTTCGCGCACGGTGACGAGGTCCCGGGTCATCAGCTCGCTGACCGGCTGGCCGGCGTTGCTGGCGAAGCGCACGTCGCGGTTGGTGAGGATGCCGACCAGCTTGCCGTTCGGCTCGACCACCGGGATGCCGGAGATGTGGTGGCGCTCCATCAGATCCAGCGCATCCGAAAGCGGCTGGGTCGGCAGGATGGTGATCGGGTTCACTACCATGCCCGCCTCGAACCGCTTCACCCTGCGGACTTCCTCGGCCTGGGCCTCGATGTCGAGGTTCTTGTGGATGATGCCCATGCCTCCCGACTGGGCCATGGCGACGGCCAGCGCGCTTTCCGTCACCGTGTCCATCGCTGCGGACACCAGCGGAATGTTGAGCGAGATCTCGCGCGAGACCCGGGTGGTGGTGTCGGCCTCGCTCGGAAGCACCCGAGACGCGCCCGGTTCCAGCAGCACGTCGTCGAAGGTGAGTGCTTCACGAATGTGCATCGCCGCCTCGCGCTTTCTGGGAAAGGTGGCCGGGACTATCACAGCGGCCCCGCGGCGACAAGCGGACACAAGGGCCGCGGGCGCGTCCCACCTCAGGTAGGGCGGTTCATGGAAATTGTCCGCAACTGCCACGTTTCACGAGGCCGGTCACGGCAGCGCGGGCGGGTTCGCCGCAGGCCGGTGCGGCGGGTTCCCGGTCAGCGGCACCAGTCGATGTCGGGGCCGTCCCAGCGACGGGCCAGGCCCTCGCCGACCAGGACCGCGCCCAGCGAGACGCCGTCGCGCCGCAGGATGCGCAGGGCCCGGCCGTGACGGTCGTGGGTGGCGCCTTCGGAGGGGGCGACTGCGAACGGCCCCTCGTTCAGCAGCGCGAGCAGCCGCTGCGCGGCCAGATCGCCGGCGTGGGCCTCGGCGGGGCAGGCGGGCGAGCCGATCTCCGGCGCATCGATGTCGGCGACGCGGACGGGTGTGCCGTTCAGGTAGAACGTGTCGCCATCGACGACGCAGATCTCATACGGGGGCCACTGGCAGCGGGTGAAGCGTGCATCGACGATGGTGGCGGCCGGGAAGGCAGGGCGCAGCGACGCCGCTGTCGGTACGGTGGTCGCGCCTGTGCCCCGGGCGTTGCCGCCGCGGAAGACCGTGACCTCAGGCGTGCCGGCGCGCTCCCCATGAACAATGGACATGGGCGCGCTGCGGTCGTCGAACGGCAGGGCGAGGCCCGCCGCAACGAGTCCGGCGGCGAACAGCGTCGCTCCCGTGACCACGGACCGCCCGCGTCGGCGCCTGCGCGCGGTGCGGGCAAACAGGACCCGAGCTGTCATCGGCATCTCCTGCGGCTGACGTGCGCCGCCCCATGCTGGGGCCACATGGTCAATGGACGCTTAAACATGCGGGCCCGGGCCGATCGCCGGGCGGGGCTTCAGCCCCCGAACATGGTCTCCGGCAGCCCCTTCACCCCCGGTGCGAGGGCCAGGACGGTTCCGTCGATGGGCTGGGGCTGCCAGTCCGACCGGGCGCGGGTGCGGCGGAGGCTGGTGAGGTAGAGTGTGTCGAATCCGGGCCCGCCGAAGCAGGGACATGTCGGGTTGGCGACGGGCAGGTCGATCGCCCGGTCCAGCCGCCCGTCGGGCGCATAGCGGACGAGCCTCCCGCCGAACACCTGCGCGTTCCAGATGTACCCTTCCGCATCAACCACGGCGCCGTCGGGCTTGCCGGGCTGGCCGGCACCGTCGGTCAGCAACCGGCGCTCGCCCAGCGGCGCACCCGGCGTCGGGTCGTAGGCAAAGGCCCAGATGCTGCCGGCGGGCGTGTCGGCGAAGTACATGGTGCGGCCGTCGGGCGAGAAGCAGGTCGCGTTGGCGCAGGTGATGCCCGTCTCGAGCAGGGTGGTGACGCTGCCGTCCAGCTCCAGGCGCCACAGGCCGCCGATGGGCTGGCGCGTGGTCTCGTCGAAGGCGCCGACGACGAAGCGCCCCTGGCGGTCGCAGCGGCCGTCGTTGAGCCGCGTACCCGGCGCCTGGCCGGGCAGGGCGGCGACCACCACCTCCGCCGGGCCGTCGGGGCGCCAGCGGACGATCCGGTCGGGAAGGGCGAGCAGGAAGCCGCCGCCGCGGATGAAGGCGAAGCTGCCGGCGCGGTCGGGCGTCGACCACCTCTGCGTCTTTTCCGACTCCGGGTGGTGGCGCCACAGCGTCCGCCCCTCGACATCCACCCAGTACAGGGCCTGCTCCTCCGGGTGCCACAGCGGGCATTCGCCGAGCAGGGTCTGGCACTCCACGGCGATCCGGTGGTCTGTCATCGCGCCTCCGTCGGGTTTTCGGCGAGGACCATGGCGAGGAGGAGTTCGGGCTGGGCGATCACCGGGCCGCGGTCGGCGTCGGCGCGATGCGCGCGGGCGCCCAGGGCGAGCCAGGCGAGGATGTGGAGCCGTGCGGTCGGCACCCAGCGCTCCTCCGGGTCGGTGAGCGCGCGGGCAAGTCCGTCCGCGTCGAGGGGGACGAGCGCGCCCTCGCGGTGCACCGGCACCGCCGCAACGCGGTCGCCGGGAATGTCGAGGCCGAGCTCGACGTAGCCGGAGAAGCCGGAGCGGAGCTGGCCGGCGATGACGCCGGGGGCCGTGCGGCAGGAATGAAGCGCGATTCCAGTCTCCTCGCGGAACTCGCGTGCGATGGTAGACGGAAGGTCGGCGTCGCCGGCGTAGCCGTCGGCGGGGGGCTGGAAGGCGCCGCCGATGATGTCGAGGCAGCCGCGGTAGGTGGACACCCACTGGCTGCGGCGCTGCAGCAGGACGAGGCCGCGGTCACTGCTGACCGCGAGCCCGCCGGCGCTAAGCAGCGGCGGTCGCCGCCCGGCCTCGCGCAGCGCGCAGATGGTGGCGAAATCGACGACCGTGTAGTCGGCGAAGGCGCCGACGGGGCTGAGCAGCAGAGCGTGAGGCTCATTCGGCCGCTGCTCCTCCGCCAGCCGCGCGAGCCACCTCTCGCGCGCCGCGTCGATCTCCGGCTCCAGCGGGCGCGGACCGAGGTCGCGGGGGACGGGCGGCGCATCCACCTGGGCGACCAGCGCGGCCTCGCCGGCAAAGCGGGCGTTGAGGCGGGCGACGAGGGCAGGATCCAGCCGGGCGGTTGCCGCCCTGTCAGCCGCCATGGCCGCCGCGGAAGCCGGTTGCGACGACATACATCTCGGCCGAGTCCGAGCGGCTGGCCGGCGGCTTGGCGTGCTTCACCCGCTCGAACTCCCGCTTCATCGCGGCGAGCAGCGCGGCTTCGGTGCCGCCCTGCAGCACCTTGGCGACGAAGCTGCCGCCGGGGGCGAGCAGGCCGCGGGCACAGTCCACCGCCGCCTCGACCAGCGCCAGCGTCCGCAGGTGGTCCGTCTGGGCATGGCCGGTGGCGCTCGCCGCCATGTCGCTCAGCACCACGTCGGCCATGCCGCCCAGCGCCTCGCGGATGCGCGCATCGGTTTCGGGGAGGGCGATATCCGCCTCGATGGTCACCACGTCGGGCAAGGGCTCGATCGGCCGGATGTCGACCGCGACCACGCGGCCCGAGGGACCGACCCGCTCGCGGGCGATCTGCGACCAGCCGCCCGGCGCTGCGCCGAGGTCGAGCACCCGCAGGCCGGGCTTCAGGAGGTGGAAGCGGTCGTCCAGCTCGATCAGCTTGAACGCCGCCCGCGAGCGGTAGCCGCGCCGCTTCGCCTCGGCCACATACGGGTCGTTGAGCTGGCGCTGGAGCCAGCGGATCGACGACGTCTTGCGCCCGCGGGCGGACTTGACGCGGACGGCGAGGTCGCGGCGGTTGACGCTGCGGGCCATGGGAGTTCCGTTGGCGGTTGCGGCCGACTCTTATGCGGCCGGCATCAGCCGGTGCAAGATACCTTCGCGCAATCCGCGGTCCGCCACCCGCAGCGAGCCCACGGGCCAGCTCCGGCAGATGGCTTCGAGGATCGCGCAGCCGGCGACGACCAGATCGGCGCGGTCGTGCCCAATGCAGGGCTGGGCGGCGCGGCCGGCGCAGTCCAGCTCCAGCAGCCGGTCGGTCACCGCCCGGGCATCGCCGAAGCTCAGATGCGTGCCGTCCACCCGGCGCCGGTCATAGCGGCGCAGCCCCTGGCGCAGACCGGCGAGGGTAGTGACGGTGCCGGAGGTGCCGATCATCTGCACGTCGCCGCGGGCGATGCGCGGGCGGATGCGGTTCTCGGCCTCGAACCGGTCGAGCGCGACCGACACCTCGCCGATCATCGCCTCGAACACGTGGCGCGGCACGCGGTCGCCACCGAAGGTCTCCGACAGCGAGACGACGCCGATGGGGATGGACACCGAATCGATGATGTGCGGTTCGGCCTCCGGCGACGGCGGCACCTCCACCCAGATCACCTCGGTGGAGCCGCCGCCGATGTCGAAGATCACCGCCGAGGGGATGGTGCGGTCGAGGAGCTCGGAGCAGCCGGCGACCGCGAGTTCGGCCTCCTCCTCGACGTCGATGATGGTGAGGTCGAGGCCGGTCTCGGCCTGGGCGCGGGCGAGGAAGGCGTCGCAGTTGGCGGCGCGGCGGCAGGCCTCGGTCGCCACCGCCTGCAGGGCGGCCACGTTGTGCTGGCTGACCTTGCGGGCGCAGACGGCGAGGGCGCGGATGGCGCGGTCCATTGCCGGCTGCGACAGCACGCCGTTCTGCGCCAGGCCCTCGCCGAGACGGACGATGCGGGAGAAGGCGTCGATCACGCGGAAGCGCTGGCCGCCCGGGCGCCCCAGGGTCGGCTCGGCGACCAGCAGCCGGCAGTTGTTGGTGCCGAGGTCGATGGCGGCATAGCTCTCCCGCCGGGGCAGGCGCAGCCGGAAGGCCGGACCGGTACCTTCTGCTGCCTTCCCGATCGGCCCTTCCAATGCCAGGTCGTTGCCTGCCATGCTCATCCTCCGCCGCAACCTAGCATGCCTGCAACGGCGGCTGCTCCGCCAGCCAAAATGTACTGCAGCGCAGCACGGGCAATGCGCCGCGCCCGGGGGCGGCAAAGGGGGATTGCCCCGGCGTGGCCTGCGTGCTAACACCCCGCCCGGCCCGCACGACGGGCCGCGCCCCTTGCTGGGGGATAGTTTAACGGTAGAACGAGCGGCTCTGACCCGCTTAGTCCTGGTTCGAATCCAGGTCCCCCAGCCATTGCACCAGCTCAAGCTTCATCGTCAGACCGGCGGTTCCGGCCCTCGTGCGTTGGCCGCGCACTGCCGCTGCCCACGGCGGCAGGGATGGGCCTGTCGGCGCTGGCCGGCGCGCGGACGCGCCGGCCAGCGGTCCGTCAGCGGCCGGCCGGGGCGGGTTCGACCCGCAGCACGGTGAGGCGGCGGGTTTCGCCGGTGCGGGTGTCCCAGGTGATGGACGCGCCTTCGGCGAGGCCGATCAGGGCCGCGCCCACCGGGGTCAGCACCGACACGCGCCGGCGGGCGATGTCCGCGTCCTGCGGCAGCACCAGCACCACTGTCTGCACCTGGTCGTCCGGCTCGTGCAGGAAAGTCACCTGCGAGCCGATGTTGACCACGTCGGGCGGCACCGAGCGCGACGGCAGCACGATGGCGCGGTCGATCTCGTGGAGCAGGCGGTCCGCGACCTCGGGCATGTGCGCGGCGGACGCGAACGCCAGCCCCTGCAGGCGGTCTGCGTAGGCGGCATCCAGCACCACCGGCGGCTCCGCCGGCGCGCGGGCGATCGTCGCCGTGTTGTTGCGTGCGCGCATTGGGATTCTCCATACGAATGCGGCCGGACGCGACCGGTCGCCGGCCGCACGGAAGGTGCGTCGGAGGTGGCTCGGCCAGTCATGTTGCAGAACGGGGATCCGCGCTGGCGGATCCCCTGGCTCAGGAGGTCGGGATCGGGTTCAGGCGGCTGCCGGTCCCGGATCGGGCTCGTCGGGCTGCGGCGGCGACGGCCGCTGCGCCTTCTGGCGGACGGCGTTGACGAAGTTGATCACCTTGCCGCGCTCCGCCGCGGTGTCGGCGGGATCGGGGCGGGTCTCGCCGGGGGTGCGGTCGGTCATGGCGCCCCCTCTGCCGTCTCGCCCCGCACATCGGCGGCCCGCCGCTCGCGTTCGGGCTGGTAGGCGATGGCGCGGAGCTCGACCTGTCGCGCGGTCCCGTCCACGCGCGGCAGTGCCGCGCGCTGGCCCGCCTTCATGCCGAGGAGGGTGACGCCGAGCGGGGTCGGCACCAGCAGCGTCTGGCCCACGATCACCTCGTGCGACCAGTGCACGAGGCGCCGGAACTCGTCGAGGCGACCGTCGATCGAGAACACGACGCGGCTGTTGCCGGTAACGACGTCGGGTGGGATGTCGTCCGGCAGCACTACCCGCGCCCCGGCCAGCTTGCGCCGGATCATGCGGCCCAGCAGCACCGCGGAGCTGTCCGACCGGCGCTCGACGTCGATGAGGTGCTGTTCCAGCAGTGCGAAGTCGCGGCTCGTCAGCCAGCACTCGGAAAGGAGGCCGGGTTCGGATGGCTGAAGAGCGTCCGGCGCCGGCAAGCCCGCCCGTTCGGGCGTGGCAGCATCGGCGGCGACCGTCCTGAGAGTCTGTCTCGCGTGCATGGCTTCCCCCGGCGCGGCCGTTGCGGCCGCCCGGTTCCCTTTGGTTGACCGTCGGCTGGTGAGGGAAACCCCGAGCGTGCCGGCGCACCCATGCGCGGCTTCGCCCGGGGCTAGAAGCCTGCGAGCAGGGATCCTGCGTGTCGCAGATATCTGGATTTTCTCGCAATTCGTGCCATGGCGCCGGGGATATGTGGGCCGGGGCGGAGGAAGTCAAGGCGCCACGCCGCCGCGGCCGAGCCCGCTCCCGATGGCTTGTGCGGCCCGAGGCCGGGCCGGTATTGATTCGCTGCCGCCGGCTCCGTGCCGGCGGCTTTCCCTGCGGATGCCCCGGGCCTTTGAATGGTATCGCTGCAGACACCCATGATCAGCCGGCCGCTCCATCGCGACTGGCTGCGTGAGGAGGCGCTGCGCCTCCTTGCCTTCCACCGCAGGGGCGCCGGAGGCCCCGCCGGTTTCCGCTCGCTCGCCGTGGACGGCACGCCCCTGTTCGGCGACGACGAGGCATTCGGGCTTCACGACACCACCCGGATGGTGCACTGCTTCTCGCTGGCGTGTCAGCTTGGCATCCCGGGGATGACCGACGGCATCGCACGGCGGCTTGTTTCCGGAGATCGATGACGACGGCCGGCCGTCGCGCACCGTGTTCAGGGGCAAGCCTGACCTCTACCACCCATTCCAGGCCTGCCTGATCCCGCTGCTGCCGGAGGGCGTGTTCCTGTCGGGCGGCCTGTCCGGCGCGTTCTAGCGGGCGGGCGTCAGACCGGCTGCTGCCGGGGCCGGCCGGCGCCCAGCAGTCGCAGCAGCACGTCCCGCAGCCGCTGCTCCGAGTAGGGCTTGTCGAGCAGCGGGGCGTCGGGGGCGATTCCTTCGATGCCGCGCCGGTAGCCGGTGGTAAAGACGGTTGGAATGCCCCGGGTACGCAGGGCCAGGGCGATCGGATCGACCCGCTCGCCGCGCAGCCTGACGTCGAGGATGGCGACGTCGATCTCCTCGCCGGTCGCGAGCGACATCCCCTCGGCAACGCTCGGGGCGGGACCGACGACGACGGCGCCGAGTTCGGTGAGCATGTCCGCGAGCATCCCCGCCACCAGGGCGTCGTCCTCCACGATCAGGATGTGCACACCGGCCAGCGCCGTCATGCCCCCTCCGCGGCGTCGGCGAGCGAGGCCCCCACGTGTCCCGTCTGCTCCGCGTGCATCCGGATCTGCCGGCCGCCCATCCCGTGCAAGAGCCGGAACCCGGAGCGACCGGCGGCTGTTCCGTTACGAGACTTCAATGATGGAGGGCCGCATCGATGGCGGTCTGCAGTGCCCGTTCCGTGACCGGTTTCGTCACGACAGGGGCATCGTGATCGTCGGTTACTTCCCTGGGGTCGGCCGTGACGAACACCACCGCCACCGGAGCATGGGCCGCAATCGCCGACACGGCCCCGGTACCCGTTCCCCGGCGCAGGTGCACGTCGGCGGTCACCAGATCGGGCGGATGCAGCAGCGCGAGTTCCACGGCATGAACCTCCTCTGCCGCAAAATCGAAGCTTGTGAAGCCACACGCGCTCAATATGTCCCTTATGGCGAAGGCTGTGAGGGGTTCGTCCTCGACGATCAGGGCATGCATGCAACCGGCGTTCCCGTGGCGGGGGAGATCGGGATAATCGACATGAGGACTGGAAGGTTCCGCGGCTTCGGGCACGAGCGTGGCGAAGCATGCGGTCCGTGGAGGCGGGCAGCGGGGTGGCTGGCATGACATCCGGCGCGCTCGGGACGGAAGGCGCAGCTGCGGCGACCGGGTCTGCACTGTCGGCGGGGCCGTCGGTGGCGGAGCAGGTATTCGCCGCTGCGCCCGGCCCGATGGCGGTGCTCGACCCCGACCTGAGGCTCAAGACCGTCAATCCGGCCTTCCACGCCCTCTTTGGCGGGGGCAGGGACGGGGCCGCGGGGGTCTTCTTCTTCGCCCTGCAGGATGGTGCATGGGACGATCCCGACCTGCGCGACGCGCTGGCGGAGGTGTCGTCCGCGGCGGTGCGGTCGGTCGAGCTCGAGGTGACGGCCCGGCACGGCGTTCCCCGGTACCTGAGGATCAGCGCCGAGGTGCTTGGCGACGGCCCCGACATCCTGCTTTCGATCGCTGACGTGACGGTCGAGCGCGAAGGCGAGCGCGCGATCCGGGCGCTCCGCGCGGAAACGCGGCACCGGATCCGGAACCTGCTGGCCAAGGTCGGCGCGATCGTCTCGCTGTCGCGGCGGGACCACGACTCCGTCCACGCCTATGCCGAACGCCTCGGGCAGCGGATATCGGCGATCGCACGCGCCGAGGACCTGATCGGCGGCCGCAACCCGACGGTGGACGTGCGTGACCTGCTCGCTGCCGAGCTTGCGGCGTTGCGCGTCGGCCTCCCCGTTCCGGTCGAGGGGCCGGCGGTGGCGCTCCCGGCAACGACAGCGCAGGCGCTGGCGCTCGCGCTGCACGAGCTCGCCACCAACGCCGTCCGCTACGGGGCGTTCGCCACACCGGGGGCGGCGTTGCGCGTGGTGATGGCGACCCCGGGGCAGGGGGCCGAGCAGACGCTCCGGTTCGAGTGGCTCGAATCGGGGGTGCCGATCGGGACGCCGCCACGCCCCGGCTTCGGCAGCCGGCTGATCCGCGAGATCGTGCCCCAGATGCTGGGCGGGTCCAGCGACCTGTCCTTCGGCCGCGACGGCGTCCGCTGCGTCATTGAATTTCCGCTTTCCGCCCGTACGGCAGGCCCGGAATAGCGGGCGCGGCGCCAGCGATGGCCGCTGCACTCCGACCGCCCGCCGGCGCGGAGACAGGTGTTGTATGGCCTTCCGGGTGGCGGCTAGTCTTCCGCACCGGCGGGCCGCAAGGCTGGCGGCCGCGGCAAGGGAAAGGCAGGTTCGCAATGACGCGCTTCTTCGCCGGCGTTTCCGTCTCGGTCCTTGTCCTTGCGGCGAGCACGTCGCTGACCTGGGCGCAGCCGGTCTGGGAGTCCGCCGCCGGGCTCGACCAGCGGGGAGGGCGCGTCGCCACGCTCACCTTCGGTGCGCCCGGGTCGGACGTTCCGCTGATGGCGGCGACCTGCCGGCCGGACATGCCGGGGCAGGTGCATGTCGTCCTCAACCTGCCGCTCGCCGCCGACACGCCGCCGGGGGCCGCGAGCGCTTCCATTGCCGTCGGTCGTCGCGTCGAGACGCGGCCGGCGCTGATCGAGCGCAGCGGCGGCGGGAAGGACAGCCCGGTCGTCAGCCTCATGCTCGGCCGCGACGATCCGCTGTGGCAGATGCTGATGGCCGGCATTTCCAGTCGCCTCTCTGCGGACGGCAACACGTGGGTGGAAATGCACCTGCGCGGCAGCCGCGCCGCGATCACCCAGTTCATGCGCGGCTGCGACACCATCGCCACTACCGCGCCCGAGGCATCGCTCGACCTGACCCAGCCGATGGTGCCGCTGGCGGGGCCGCTCTTCGTGGTCGGAGACGCGCCGGCGGAGGCGACCAGCGCCTTCAGCGGCGCGCCGCTGGAGCCGTTCGCTCCCGGCACCGAGCTGATGGCGACCGGCTCCGCCAACACCCTCGACGGCGAGGAGTGGATCGAGATCCGGCCCGGCCGCGGCAGTGGCCCGGCAGCCTGGGTGCGCCGGTCAGCGCTGGTGCCGGTCTCCGGCGGGGCGACGCAGTACCAGAACCTCAACCTCGCGCAGAACCTGCTGCTGCGCGGGTCGCCCAACGCCCAGGCCACGCCGGTGGCCGCCGTGCCGCCGCGGGCGACCGGCATCATCGACCAGGGCGAGCGGGAGGGCGGCTGGGTTCTGGTCCGGTTCGGCAACGTCACCGGCTGGGCGCCGCACGACGAGCTCCTGCCGATGTTCCCGGTCACCACCGTCGAGATCCCGCCGGACACCGAGATTCCGCTGGCGCTGGAGCTGGAGGCGGAAACGGCCGGGGAAGGCGCGCCGCCGGCCGAGGGCGACGAGGCCGTGCTCGAAGCGCCGGATCCGGCGTTCGACGATGAGGCGGCCGTCACCGGGGACGAGGCGCAGGGTGCGGGCGAGGGCACGGACGTTGCGGCGGCCGACACCGAAGAGGCAGCGGCCGGGGCGGAGGCCGTTCCCGACGGCGAGACTGCGGTCGAGGCGCCGGCCTACGAGGCGGCGCACCGGGACTGGACGGTCACCTGCGATCCCTGCAACGCAGGGGAGGAGCCCGTCTGCAGCCTGCGGGCCGGTGTGCCGCCCGACTCGCTGTCAATCGTTCCGGACGAGGCGCGGCCGCAGCGGGTGGGGGACATCCGCATCGGCATGGACCTGCCGCCCGATCCCCGCGGCACGCTGACCGTGACGGTGGACGGTGCGCAGGTGGTGGCGATCCCGCCGGCGAGCGTCACCTACATGGCGATGACCGGCGAATTCCTGGTGCAGCAGCCGCATGTGGACGCGATGCTGACGGCCATGATCGGCGGCAACGCGGTTTCGGTCGCGTTTACCGACGATGCCGGCGCCGTGCACAGCTTCTCCGTGCCGCTCGCGGGCTTCTCGGCGGGCGTCACCGACCTGCTGGCGACGGCCCCGCAGTACCCGCGCGACGCCGCCTGCCCGATGTGAGCCATCGACTTGAGCCCCCGAAATTCCCTGGTTTCGTCCTGCCTTTGCCCACGGCGGCGCGACTTGCGCGGGCATGGCGCGGCCGGCGTGGCGGACTGCGCCGGTGCAAGGGGAGGACGGGAATGAGGTCTGTCACCGCTGCCGCGCTGGGTGTGCTGCTCGCCTGGACCAGGAGTGCCGCGGCGCTGATGCCGCCGGAGGTGTACGAGGAGGGGCGCAATTCGGCGCCCTATCACCTCGAGGTGCGCATCGTCGCGATGACGCCGGACGATGATCCCATCGGCCAGTGCGCGGTGGAGGCCGTCGTCGAGACCGTCCACCGGGACGGGTCCGCGCGGCTCGCGCCGGGCGATGCGGTGACCTTCGACGTGGACTGCGTCCGCGCCGACGCGGACCCGAACCAGATCCTCGACGGCGTCCTCTATGAGCGGGTCGAGGACCTGGCGCCGGGAACCCTGCTCGACGTCTACCTGACGGACGCGTTCCTCGGTTACGAAGTGGTGCTGGGGCAGGTGACGGTCATCGGCGAAGCTCCCGTCCCGGCAGAGGACTGAACGGCGCTCAGACGTCCGTTCCCGGCGGTTCGATCGCGAGCGGCGACAGGATGACGTAGGGCCGCTGGTTGACCAGGACGTAGAGGATGTAGAGCGTCTGCCGCTGGCCTGTGGCCGTCGGCACATCCGGCACCTCTGCGGCGATGTCGAGCATCGTCAGCCGGTAGGGCGCGACAAGGCAGGTCGGCTCCTGCATGTCGTTCGGCGTCGCCCGCAGCGCGAGATAGGCGGCGCGGCCGGCTTCGAGGCCCTGCTCGCTCTGCGCTTGCAGGATCGACTCCAGCTGCTCGACCGTGTCGCACATCATGGTGTTGATCAGGACTTCCTCGCCTTCGAGGAAATGCTGCCGGCCATGCAAGTCCTGGGCATGGACCGCGAAAGGCGAGGCGAGAAGAGCGAAGGTGAGACCTGTCCGCAGCATGACGACCTCCTTGATCGACCCGATCAGCGCCGTTGCTCCTCCCGCCGGCGAGTTCAGGAAATGCACTCCCTTCGTTGGCTGAAACACAGGCCCGACGCCCCGCGTTCCCGCCAAACCCTCGCGCGTGTTGGAGGTTGCCTGCGGCCGCCAAAGAACCGGCGTCAACCGGAACAGGAATGAGGGTTGCGGGGGTTCGGCAAGACCGGACCCCGACAAGGGTTAGTCCCCGGAGCTGATGCCGGCTTCCTGCAGCCGCTTCGTCAGCACGCGGATCAGCTCTGCCAGCCCGGCGTCATCGGCCATGGCCGCAGCCTCCTCCGCCGGCAGCCAGAGCAGCCGGCGCTGTTCGCGCTCGGGCCAGTCGGCGAGCTGTTTCTCGACCAGCATCGGATAGACGGTGACGCTGCACCAGCGGCCTTCGCCCTTCCGCGCGGTCTTGAGATAGTCGAACGACCCGATCGGCTCGCTGTCGATCGTCCCTGCGATGCCCGCTTCCTCAAAGGCCTCGGTTGCGGCCGTCTCGGCGCCGCTGCGGCCTTCCATCGGCCAGCCCTTGGGGACGATCCAGCGGCCGCTGTCGCGGGAGGAGATGAGCAGGATCTCGATACCGGACGGGGACCGGCGCCACGGGAGGGCGGCGAACTGCTGCCCGCGCTTCGTCTTGCCGGACCTGCCTTCGCTCGGGGACGGGCCGTGGGGCGACGCGGCGCCCGCCCAACCGGACTGCCTGCCCAAGGTGCTTCTCCCTGGTCACCGCCGGCCGACGAATCGGCCTGCAACCTGACTGCACGGAAAGGTAGCATCCGGCTCGCAGGGCGGGCCAGACAGGGAAATGCGTACGAAACCAACACCTTGGCGGCGATGGTTCAGTGGATTTCCTTGCGCGCCCGCTCCAGCGACTGCAGCAGCTCGCGGTCGCTGTAGGGCTTGATCAGCCAGCCCAGCGGCCGCGCGGCGGCAGCCCCCATGCGCGTTGCCGGGTCGGCATGCGCAGTGGCGAAGATGCAGCGGACGCCGAACCGGCGGTAGATCTCGAGCGCCGCATCAACCCCGTCGCGGCTGCCCGACAGCCGGATGTCCATCAGCACCAGGTCCGGCTGATACTGCTCGACTGCGACCACGGCGTCGCTGGCCGACCCCACCACATCGACGATCTCGTAGTCCTCGTTCTCCAGCGCATAGCGGGTGTTGAGGGCGGTCAGATACTCGTCCTCCACCACCAGCAGCCGGAGGCTGCGGCGCGACTCCTCCTTGTCCGAATGCCCCGGAGAGAAGGAGGGCCGGCCATCGTCTCCCTGGCCGGCTTGTGCTGCAGAACGGTTCACGACATCACGCCACGCTGCGGCCGACGTTGATCAGGCTGCGCATCACAGCGCCGATCTCTTCGCGCACATGCGGCTTGGTCACGACCGGAACGCTGCGAAGCGACTCCGGCAAGTCCACGTTGACGCCCGTGCAGAATACCAGCGGGATCCGCCGGCGCATCAGAATCTCGGCAAGACCCAGCGATGTTTCCTTGCCGAGGTCGATATCGAGGACGGCCGCGTCCGGCGTGCTGCGATCGATCAGCTCCAGCGCCTGGCGCGTCTCGCTGACCGGACCGACCACGTCATAGCCCAGCTCCTCCACGATCGAGCCGAGCCCCGCCGCGATCAGATACTCGTCCTCGACGAGCAGGATCTTCTTGCGGGCGCCGGTCCCGAGCGCCGCCTGCAGCTCCGGCGAGCTCTCCACCACGCCCACGTCGCGCGACGTCAGCACCACGCTCGGCCGCACCGATTTGGGTCCGCGGCTCTTCAGCGCTACATGCAGCAGGGCGCGGACCGCTGCGGAACGGCTGGGCATGTGATGCTCGAACCGCCACTCGTCGATCGCCTCCAGCTCCTCGTCGTCGACGAGGATCTGGATCTTGTCGGTGCGCTTGTTGGGCAAGGCGGTCCCCCGTGTTTCGTGCGGTCCGATGAGATAACTTAGGGCAACCGGGTCCCATATTAAATGGCTGCCCCTTCCGGTCGCGCTCCGCGGGCATCCCGGCGGGTCGCCTCGCACAAGGGGCGGCAGCGATGTCGGCCCGGAACCCGGGGAGGTTGCAGGTGGATCGGGCGATCCTGGAAAGCGAGCCCTGGCTCCGCTTCGGGGTCTTCGTCGCGGTGCTGGCGGCGATGGCCGCTTGGGAGCTGGCGGCGCCGCGGCGGCGGCAGCAGGTGTCGCCCCTGGCGCGCTGGCCGGGCAACATCGGCATGGTCGCGGTCGGCACGCTGCTGCTGCGGCTCGCCTTTCCCACCGCCGCCGTCGGCCTCGC
>ERZ777003.2371-NODE-2371-length-22372-cov-15.087781_pt1 | contig 22372 bp, 19 predicted proteins | sample MGYA00374956_ERZ777003 | MGnify/ENA primary metagenome ERZ777003 (study PRJEB29302, sample SAMN06268252) | bioreactor metagenome | isolation source: Joint BioEnergy Institute, California, USA | place: USA:Joint BioEnergy Institute, California, USA | collected... | reverse complement strand
GCCCTGCACCACCCGCGCCAGGGACTGCGGCCCTGGACCCGCAAGGGAACGCGTATCGTGCCAGTCTGCCCGTTGTCACGCCTACCTCCACCGATGTCTGTGTTCCAGGCACAGACTGATGTGCTGCAATGCAACGGACAATGCGGTTAAAAGGAGCGGCTGGTGTGCTGAGGCATGACAACGGGCGAGCGAGGGGATGCGGCATCCCTTGCGGGGATGGTTCGGAAGGGGCTGCACAGCCCCTTCCGGCGGGGAGAGCGCGAGAGGGGCAGCGGCCCTCTCGCCCTCAAGCACGCTCTGGCCGCGCCGCGTATCTCCTGTAATCTAAGGAGCGAGCATATGGACGTCGCAACCGCAATCAGGACCCTGCGCTCGGTGCGCCAGTACCGCGACGCACCGGTCGACGACGCGACCATCACCCGGATCCTCGAGGCCGGCCGCTGGGCCGGCAGCGCCAAGAACACGCAGCCCTGGCGGTACATCCTGATCAAGCGGCGCGACACGCTCGCCCGCCTGTCCGCGTGCGGCAGCTACGCCAGCCACCTGCGCGACGCCGCCTTCGCGATCGTCGTCGTCACACCCGCGGCGGCGCGCGCCGAGTTCGACGCCGGGCGCACGGTCCAGAACATGCTCCTCGCCGCCTGGGCGGAGGGCATCGGCTCCTGCGTCGTCTCGCTCCCGCGCGAGGCCGAGGTGCGCGAGATCCTCGGCCTCCCCGACGAGTACAAGGTGCAGCAGTCGGTGGCCTTCGGCTACCCGGCGGAGAACGTCGTCCCGACCGTCGAGGGCCGGCCGCTGAAAGAGGTCCTGGCCTCGCTCGGCCGCAAGCCGCTCCGCGAGCTGGTTCACTACGAGGCGTGGGGCGGCGCGGCGCCTGGCGACGGGCAGTAGACGGCCATGGACCCGCAGGCGCCCGGCCCGGGCCCCTTCACCGTCTACGTCGACGATAACTTCCACTACCGGGACGAGGCGTACCGCACGCGGGACGGCAGCTATGCCGACTGCGCGGCGGCGATCGCGCGCTGCAAGGAGATCGTGGACGACAGCCTGCGCCACCTCTACCGGGCTGGCATGGCCGCCGACGAGCTGCTGCGCCTGTACCAGAGCTTCGGCGATGACCCATGGATCGCATCGCCGGACGCCGGGTGCCGGTTCTCGGCGTGGGAGCACGCGCGGGAGCGGTGCGAGGCGCTGTGCGGCCGGAAGGCGTGAGCGACCGGCGCCCTCACACACCCCGTTTGCTGCTATCATGTCGCAAGGCGTACTGGGGGAGGCGACCGCATGTCCCGCATCAGAACATTCGTGACCAAGATCTTCGTTGTCACCAGCCTCGCGCTCGGCGGAATCCCGCGCATCGTCACGCTGCTGGAGCTGCTCCAGTCGCCGTCTGTCGCCCGCGTGGCCATCACCCACCGGCGCCGCCCCGACTACGCAGATCTCTTCTCGCCGGTGGACCAGGACGAGCTGCGGCGCGCCGCGGCCAGGCTCCCGCGCAAGGATCGGGCCGGCATCACCTACCTGCGGGTCGACGCCGCGTAGTGGCTGGTGGCCCACGGGCCACAGACCGAAGGCTTCGCCTCCCCCACCGTGCCGCTGCGCGCGGAAGACGTGCGCGGCCTATCACTCAGACACACAATGAAAGTTCACTACCTGGAGCTGCTGCCGGAGGAGCTGCGCGCCCGGCGCGCACGCTGCCCGGTGGCCTACCTGCCGCTCGGCACGCTCGAGTGGCACGGCGAGCACAACGCGCTGGGCGCGGACGCGATCATCTCCGCGGGGCTGTTCGAGCGCGCCGCGCGCCTGTTCGGCGGCGTCGTCCTCCCGCCGCTGTTCCTCGGGCCGGACCGCACGCGGCGCGAGCCCGATGGGGCCCAGCTGCAGGGCATGGACTACGCCGAGGTCACGGTGCCGCCGCGGCAGCTGGACGGCAGTTGCTACTGGGTGCCCGAAGGGCTGTTCCTGCTCATCCTTGAGAGCATCATCGCCCAGGTGCGGCGCGCCGGCTTCCGGGTGCTCGTCGCCGACGGCCACGGCCCGTCGCGCTGGGCGCTCGGGCGCCACGCGAGCGGGTGGGAGGCCCAGTACGACATCCACATCGTCAGCGTCGCGCGCGACTTCCCCGAGGGCTGGCGCAGCCAGATGGACCACGCCGCCAAGAACGAGACCTCGCTGATGCTGGCGCTGCGCCCGGACCTGGTGGACCTGGCGCGGCTCCCGGCCGACCGCGCCGTCTGGCCGCAGGGGGTGGGCGGCGAGGACCCGCGCGACGCCACGGCCGCGCACGGCGAGGAGTGCATCGCCGCCAGCCTGGCGCTGCTCGGCGCCCGGCTGCGCGAGCTCGGCGTGCTGCCGGAGGGCGACGCGCCGGCGGTGTGAGCGCCGGTCGCTGCGCCCGCGCGTGGGCGAAAGGAGGCCCCATGCTCTTCATCTCCTTCGCCGAGACATGCGAGCAGCTGGCGGCGACGTCCAGCCGGCTCGCCAAGGCCGAGATCCTGCGCGTCTACCTCGCGGGCCTCTCGGACGAGGACCTGCCGATCGCGGCGCGCTTCTTCGCCGGCCGGCCGTTCGCGCTCGCCGACGAGCGGGTGCTGAACGTCGGCTGGGCGGTGGTGCGCGAGGTGGTGTGCGCCCTGAGCGGCCTCGACGCCGAGGCGTTCGGCCGCCTGGCGACCGAGCACGGCGAGGCCGGCGCGGCCGCCGAGGTCGCCCTCGCCGGCCGCGTGGCCGCCGCGCCCACCCTGACGCTGCGCGACGTGGCCGACGCCTACGCGGCGCTCGCCGCCGCGCGCGGCCCGACGCAGAAGCGGCCGCTGCTGGAGCAGCTGCTGCGCCAGATGACCCCGCTCGAGGCCAAGTACGCGATCAAGATCATCGGCGGCGACCTGCGGATCGGGCTGCAGGAGGGGCAGCTCGAGGACGCGCTGGCGCGCGCGGCGGGCGTGCCGGTCGGCCAGGTGCAGTGGGCCAACATGCTCCTCGGCGACGTGGGCGAGACGGCGCTGCTCGCGCGCCACGGGCTGCTCGACACGGCGCGCATGCGCCTGTTCCACCCGCTCAAGTTCATGCTGGCGTCGCCGATCCAGGCGCCCGAGGAGATCCGGCGCTCGATCGACGGCCCGTTCTTCGTCGAGGACAAGTACGACGGCATCCGCGGCCAGGTGCACAAAGAGGGCGGGCGCCTGGCGATCTACTCGCGCACGCTGGACGAGATCACCGCGCGCTTCCCCGAGCTGCACGCGCCGCTGCTCGCCCTGCCCGGCTCGTTCATCCTGGACGGCGAGATCCTGGCGGCGCGCGGCGGGCGCATCCTGCCGTTCAAGGAGCTCCAGGCGCGCCTGGGCCGCAAGACGGTGAGCGCCGAGCTGCTGGCCCAGACGCCGGTGATCTTCGCCGCCTACGACCTGCTCTACCAGGACGGCGAGGTGCTGCTGGAGCGGCCGCTGGAGGAGCGCCGGGCGCGGCTGGAGCGGCTGCTCCCCGGCCCGGCGGCGGGGGAGCAGCCAGCCGGCGATGGCGCCGTGCCGCCAGCGCGCCCGGTCAGCGTGTCGCTGCTCATACGGTGCGACGCCATCGATCAGATCGACCCGCTCTTCGAGCAGGCGCGCGCGCGGGGCAACGAGGGACTGATGGTCAAGGACCCGCGCTCGCCCTACCGCCCCGGCCGCCGCGGCCGCGAGTGGCTGAAGGTCAAGAAGGCGCTGGCGACGCTGGACGTGGTGGTCACGGCCGTCGAGGTGGGGCACGGCAAGCGCCGCAACGTGCTGAGCGACTACACCTTCGCCGTGCGCGCGAGCGAGACCGACCCGACGCTGCTGAACGTCGGCAAGGCCTACAGCGGCCTGACCGACGCCGAGATCGCCCAGCTGACCGAGTGGTTCAAGGCCCACACGATCCGCGACTTCGGGCGTGTGCGGCTGGTGGAGCCGAAGATCGTGCTCGAGGTGGCCTTCGATGTGGTGCAGCCGAGCCCGCGCCACAAGAGCGGCTACGCGCTGCGCTTCCCGCGCATCGTGCGCGTGCGCGACGACAAGTCGGTCGACGAGATCGACACGCTCGAGACGGTGCGCCGGCTCGCCGAGGGCCGCTGACGCAGCGTCACTCGGCGGCGGGCCCGGGCGGGCGCGGCTCGGAGGTGACGCGCCTGACGCTGGCGTAGGGCGGCCACTGGCTGTGGCTGATCAGCACCGTGTCGCCCTCGCGCGGCGTGAGGATGTAGCCGGAGATCCAGAAGCGCCGCTGGTGCCAGGCGCACGCCACGCGGTGGTTGCCGTCCAGGATCACGAACGCCCTGCCGTCCAGCCGCACCTGGCCGAGCGGGTGGGGCAGCAGCAGGATGGGCGGCGGGCGGTGGCGGCGCGGCATCAGCACCCGCTCGAGGTAGGCGCGGTCGATCTCGACCTCGTTGCGGCAGTAGGGCGCCGCCAGCTCCGCCACCGGCAGCGCCACCGGCCGGCGGCCGCTGACCAGCGCGTAGGCCGGCGTCACGCGCCAGCAGAAGCGCTGCTGCGGCGACCCGACTGAGAACACGAGCACCTGGGCCATCCCCGGCGCGAAGGGGATGCTGGGCGCGAGCCGCAGCGCCGCCTCCATATACCCGGCGCGCGCCAGCAGCGCCGTCATCGCGTACAGCAGCGACGCCTTGCGCAGCAGGAGCGCGTCGCTGGTCTCCGGCCAGCTCAGCGTCTCGGCGATCACCGTGCCGAGCAGCGCCGCGTCGCCGTGCTGCGCGGCGGCCGCCAGCATCCCGAGCATGCGCCGCTCCAGGCGCTGCCGCCGGCTGATCCGCCCCAGCGTGCGCCGCACGCGCTCCTCAAGCTGGCCCGGCACAGCAGTCCTGAAGCTCTCGATCGGCTGCACCGCCACCTCGCCAGATAGGATTCGCTTACAGGAAGAACATCTGTTCGCAGCACCTATCCTAGCAGATGGCGGGCGCTCCTGTCAATCGGCAGGTGCGTGGTGGCGGCGCCCTGCGCCCGGGCTGCTTGTGCTGGCATTCAGCATGCAGGCGCTCCGCCCTGCACCCGGGCGTGTTCCGCTGGCGCTCCGCCCTGCACCCGGGCTTGTGCCGCAGGCGTTTGTGCAGGCGCTCCGCCCTGCACCCGGGCAGGAGGGCCGGCGCCGGCCTCCTGCACCACCCGCGCCAGGGCCTGCGGCCCTGGGCCCGCAAGGGAACGCGTACGCCGCTGCTCAGCACGTTGTCATGCCCACCTCCACCGATGCCCGTGCCCCAAGCACAGGCTGATGTGCTGCGATGCACAGTTTGGCTGAGACGAGCGGCTGATTTGCCACGCCGCAACAGACAATGCGGTTCGGACGAGCGGCTGGTGTGCAGAGGCATGACAACGGGCGGGCTACGGAAGGTGGCGCCGCTTGCGGGGATGGTTCGGAAGGGGCTGCACAGCCCCTTCCGGCGGGGGAGAGCGCGAGAGGGGCCGGTGCCCCTCTCGCCCTGAAGCACGCTGTGACGCACCGCGTACCTCCTGCCAATCGACAGGTGAAGCGGCAGAGAAACGGTGGCACGATCTGTGCGGCAGAGGGGAGCAAGGTGTGGTATAATACGGGGTGCCAAATCCCCCGTGGTTTCCTCGGTTGGCCTGGCTCTCTCCGATGGCGAACGCATACAGCCTCACAGAGCGGCACCGTCGCTCGCGTTGGCGCGCGCTCGCGTCACACGGCTCGCGCACTGCCGCTCGGCGGCTGCGGCCGGCCGGGTCCTACCCGGAGTAGTTTTCACGATACCAGGAGTTACGCGGTGGTGGGTCGAGAAGGCTTCGCTTCCCCCGGAGCCCTTTCTTCCGCCCCAGAGCGGCTACGTCGGTGCCACACGCTTCCCCGCGCCGGAGTCCGGCGCGGCTGGGAGCCACCCGTAGGCCGAGGGCGCTCCCGAAGGGAGCAGCGAAGCCTGCGCCTCCTCCGGGACCGCTTTCGGCCGCCCTGCGCCACCACGCCCGGAGCGGCGGGAAGCTGAGGCCTGGCGCGCCTGAGCCCTCCCACCTCCCGGCAGGCACGTCTGCGCGGGAGGCCCGCGAGAGCGACCGAGTAGCTCCTGCACCACGCGCGCTTATGGCCTGGGTAGGTGGCACGCCACCCGCCCGCCGCGCGCCCTCCAAGACCCTGAAAAGGAATTACACAATGAGCACAACAGAACTTCAGCAGCACGAGCTGGCTGAGGCGCCTACCAAACGCCGCCCGCGGGCGCGGGCCGCCGCCAAAGAGGCGCCGCCCGAGCAGCAGCAGCAGCAGCAGCAACAGCAGCAGCAGCAGCAGCCGGACACCGCGCCCGACATGACCGGCGCCTCCTTCGGCTCCGGTATCCTCGATGTCGCCGCGGACGGCTTCGGCTTTCTGCGCGGCGACCGGATGCTGCCGGGGCCGGACGACGTGTACGTCGCCCAGTCGCAGATCCGGCGCTTCGGCCTGCGCTCCGGCGACCACATCGCCGGCCTGATCCGCCCGCCGAAGGAGACCGAGCGCTACCGCTCGATCCTGCGCGTCGACGCGATCAACGGCCTCAGCCCGGAGGATGCCCAGCAGCGGGTGGCCTTCGACAAGCTGACCCCGATCCACCCGCGGCGGCAGATCACCCTCGCCACCGAGCCGCACATCCTCGCCACGCGGCTGGTGGACCTGGTGGCGCCGATCGGGCGCGGCCAGCGCGGGCTGATCGTCGCGCCGCCCAAGGCCGGTAAGACGGTCCTGCTCAAGCAGATCGCCAACGGCATCGCGATCAACCACCCGGACATCCACCTGATGGTGCTGCTGATCGGCGAGCGCCCCGAGGAAGTGACCGACATCCAGCGCTCGGTGAAGGGCGAGGTGATCGCCGCGACCTTCGACGAGCCGGTGGAGGACCACATCAAGGTTGCGGAGCTCGGCCTCGAGCGGGCGAAGCGCCTGGTGGAGCACGGGCGCGACGTGGTGATCCTGATGGACTCGATCACCCGCCTCTCGCGCGCCTACAATATCGCCATGCCCCCCAGCGGGCGCACGCTCTCGGGCGGCATCGACCCGGTGGCGCTCTACCCGCCCAAGCGCTTCTTCGGCGCCGCGCGCAACATCGAGAACGGCGGCTCGCTCACGATCATCGCCACCTGCCTCGTGGACACCGGCAGCAGGATGGACGACGTGATCTACGAGGAGTTCAAGGGCACGGGCAACATGGAGCTGCACCTGGACCGCAAGCTGGCGGAGAAGCGGGTGTTCCCGGCGATCGACATCACCAGGAGCGGCACCCGCCGCGAGGAGCTTCTGCTCGAGCCGACCACGCTGCGCCAGGTGTGGACGCTGCGCCGCATGGTCAGCATGCTCGGCGAGAACGAGGGCACCGAGCTGATGCTGACGCGTATGGCCAAGACGCAGTCGAACGCCGAGTTTCTCGCGACGCTCGGCAAGTCCTGAGGCCCGCCCCAGAGCTCCTCAGCGCGGGGAGCTCTCCTCCCACATCTCTCGATCTCTCGGCGCTCCGCGGAAGCTGCGCGGCGGGCGCCGGGGCCGCGTGTGCCCAAGCGGCCCCTCCACAATACTCCGCCGCTCTGCGGCGACACAGTCGCCGCAGAGCGGAAGAGAGAGCGCCTGGGGCGATCCGCCTCCGGGCGGAGTGGCTGCGCGGCCGTTCCTGCGCTTGCCACGCAGCCTCTGTCAAGAAATGTCATGTCGCAAGTGCCCTGCCGGGGTAGTATAGGTCCGTCGGACGAAGTACGTATGCGCCGCAGTTGATTTAGCTGATGCGCAACGGCGTGCGGAAAGGTAGAGTAGTGATAGTTGATGGGCAGTTAGCTTTTTTGCCCAGGGGAAAGGGGCACGACAATGATCAACTGGTACGCAGCAGAGAAAGTGAGCAAGTTCGAGCACGAGCAGCGCGTCCGCGCAGCCGCCACGGCGCGCATGGTGGCCGAGGCGAAGCGCAGCGAGCAGGCCGAGGCGTCCGAGGCCCCGCGCGTGGGGCTGCTCCGGCGGCTGACCCTGGTGCTGGGGCTGCGCTAGTGGCCTCGGCAGTGACGAAGAACGAGTGAGCGCGGTAGCAGAGCTGCCGCGCTCACTCGTTTTTTGCGCGTCGGGCGCGCCGCTACTGCAGGAGCGGCACGGTCAGGGAGCTGTCGGGGACGAACAGGCTCCCCTCGGTGGTGCCCTGGGGGGCCAGCCGCCGCAGCCGGCGCCCGAGCTCCCCCGCCGAGATCCGCCCCGCGAGCGCCTCGCGGAACAGCTCGGTGACCCGGCGCACCTGCTCGCCGGACTCGTGGACGAACTCGAGCCGGTAGTGGCGGATGCCCGCGTCGCGCCAGGCCTCGAGGTGGCGGCTCGCCTCCTGGGCCTCCGCGCCGAACACCGTGTTGCGGCAGCCGACGTCCGCCATCACCGGGTGGGCCCGCCCGCCCGCGTCGCGCAGCGCGACGCGGTGCCGCTCGCACGGGCGGCCGCAGTTCTTGTAGCTCGTGCCGCTCGAGAGGAAGCGGCAGAAGACGCAGTGCTCGGTGTGGAACACCGGCAGGTGCTGGTAGGCGATCACTTCGAGCCGCTCGCCGCCCACCGCTCGCGCCAGCTCGGCGACCTGCGCGGCGTTGAGGTCGTGGGTCGGCGCCAGGCGCTCGAGGCCGAGCCCGAGCAGCGTCTCGGCCGCCAGGGCGTTCGCGGCGTTCAGGCTGAAGTCGCCGGTCAGCGGCGGGCGCTCCGCCTGGCGCAGCGCCTCGATCAGGCCGCCCGAGCGGACCAGCAGCGGGCACTCCAGCTTCAGCAGGAAGCGCACGATGCGCTCCTCGCCCGGCTTGAGCACCCGCGGGCTGGCGACGCGCACGTCGATGCCGGCGGCCTTGACCCGCTCCACCGCCGGCCGCAGCCCGTACAGCTCCAGGTAGTCGAGCGTGATGCTCGCCGGCCGCAGCTCGAGCGCCGCCTCCAGCTGCTCCGGCGTGCGGACGAGCAGGTGCAGCTGCGGCGCCCCGCCCGCGGCGTCGTTCGGGCCAGGCGCCCGACGCGGCAGAAGCGCGGCCAGCGCCTCCTGCGGGTCGGCGACGGCCGGCTGGGGCCGGCGGGTCTGCAGCTCGGCCAGGCGCTCGACCGCCTCCCGCCGCAGGCGATTGAGCAGCGAGCTCGGGACGAACGGCCGCCCGCGCACCTCCAGCTGCACGTCGGCGAGCGCGTAGGGCGTGTCGCCCAGGCGCCCGCACTGCTCGCGCACCAGCTCCGGCGTGACCGCGCGGCTCTGCGCCGCCCCGAGCGGCTCCTCCGAGCGCACCGTCACCCGCACCTCGGGCCGCGCCACAAGCGACCACTCCAGCTCGAGCGGCCGGCCCTCGTGCGCGATGACCCGCACCGCCACCGGCTGCCGATGAACCGGGGCCGCCGGCTGCGTGTACGGCCGCACCGCCCGCTCCAGCTCCGGGTCGTGCGTGCGCCAGACCAGGTCCCCGGCGCGGATGCGGGAGAAGTCGACCGCCCCGTAGGCGAAGCGCAGCTCGACCCGCCCGCCGCGCAGCGGGCGCACCTCGTACACCCGGCCGCCCTCCTCGGGCTCCTCCGGGCTGCGCCAGTCGGCGGCGTCGAACACAACGCCGTCGCCGGGCTTGAGCGGCGCGGGCGCGATCCTCGGGTCGAGCGCCAGCTCGACCGCCTGGGGGAGGACGCGCGTCACCCGGCCGGCGAGCACCCCGCGGTGGCGCGGCGCGCGGCCGATGACCACCGCCTGGTGGTTCGTGCCGCTGATGAAGTGCGGCCCGAGCCCGCGCGAGTAGACCTGCTCGAGCTGCAGCTCCTCCGCGCGGCTGATGCTGAGCGGCAGGCCGGCCCACGCCTCGTCCACCGCCCGCCGGTAGGCGCGCGTCGTCAGCGCGACGTAGTCGGCGTCCTTATAGCGCCCCTCGATCTTCAGCGCCGCGACGCCGATCTTCACGATCTCCGGCAGCTGGTGCAGCGCGTACAGGTCGCCCGGCGAGAGCAGGTAGCGCGCGTCGCCGAGCGGCCTGAGCTGCTCGTCCACGATCAGCTCGTATGGCAGGCGGCAGGCCTGGGCGCACTGGCCGCGGTTCGCGCTGCGCCCGCCCCACGCCTCGGAGGAGAAGCACTGGCCGGAGTAGGAGACGCACAGCGCGCCGTGGACGAAGATCTCCAGCTCGCAGTCGGTTTGCGCCCGGATGGCCCGGACCTCGTCGAGCGACAGCTCGCGCGCCAGCACGACGCGGCTCACGCCGAAGCGCTGCGCGAGCCTGACGCCCTCGGCGCTCGTGACGCTCATCTGCGTGCTGCCGTGTAGCTCCACGTCGGGCGCGATCTGCCGGGCGAGCCGGGCGACGCCGATATCCTGGACGATCAGGGCGTCCGCGCCGGCCTCGATGATCTGCGCCAGCGCGCGCGCCGCCTCGCCGAGCTCGTGGTCGAAGACGAGCGTGTTGAACGTTATGTAGCCCCGGACGCCGCGCCGGTGCAGCGTCCGCATCACCTCCGGCAGCTCCGCGAGGGTGAAGCCGACCTTGGCGCGGGCGGTGAAGTGCTTCAGCCCGAAGTACACCGCGTCGGCGCCGGCCTCGATCGCCGCGTGCAGCTGCGGCCAGTAGCCGGCCGGGCTCATGATCTCCGGCTTGCGGAGCGGGAAGGAACCTGTCATAGCACCAGATGACGCCGTCAGCCGTTCGCAATAGACCCTATTGTAACAGACTCGCGCCCCGCTGACAGCGACTTCTGAGCGCGGCGGCGAAGCCCGAGATGCGCAGGCTCAGCACCCGATCAGACGGGGTGTCCGGCGGGCGCAGGAGCAGCCCCGGCGTCGTAAAGGTCGTTGGCGGGAGGATACGCGCCCGATCGCCCTCGCCGTATGGGCGGCGCGCGAGCTTTACCGATGCAGGCGGGGTCTGCGGGGAGTATAGGGCACAAGCGGCGGCTTGCCAATTGCCCCCGCCGTGCGATCGCATGATGCGGGCAGCGGCCGCGGCCGGGCTGCTGGCGCTGGCCCTCGCCGCCTGCGGCGCCGGAGGCGGGACCCAGGCCACCGCGGTGCCGCCGACGGAGCCAGCGGCCGCCGAGCCGACGCCGGCCCCCGCCACCCCCGAGCCGGCCACTTCCGAACCAGCCACCCCCGCGCCGACGACCGTGCTGACAACCGAGCCGGCCACGGCGCAGCCGACTGCCCAGCCCACCGCGCCGCCGGCGGTGGTCTACGTGGACGCCGGGCGGGCGCTGGCGCGCAGCGGCCTCGACGACCTGGCGGAGCTGGCGACGCTGGGCGAGGGCGTGCTCGGCGCCGCGCTGGTGGACGACGACACGCTGCTGGTGCTGCGCGAGGACGGCATCGAGCGGGTGAGCCTGGGCGACAGAGCGGCCGAGCAGGTGATCGCCCTCGACCGGCCGGCGGTGTTCGGCCTCTTCCGCCCCACGAGCTACGGCCCGGTGCTGTTCGACGTGCGCGTCTCCGAGCCGGAGAGCGTCACACCATTCGGGATGGGCACGCGCATCGGCAGCTACGACCCAGCCACCGGCGCGGCGCAGCAGATCATCGCCGCGCCTGAGACGCTGGAGCTGCTCGGCGTCACCGCCGACGGCGGCAGCCTGCTCACCATGCCGCGCGGGCAGGACCCGGCCTTCGGCGCGCTCCAGATCCGCTCGATCGAGACCGGCGAGGTCGAGGAGTCGCTCGATGTGCCCGGCGAGGGGTTCGCGCTAGTCTCGCCGGACGTCCGCTGGGCCGCGGTCTCGTCGCGGCGCTACGAGGGCGCGGACGGCACCGGCGTCGACGAGCTGCTGCTGTACGACCTGAGCGCGCGGCCGGTGACGGCGCGCACCGTGACGCTGCCCCAGACGGGCGCCGCCAACGCCGGGATGTGGGCACCGGATGGGAGCCGCTTCTTCTTCAGCTACGGTCCCGGCAACATCTACGAGCTGCAGGGCTCCTACGGCCTGTGGCAGCTCGACCCGGTGACGCTCGAGGTGAGCCAGGTCACCGGCGTGGATGTGCAGAGCAGGCGCATCGACGGGATCAGCCCGGACGGCTTCGTGCTGCTGCGCGGCCTCACCGTGGACGCTGCGGTGCTTGTGGACACGGCGACGGGCGCGGTGAGCGAGACGGTGGTGCCGCCGAGCGCGTTTGTGGCCGGGTTCAGGTAGGCTTCTCCCCCACGCGGAGATGGGGCGAACGACGCCGCCGCGCTCTCGGGCTGGATCGCGAGCACGGCGGCCCACCGTCCCGAACCCCTCTGGGGATGCGGGGCAGGGCCGGCGTCTCACCATCCTCTCATCCTGCCGCCGGAACAATCGCATGCCGCCGCGCGTCTACTCGGCATAGATCCCGCGGCGCAAGCCGCACAACTTCCTCTTTCACGGCCGCGTTGTCGCGGCCGTCTTTTGATTCACAGGAGGTACGCGGTGCGGTCAGAGTGTGGTTCAGGGCGAGAGGGGTTGCGACCCCTCTCGCGCTCTCCCCCGCCGGAAGGGGGTGGGCAGCCCCTTCCGAACCTTTCCCGCAATGGGCATTGCAGCGCATCAGCCTGTGCCTGGGGCACGGGCATCGGTGTGGGTGGGCATGACAACGTGCTGAGCAGCGGCGTACGCGTTCTCTTGCGGGTCCAGGGCCGCAGGCCCTGGCGCGGGTGGTGCAGGAGGCCGGCGCCGGCCCTCCTGCCCGGGTGCAGGGCGGAGCGCCAGCGGAACACGCCCGGGTGCAGGGCGGAGCGCCGCGTAAGTCCTGTGATTCACACGGGCCGCAGGACCTTCAGAGCTTGCCGCCGTGAGGCAGGGAGGTGTGGAGGGCGGCACGCCCGCCACGGATATTCACAAAGGCAGCGCCCGCACGAGCGCGACCCCGCATAGCACACCGACGATCCCGAGCCCGAAGCTGCTCGCGACGTAGAGCGCCGCCGCGCCCCAGCTGCCGGCGCTGATGAGCGCGTAGACCTCGTAGCTGAAGCTGGAGAAGGTTGTGAAGCCGCCGAGCAGGCCGGTGACGATCAGCAGGCGCACCGGCTCGCCGAGCGGCACGCGCGTGGCCGCCAGCATCAGCACGACGCCGATCAGAAAGCTGCCGAGCACGTTGATGAGCAGCGTGCCGTAGGGGAACGCCGCGCCGAAGCGCTGCGTGGCCCAGAGGGTCAGCCCGTAGCGCAGGTTCGCCCCGAGCGCTGCGCCAAGCGCGATCATCGCCACGTTCAGTATCACTCGCCTGCTCCCGTGGGGTGCTGCCAACGCTCGCGTCCTTGTCAATCAACCGAATCTCGGCAAGCGCGCGGCTCGCCATCTACCGGGCGGAAATAGTATCATACGCCGCCTTCCCGCAGCTGCGCGAGCCCCTGCTCGAACGCCTCCTTCGCCCCCGCCGGCCCGGTGATCCGCAGCCACAGCGGGCCGCCGCCCGGCAGTACCTCCAGCGTGAAGGTAAAGAACGGGCAGCACTTCCGCTCGCTCTCGATGAACGCGGCGATCGCCGGCAGCTCGTCTGGGCTGAAGCGCAGCGCGTAGCCATCCGGCAGCTCCTGCCGCTCCTGGGCCGCCTGGAGAAACAGGTACGCGCTGCGTCTGGCGTGGGCCTCGACCGGCTCGCCCGTGATGGCGGACAGGTCGCAGGCGACCGGGATGTCCTGCCCGCGCGCGTCCGCCGCTTCTGTTCGCACGTGCTGATCCACAGAGATTCTCCTTCGGTCTAGCTGGCGCGGCGCCGCCTTCGGAAGCCCGCTCTGCGCCGCTCTGCAGCGGAAAAAGCGCCCGTGGTGGGCCGCGCACCCCGACACTGCACTGGCCAGCCAGCCACTTGCGAGCTGGCACGACAGACTGTATCATTTCAAGTGCACTTGAAGTCAAGAGGGACTCTCGATGGATGATCTCAGCATCGGCGACGTCGCTCGACGGACGGGAGTCCGCCCCTCGGCGCTCCGCTACTATGAGAGTATCGGCCTGTTGAGCGCACCCAGGCGCGTGAACGGCCGCCGCCGCTACGACGAGGACGCCGTGCAGCGGGTGCGGGTGATCCAGCTCGCGCAGATGGCCGGGTTCACCATCGCCGAGATCCAGACGCTGCTCAACGGCTTCGAGCCCGACACGTCGCCGACGGCGCGCTGGCAGCTGCTGGCCCGCCAGAAGCTGGTGGAGCTGGACAAGATCATCGCGCACGCGACGCAGATGAAGCAGGTGCTCGAGAGCGGGCTGAGCTGCGGCTGCCTGCGGATGGAGGAGTGCGCGGCGATCCTCGAGGAGCGCATAGCGGAGGAGATCCGATGACCGGGCAGCAGACCCTGGAGCTCCCCGTGCTGGGCATGGACTGCGCCTCGTGCGCGGCCCATGTGCGCGACGCGCTGTGCGCGGTGCCGGGGGTGATCTCCGCCGAGGTGCTGCTGGGCGCCGAGAAGGCCGTCGTGCGCGTCGAGCCGGGCCGCGTCGACCGGGCCGCGCTGCGCGCGGCGATCGCCAGGGCCGGGTACAGCTCGCCCGAGCAGGCGGCGGACGGCGATCGGGCGGCGGCGGCCGCCGCCTCGGGCAGCGCAGTCAGCCGCCAGGCGCTGACGCTGCTCGGCGCTGTCTTCGGCGCGGTGCTGTTCATCGTCGTCGCCGGCGAGTGGCTCGGCCTGCTCGAGGCCGTGACCGACCGCGCGCCCTGGCCGGTCTGGCTCGCCGCGGTGCTCATATTCGGCTTCCCGATCTTCCGCAACGTCGTGCGCGCCGCGCTCGCCGGCCGCGTGATCTCCCACACCCTGATGAGCGTCGGCGCGGTCGCGGCCATGGCGGTGGGCGAGTGGGCCACGGCGGCGGTCGTCGTCTTCTTCATGCGGCTCGGCGAGTACGTCGAGCAGTTCACCACCGAGCGCGCCCGCAGGGCGGTGAAGGATCTCACCGCGCTCGCGCCGCAGACCGCGCGCGTCGAGCGGGACGGCGGCGAGCACGTGGTGCCCGTGGCCGAGGTCCGCGTGGGCGATGTGGTTGTCGTGCGCCCCGGCGAGCAGGTCCCGGTGGACGGCGTGGTCCTGAGCGGCCAGGCGACGATCGACCAGGCCGCGATCACCGGCGAGCCGATGCCGGTCGACGCCCACCCCGGCGCCAGGGTCTACGCCGCGACGGTGGCGCAGCTGGGGAGCCTGCGCGTGCGCGCCGAGCAGGTCGGCGCGGACACCACCTTCGGCCGGGTCATCCGGCTGGTGGAGGAGGCCGAGAGCCACCGCGCGGACGTGCAGCGCGCCGCCGACCGCTTCTCGGCCTGGTACCTCCCGGTGGTCGCCGCCGTCGCAGGGCTGACGTTCCTGCTGCGCGGCGACGCGCTGGCGACGGCGGCGGTGCTGGTGGTGGCCTGCTCCTGCTCGTTCGCGCTCGCGACCCCGATCGCGATGCTCGCGTCGGTGGGGGCGGCGGCGCGGCGCGGGCTGCTGATCAAGGGCGGGAGATATCTGGAGCTGCTGGCGCAGGCCGATGTGCTGCTGGTGGACAAGACCGGCACGCTCACCCAGGGCCGCGCGCGGATCACCGACGTGACGCCGCTCAACGGCCTGTCCGCCGACGAGGTGCTCGCGCTGGCGGCGGCGGCCGAGCGCGACTCGGAGCACCCGCTGGCTGAGGCGGTGCGCGTGGCGGCCGCCGAGCGCGGGCTGGCGGCGCCGGCCCCCGAGCGCTTCGAGGCCCTGCCCGGGCAGGGGGTGCGCGCGGTCGTCGACGGGCGTGTGGTGGCGGTCGGCAGCCGGCGCATCGTGCCGCAGCGCGGGTGGGACGCCGCGGGCGCCCTGGAGGCCGAGGGCAAGACGCTGCTGTTCGTGGCGCGCGACGGCGAGCCGGTGGGGGTCCTCGCGGCGGCGGACACGCTGCGCCCGGAGGTCGCGGCGGCGCTGGGGCGGGTGCGGCAGCTCGGCATCGGGACGATCGAGCTGCTGACGGGCGACAACGAGCGCGCCGCGGCGGCGCTCGCCGGCCAGCTCGGGGTCGGCTACCGCGCCGGCCTGCTGCCCGAGGACAAGATTCGCATTGTAAAAGAGTACCAGGCGCAGGGCCGGCGGGTGGTGATGGTGGGCGACGGCGTGAACGACGCGCCGGCGCTGGCGCAGGCCGATGTGGGCATCGCGATGGGCGTGGCCGGCAGCGACGTGGCGATCGAGGCGGCGCACATCGCCCTGATGCGGGACGACTGGACGCTCGTGCCGGAGGTGATCGGCATCGCGCGGCGGACGATGCGCGTCGTCAGGAGCAACATCGCCTTCACGGCGCTCTACAACCTGGTGGGGCTGTCGCTGGCCGCGCTCGGCTTCCTGCCGCCGATCCTGGCCGCGGCGGCGCAGGCGCTTCCGGACCTCGGCATCCTCGGCAACTCGGCGCGGCTGCTGCGGAACCGTTAGCAGATGGGGAGGCTGCGCCTTCCCGAAATCTCCGCGAACCGCCGCTCTGCGGCGGCACAAACGCCGCGAAGCGGCGGAAGAAAGGGATCTTGGAGCGCCCACCGATCTTCCAAGCCTCTCTGTAAGGGCGGCGGTCATCGCCGACCGCAGAGCTCCTAGCTGTTGACTGAGCGGAAGAAGGGCTCCCGGAGGAGGCTTCACCTCCTCAGACCCCTCTAGGGGGTGCGCGGGCGAGGCTGCCGCGTAAGCCAAGCAGCTGCGCGGCCGTCCGAGCGAGCCTCCAAGCTCTCCGCCGGGGGGTGCGGAGGGCAGCACATCCTCACACGTTGCCTTTGATCGCCGCTCTGCGGCGGTAGAGACAGATCTCTGGTGTGCCTGCGGCCCACCAGATCCCTGCGAACGAGGGCGGTCCAGCCTCCGCGCTCGCGTAGGGGCATACAGGTTCGCCTCCCCGCTCGGCGGCGCAGCGGCAGGGGATAGAGGGCCTTCCGATCGTTCAGGCGGGAGATGCCGCGGGACCGCAGAGAAATGCATGGGAGAAAGGGTTCTCGATGGGGTTAACTATTGAGCTCGTCCTGGTCATCGTTGCAGTCCTGCTCATTCTGAGCATTGGCTCGACGCGCTTCTCGAACCGCCTGGGCGTCCCCGCGCTCGTGCTGTTCCTGCTCATCGGCATGCTCGCGGGCTCGGACGGGCTGGGCGGCATCGCCTTCAGCGACGCGTGGGCTGCCCAGGCGGTCGGCGTGGTGGCGCTGGTCTTCATCCTGTTCTCGGGCGGCCTCGACACAGACTGGAGGCAGATCCGTCCGGTGCTGGTCCCCGGCCTGGTCCTGGCCAACCTGGGCGTCGTGCTCAGCGCCATCCTCGTCGGGGGGTTTGCGGTGCTGGTGCTCGGCTTCTCGCCGCTCACCGGCCTGCTGCTGGGCTCGATCGTCTCCTCGACCGACGCAGCGGCGGTGTTCGCCGTGCTGCGCACGCGCGGGTCGCACCTGCGCGGCAACCTCGAGCCGCTGATCGAGCTCGAGTCCGGCAGCAACGACCCGATCGCGGTCTTCCTCACGCTGGGGATCATCGGCGTGCTGACCAACCCCGGCGCCTCGATCATCAGCCTCGTGCCGTCGTTCCTGCTGCAGATGACGCTCGGCGTGCTGTGCGGCGTCGGGATGGGCTGGCTGATGGCGTCCATCCTCAACCGCGCCCGGCTCCAGCAGGAGGGGCTGTACCCGGTCTTCACCATCGGGCTCGTCGCGCTGACCTACGGCGCGACCGCGCTGGTCGGCGGCAACGGCTTTCTGGCGGTGTACCTGGCCGGCATCGTGCTCGGCAACCGGCACTTCATCCACAAGCGCTCGATCGTGCGCTTCCACGAGGGCACCGCCTGGCTGATGCAGATTGTGATGTTCCTGACGCTCGGCCTGCTGGTCTTCCCCTCGCAGCTGCCGCCGGTGGCGGGCAGCGGGCTGGCGGTGGCGCTGTTCCTGGCGTTCGTCGCCCGGCCGGTGAGCGTGCTGATCGCGCTCGCCTGGACGCCGCTGACCCTGGCCGACAAGCTGATGGTGTCCTGGGCCGGGCTGCGCGGCGCGGTGCCGATCGTGCTGGCGACCTTCCCGCTGCTGGCGGGCGTGCCCGAGGCGCCGGTGATCTTCAACGTGGTGTTCTTCGCGGTGCTGGTGTCGGTGCTGCTCCAGGGGACGACGATCGGCTGGGTGGCGCGCCGCCTCGGCGTGAACGTGGACCGGGGCCAGCCGCTCTCGGAGCTGCACAACTTCGTGCCGGACGTCCGGCTCACCAGCCGGCTGCGCGAGATGCACGTCCCGCCCGGGTCGGCGCTGGTCGGCCGGTCGATCATCGATCTCAAGCTGCCGCGCGGCGCGCTGGTGGTGCAGATCCAGCGCGACGATGAGGCGATCGTGCCGAGCGGCGCGACGACGCTCGCCGCGGGCGACCGGCTGCTGCTGCTGGCAACGCCCGAGGTGATGCAGCAGCTCCAGACGCTCTGCGCGCACAACAACGCGCAGCTCGTCTCGGCCGACGGCGAGCAGGGCGAGCTCCTTCCGCCGCCGGCCGACGGCGAGCAGGGCGTGCTGCGTCCGGCGCCCGCCAACGGCGTGCACGACGAGCGGCCCGCGGCGGCGGCCGAGCAGGAGCAGCTGTCAGTCGCAGGAGGCCGCCGATGAGTATTACGCTACGCCCGTCCTGGCCGCGGCGCGCGGCCCTGCTGGTGCTCGGGGCGATGATCCTCGCCGGCGCGCTGCTGCTGCTCAGCCTGGTGATGGAGCTGCGCGAGCCCGGCTGGAGCAGGACGGCGATCGCGCTGCAGCTGATCGCGCTGGCGATCGCCGGCGCCCTGCTGGGCACAGACTGGCCGCTGTCGCTCCGGTTTGTGGTCTACCCGCTGGTCCTGGCGGCGGTGATCTATCTGTGGGACACGTCGCTCCCGCCGCCGTCGCTGCCCGAGGGCCGGCTGCGCGCTGCGGTGCCGCACCTGGCGCTGCTCGGCATGGCGGCCGACGCCGCGCTGCTGCTGTGGCGGCGGGGCAGCCGCGCGCTGCGCGCGCCGGGCGTGGTCAAAGGCGCGGGCGCGTCGCTCCAGCGCAGGGCGCAGAGCAGCCTGGGGCGGAGCGGGCGTCGCCCTGCGCTGCAGATCAACGGACAGCCCCGCAGCGCGGCGGAGCTGGTGCGGACGAACGGGCGGCTCGCGCACAGCGGCCGGAGCAGCTGGGCCAGGCTCGTCTCCAGGCAGGCTGCGTCGCGCCGGAACGGCCGGGTTGGGCGGGCGGTCGCAGGCCCGCCGGCCTCGTCGCGCGCCGACATGCCGAGCGGCGCGAGAGACATCTTCCGCGGCGTGCTGCTGTTCCTGAGCGCCGTCGTCACGCTGGCGCCGGGGGTCGAGCTGCACCTGATCGCGGAGGGGCTGGCGCCGAGCGCGGCGATCTTCGGCTGCGTTCAGCCGTGGGCGGGGTGGTCCGTCGCGGGCGCGGCATTCCTCGATCTGCTGGCGCTCGCCATCGCGGTGTGGGTGCTCCCGGCGCTGCGGCGGACGGCGCTGCTGAGCGCGATCAGCGGCGGGCTCGTCGGAGTCGGGGTGGGGCTGCTCCTCGGAGACCCCTGCGTGTAAGGGACGGAGAGACGGTCGCGGGACAGGGGAGATGCAGAGGATGGAGGAGCGAGGATGCATCATGATCTGCCGCTGCTGTTGAACATTGCCGCGGCGCTGGTGGCAGCCTTCGCGGGCGGCCTGCTCGCGCGGCGCATCGGCCTGCCGACAATTGTGGGATATCTGCTGGCCGGGATGGCGATCGGGCCATTCACCCCCGGGTTCGTCGGCGACGTCGAGACGATCAGCCAGCTGGCTGAGCTCGGCGTCATCTTCCTCATGTTCGGCGTCGGGCTGCACTTCTCGTTCCGCGACCTGTGGGAGGTGCGGACGGTGGCAGTCCCGGGCGCGACCGCGCTGATGCTGATCGCATCGGCGGCCGGCTTCGGCCTGTCCCAGCTGTGGGGCTGGCCGATCCCCGCGGGCCTGGTGCTCGGGCTGGCGATCTCGATCGCCAGCACCGTCGTGCTGCTGCGCGGCCTGATGGACAACGGGCTGCTCAACACCTCGCACGGCCGCCTGGCGGTCGGCTGGCTCGTGCTGGAGGACCTGGCGACGGTGCTCATCCTGGTGCTACTGCCGTCGATCGTGACCGCCGGCGGGGGCGGCGGGTGGCTGAGCGCCGGGGGCGCGCTTCTGAAGGCCGGCGTCTTCGTCGCGCTGATGATGTTCGGCGGGGCGCGCCTGGCCCCCTGGCTGCTCATGCGCATCATCCACACCCGCTCGCGCGAGCTGTTCATCCTCGCCGTCGTCGCCGTCGCGCTCGGCGTCGCAGTCGGCTCGGCCGAGCTGTTCGGCGTCTCGCTCGCGCTGGGCGCGTTCCTGGGCGGCGTGATACTCGGCGAGTCGACCTTCAGCCACCAGGTCGGCGACGAGGTGCTGCCGTTCCGCGAGACCTTCGCCGTGCTGTTCTTCGTGTCGGTCGGGATGCTGGTCAACGTCAACTACCTGCTCGCCAACGCCGGGCAGGTGCTGGTGCTGACGCTGCTGATCGTGATCGGCAAGGTGCTGATCTCCGGGATGCTGGGCATGCTCTTCCCGATCCCGGCGCGCACGGTGCTGGTGGTGGCGGCCGGGCTCAGCCAGATCGGCGAGTTCTCCTTCATCGTCGGGCAGGCGGGCGTGCGCCTGGGCGTGATGACCCAGGACCAGTACTCGCTCATTCTGGCGGGGGCGCTGCTGTCGATCATGATCAACCCGCTGATGTTCCGCGCGATCCCGTATGCGGAGCGGGTGCTCCAGCGCATGCCGGCGCTCTGGCAGCTGCTCGACCGGCACGGCCCGTCGCCGCCGGCGCCCGCTGACTCGCTCAGCGACCACGTCGTGGTGGTCGGCTACGGGCGGGTCGGGCGGCACATCGTGCGCGTCCTCGGGCACCTGGGCGTCCCGCGGCTGGTGGTGGAGGTCGACGCCGCGCGCGCGGCGGAGTTCGAGCGCGAGGGGGTGCCCACGCTCTACGGCGACGCGTCGAACTCCGAGGTGCTGGACCACGCCGGGCTGAGCCGGGCGCGGGTGCTGGTGGTGACGCTGCCGGACGAGGCGGCGGCCGAGATGGTGGTAGCCGCAGGGCGGCGCCTGGCGCCCAACCTGCCGATCATCGCCCGGGCCGCGACGGAGAAGGGCGTGCGGCGCATAGCTGCCCTCGGGGCACAGGATGTCATCCACCCGGAGCTGGAGGGCGGCCTGGAGGTGCTGCGCCACACGCTCCTCAGGCTCGACTACCCGCCGACCGAGGTGCAGCAGTACGCCGACGCGGTGCGCCGCGACCAGTACGAGCCGTCGATCAACAGCGCCGAGGAGCACCGGGTGCTCGACCAGCTCATCCGCATGGTGCGCGGGATCGAGATCGCCTGGATCACGATCGCGGCGGGGAGCCGGGCCGTCGGCCGGACGCTCGCCGAGACGAACATCCGCGCGGTGACGGAGGCGTCGGTGATCGCGATGCTGCGCGAGGGGCAGGTGATCGCGAACCCGAAGTCCGCCACGCGCTTCCAGGTCGGCGATATCGTCGGCGTGATCGGCGACGCCGAGCAGATCGCGCGGGCGCGGGAGATCCTGGCCCCCGAGGTGCCGCCGCCCGGGCAGGCGGTGGAGGCCGCGAAGGAAGAGGAGGACGCGCAGTCGGCGGGCGAGATGGCCCCGTCGCACTACGCGTGAGGCGAGCGGCGCTCCCGCGCAGGCCCTCTACGTATCCCTTTCTGCTGCGCTGTGGCAGCTTCGTTGCCCGGCGCAGCAGAAAACAAGAATGAGCGTAACCTCTATGAACGCACGCGAGGCACTCCTGCGGCGGGTGAGCTTCTGCGCCGACCTGCCGGCGCCGGCGATCGCCGATCTGGCGCGGATCGCGATCCCGCTGCAGCGGCCGGCTGGGACGGTCATCCAGGTCGAGGGCGACCCGGCTGAGGCGATGTATATCGTGGTGTCCGGGCGCGTGAAGATCTCGCGCATCGGGCCCGGCGGGCGCGAGCAGGTGCTCAACGTGATCCCGCGCGGCGGGCACTTCAACACCGTGCCGATCTTCGACGACGGCCCCTGCCCGGCCAACGCCGAGGCGCTCACCGATGTGCAGCTGCTCGCGCTGCCCCGCGACGCCATGCGGCGCGTGGTCGAGGAGCACCCGCCGCTCGCGCTGGCGCTGCTGCGCGAGTTCACCGGCCGGCTGCGGCACCTCGTCAACCTGGTGGACACGCTGGCGCTCCACACGGTGCAGGGGCGCCTGGCCGGGCTGCTGCTGGAGCAGGCGGAGGCGGCCGAGCGCGGCGCCGAGGTGGTGCCGCTCACCCAGGCGGAGATGGCGGCGCGGATCGGCACGGTGCGCGAGATGGTCGGGCGGACGCTGAAGACATTCGAGGCGCTGGGCCTGATCCGCGTGGAGCGCGGATCGATCGCGGTCGTGGATCGGGAGGGGCTGGCGCGCCAGCGCCAGACGTGACATCGGTGAAGGGATCGCAACCGAGGGTGAATGCGTGAGAAAAGTCACATTCCCCGC
>ERZ777003.2370-NODE-2370-length-22378-cov-20.653989_pt1 | contig 22378 bp, 20 predicted proteins | sample MGYA00374956_ERZ777003 | MGnify/ENA primary metagenome ERZ777003 (study PRJEB29302, sample SAMN06268252) | bioreactor metagenome | isolation source: Joint BioEnergy Institute, California, USA | place: USA:Joint BioEnergy Institute, California, USA | collected... | reverse complement strand
TCTAGCGCCCGCCCCTACTCCGGCTCGGCGGGCTCCTCGCGCACCACGTCGCGCGCCGGCTTGTCGTCGCGCAGCCCCTTGTAGGACGGGTGACGCAGCGTGCCCGCGCGCGTCCACTCGGAGAACTCGACCTCGCAGACCAGCTCGGGCTCGGCGAAGATCGCCCCCCTCTCGGGCTGGCGCCCCTCGAACGGGCTCCCCTCGCGCCGCAACGCCTCCAGGCGCTCGCGCAGGGCGCGCAGCTCGGCGGCGTCGAAGCCCGTCCCCACCTTGCCCGCGTAACGCAGGCGGCGCTGCTCGCCGTCCCGCTCGAAGTAGCCGACGAGCAGCGCGCCGAGCTCGCCCTCGCGGCGGCCCTTGCCAGGCACCCACCCGCCGATCACCACCTCCTGGCCGCGGACGTTCTTCACCTTGAGCCAAGCGCGCGTGCGTTTGCCCGGGACGTACGGGCTGCCGAGGCGCTTGGCGACGATCCCCTCCAGCCCGCGCTCCCGGCTCGCGGCGAGCAGGGCGGCGCCGTCGCCCCGGTGGTAGGCGGGCGTCTGCCAGCGCTCGCCCTCGAGCCCGAGCGCCTCCAGCTCCGCGCGCCGCTCCTCGTAGGGCAGGCCCATCAGCGAGCGCCCGTCCCGATGCAACAGGTCGAAGGCCACGTACGTGACGGGGGTGCTCTCCCGCAGGCGGCGGATCGCCGCCTCCCCTTCGACGTGGATCCGCCGCTGGAGCCGCTGGAAGCTCGGCCGCCCCTCGTCGTCGAAGGCGACGAGCTCGCCGTCGAGGAGCGCCTCGCGCAACCCGAGCTGGGCGAGGATGCCGCGCACCTCGGGGTAGCGGCGAGCGACCTCCTTGCCGGTGCGCGTCACCAGGCGCAGGTGCCCCGGCTCGCAGTAGGCCAGCGCGCGCACGCCGTCCCACTTGATCTCGTACGCCCACCCCTCGTCGTCCTCGGGGAGCCGCCGCGCGAGCGTCGCCTTCATCGGCTCGATGACCCCGGGCAGCGGCTCCCGGCCGGGGTCCGGCGGGTCCATGCGGTGGATCATCCAGTCGTCGCCGCGCGTGCGAAAGAGCGCGTAGCGCCCCCGCAGCCGCTCGCCGCGGAACGTCGCGACGACCTTCCCCGCCGAGAACTCCTCGGCCTCATACGTCCCCGCGTCCCAGATCGCCATCGTGCCCGCGCCGTACTGGCCCTTCGGGATCTCCCCCTGGAACGAGAGGTACTCGAGCGGGTGGTCCTCGGTGTGGACGGCGAGCCGGTTCTGCTCCGGGTCGAGCGGGATCCCGCGCGGCAGCGCCCAGGAGGCCAGCACGCCGTCGCGCTCCAGGCGCAGGTCCCAGTGCAGCCGGCGGGCGTGGTGCTCCTGCACGACGAAGCGCGCGCCTTCGCCCTTCCCGGCGCCTGCGGCATCGCCGGCAAGGCCGGGCTCGGGTGTCGCCCCGGGTTCGCGCTTGGCGCGGTACGCCTTCAGTCGATCCTTCGGCACCCCGCTCCCTTACCCGGATCGCACGGAGCGCCCCGCGCGGGTCACCGGCGGGGCCTGGGACGCGGCAGCCGCTCGCCGAGCTGCTTCGAAAGGTGCCGCGCATAGGTCGACGTGAGGTGGTTGCCGTCGCGGTAGGTGATCCGGTTGCGGATCACGGCGTGGCACAGGCGCTCCGGGCAGAAGACCGGGGTGAGGTCGACAAGCGTGGCGCCGGGCACGCGCTTGATCACGCTGCGCTCGAACGACTGCCGATCGTGGCTGGCGGGAATCTCGAACGCGCAATCGCTGAGGCTCGCGAGGTTCTCCTCCACGCACGGCGGGATCTCGTAGGGAGCCTTGGGCGGATCCTTCATCACCGCGAGCCGCGCGCCGGTTCGCCGCCGCAGGTCGCGCAGGAGGCGCACGTAGCCGTCGCGCAGCAGGCGGCGGTTGCGCGGCGTGGTGCGCGGGACGATCCTGCCCCGGACCATCGCCTTGTGCCAGATCCAGCCGCTCGTCACGACCAGCCCGGGTCGCTCCCGCTCGAGGCGGTTCAGCACCCTCCGCTGCCAGACGAGGCACTCGCGGTACCCGCGTCCTACACGCCGGTTGTAGACGAGCTGGCGGAACGGCGGGCAGCCCACCTTCGAGAGCGCGACAAGCCGCCAACCGCGCTCCTTGGCGAGCCTGTTCATCGCCGTGAAGTACATGAGCGCGTGCGAGTCGCCGATGAGCGCGACGGTCCGCTTGCCGTCACGGTCGCCGTAGATGCAACGCCTCAGGCGCACCTCCGGAGCGTCCGCCTGACACCCCTCGCTGAACATGCGCGACTTGTCCTTGGTGGCCTTGGACGGCTTCGGCTTGAGCTCGCCCGCGCGCTCCTGGGGAGCGGGCGGCGCGACGCCGGGGTCGTCTACGGGGCCGCCGATCTCGGCCACCTGCCAGCCGGCGGACGAGCGATTCTCGTCGTCTCCGTCGACGAGCAACGCGAGCGCCGCGCAGGCGGCCAGTGCGCCGGCAATGAGGAGTTGCACGACGCGCCCCTGCCGGGCCCCGCGCGCCCTGGATGGACGCGGTTCCGGCACGCGACCCAACGTAGCAATCGCCGCCGGCGGCAGCCCACACCCCGCGCATCCCTGGCGCGAGCAACCGGGTCGTGCAAGAGTACGAGTGGTGGCGACCCGCGAGTTCGATGCGATCGTCCTCGGCGCCGGCCCCGCGGGCGAGGTCGCGGCCGGGCGGCTCTCCGAGGGCGGGCTGGACGTCGCCGTCGTCGAGCGCGAGCTGATCGGCGGGGAGTGCTCGTACTACGCCTGCATGCCGTCCAAGGCGCTCCTGCGCCCGGGCGAGCTGCTCGGCGAGGTCCGCCGGGTAGGCGGGCTCGTGGGCGGCGCGATCGACCCGGGCGCAGCGCTCGCGCGGCGCGACGAGGTGATCCACGACCTCGACGACGGCTCGATGCTCCCCTGGCTCGAGGAGCGCGGCATCGCGCTCTACCGCGGCGCGGGGCGGCTCGCCGGCGAGCGCCGCGTGCAGGTGGGCGACGACGAGCTGCTCGCCCGGCGCGCCGTGATCGTCGCCACCGGGACCCAGGCGGCGCTGCCCCCGCTCGAGGGCCTGGCCGAGGCCGAGCCCTGGACGAACCGCGAGGGGACCACGGCCGGCGAGGTGCCCGCCAGCCTGATCGTGCTCGGGGGCGGGCCCGTCGGCTGCGAGCTCGCCCAGGCCTGGCGCACGCTCGGCGCGGACGTCGACCTGGTGGAGCTCGCCGACCGGGTGCTCGCGAGCGAGGAGCCCTTCGCGAGCGCGCAGGTCGCGGCCGGGCTGCGCGAGCGCGGCGTGCGCGTGCACACGGGCGCCGAGCCGCAGCGGGTCGAGCGCCGGGGCGAGACCGCCGCGCTCGTGCTCGCGGACGGGGAGATCGAGGCCGAGCAGATCCTCGTCGCCGCCGGCAGGCGCCCGCGTACCGAGCACCTCGGCCTGGAGACGGTGGGGCTCGCGCCGGGCGGCTGGATCGAGGTCGACGACGCCCTGCGCGTGCCCGGGCGCGAGTGGCTGTACGCGATCGGCGACGTGAACCACCGGGCGCTGCTCACGCACGCCGGCAAGTACCAGGCGCGAATCGCCGCCGACGTGATCCTCGGCAAGGACGTCCGCGCCACCGCCGACCTCGACGGTCCGCCCCGCGTCACGTTCACCGACCCCGAGGTGGCGGCGGTCGGGCTCACGCTGGACGCCGCCCGCGAGCGCGGCATCGACGCGCGCGCGGTCGACGTCGCCACCTCAGGCAACGCCGGCTCGAGCTTCTACGGGCGCGGCGCCGAGGGGACCTCGCGGCTCGTCATCGACGAGGGACGGGGCGTGATCGTGGGGGCCACGTTCGTCGGCTTTCAGACCGGGGAGCTTTTGCACGCGGCGACCGTCGCGATCACCGCCGAGGTCCCCCTCGAGCGGCTGCGTCACGCGATCGCGCCGTTCCCGACGCGCAACGAGGTCTGGCTGTACCTGCTCGAGGAGTACGGCCTGTAGCGCTCAGACCCGCAGGCGGCCGCGCAGCTCCTGGCGCAGCGCGCGCGGCAGGCCGGGGATCCGCTCGAGCTCGTCCAGCGAGGTGAACGCACCGACCTGCTCGCGGTAGGCGAGGACCCGGCCGGTCTGGGTCACCGAGAGGCCGAGCGCGCGCAGGTCCTCGTACGTCGCGGCGTTGATGTCGAGCGGCTCCCCGCTCGCCTCGGGCGCCTCGGCCCCGGGCTCGTCCTCCTCACCCCGCGCGGGGACGTCGCCGGCGTCGGCGCCCGCGTCGTCCTCCGCCTCGTCCGCGGCGGGCTCGGCCTGCGGCTCCTCGGCCACCGCGACCGCGCCGCCGTCCGGCTCGGCGCTCGCCGCCGCGTCCTCGGGGCCGGAGCCCTCGGCCTCGCCGGCGGGCTCGGTCCCGCCCTGCCCGGCGTCGTCCTCGGTCGCGGGCCGCTCCGGGGCGGCGTCCTTTTCGCCCTGCGGCTCCGATCCCGCCTCGGGCTCGGGCGCGAAGATCTCGTCCGGGTCGACCTCGGCCACCGGCTCGGCGAGCCGGGCGACCGTGTTGCGCGCCCGCTGCTCGGCCTCCGCCGCGCGCCGCTCGGCCTGGGCGATCCGGTCCAGGAGCTCCCGCAGCCGCGAGGCACGCTCGGCCTCCTCGGCCTTGAGCCGCGCCAGGCGCTCCGCGCGCGCGGCGCGCTCCTCGGCCTCCGCGGCGCGCTCCTCGATCTCCTCGAGACGCTTGGCGGCCAGCTCGAGCGCGTCGGTCGTGCGCTTCTGCTGCTCGGCGAGCCAGCGCTCGCGCTCCTCGAGCTCGCGCGCGAGCTGGGCGTGCCGCGCCCGCCGCTCGTTGAGGCGGCGCTCGGCCTCGCGCAGCTCGGCGAGCAGCGAGTCCGCCTCGCCCGACGACGGAAGTGCCTCCGCGGCCTCGCGGTCACGGGCCGCCTGCTCGGTCGCGGCGGTCACCTCGCGGACCCGCTCCTCGGCGGCCTTGCGCGCCGCGCGCATGCGCTCCTCCGCCTCGCGCTGCGCGCGCTCGACCTCGCGGATCCGGCGCTCGGCCTCCGCCTTGATGCGCTCCTCGTCGATCTCGCGGGGCGACTTGGCCGCGTCCGGCTCATCCGGCGCCCGCTCGCCGGCGGGCGCGGCGGACTCGCCCTGGCGCGCGTGAAGCTGCGCCTGGGCGGCGCGCTCGGCCGCGGCGCGGATCGCGCGCTCGGCAGCCGCGCGGGCGCCGCCGGGCGCGCCGCCGGCCTCGGCCTCCGGGGCGCCCTCGGCCTCCGCCGGCCGGTCCTCAGGACCGGTGGGCCGCTCCCCGGCCGCGGCGCCCTCAGGGGCCTCGCCGCCGCTCGGCGCAGGAGCCGGAGCGTCCTCGCCGCCCGGCGCGTCGTCCTGCCCTCCCTCGCCGGCGGTCGGGCCCTGGCCCGGGCCGCTGCCCGCGGGCACGGCGCCCGGCGCGGCCGCGAGCGGGCTTCCTGGAGCCGGCTGGTGCACGATCGTGTCCAGCTGCGGACCGCCCTCGCTCTGGGGCGCGAGCGCCGCCTGCGCGGCGGCAAGCGCCGCCGCGTCCTGCTGCCCGGCCTGCGGCTCGTCGGCCTCGCCGCCCTTGCGCGCCCTGCGCGCCGCCTTGCGGGCCTCGCGGTCCAGGCGCCGCTGCTCCGCCGCCAGCTTGCGCTCCTCACGCGCGCGCTCGGCCTTGGCCCGGCGCGCTGCGGCGCGGGCCTCGCGCTCGCGGCGCCAGCGCGCGAACCACGACTCGCCCTCGGCCTTGCGCTGCTCGCGCTCCAGCCGCTTGCGCTCCTTCTCGGCCTTGCGCGCCGCCTTCTCCTCCTCGCCCCGGCGGCGCTCCTCCTCCTTGCGCGCCCGCCGGCTCGCGCGGCGGCCCTGATCGGCCTCCGCCGGGGCGTCCGCGCCCGGGGCGGGCTGGTCGGGCTGCGCGCCGGGGCCGCCGGGGCCGACGGGGTACGCCGCGGACGGCGTCACGGGCGGCGGCACCGAAGTGCCGTGCGCGCCCGGGGCGTTCGGCGCCGGCCCGGCCTCAGCGCCCTCCTGTGCCCGCTCATCGGAGGACCTGTGCAGACGAAACGAGCGCATCGCGGGCGTATGGTCGCACGCGCGCCCCCGCCCCGCTTCGCCGCCCGCGCGCAGGCAGGGCGGCTTGCATCAGCGCATCCGGTAGCGCATCTCCCGCTCGACCTCGCGGCGCACCTCGCGGTCGCGGATCTCACGGCGACGGTCCCGCCCCTCCTTGCCGCGCGCCAGGGCGAGCTCGACCTTCGCGCGCGGGCCCTTGAAATAGACGCGGGTGGGGACCAGGGTGAGGCCGCGCTGCTGGGTGCGCCCGATCAGGCGCTCGATCTCGTAGCGGTGCAGCAGCAGCTTGCGCGGCCGCTCCGGGTCGTGGTTGTCGCGCGCGGGCGGGTAGGGCGCGATGTGCATGTTGCGCAGCCACACCTCGCCGTCCTCGACCACCGCGTACGCGTCGGCGATCTGCACCTTGCCGGCGCGCAGCGACTTCACCTCGGTCCCGCGCAGCTCGATGCCGGCCTCGAACTTCTCGATGAACTCGTAGCGGTGCGAGGCGCGGCGGTTCGTCGCCACGTCACCGGAGGCGGGCTGGCGCTGCTTCTTCTTGCGGGCCATCAGCGCCTCCTCCCCCGCGGCCCGCCGCGCCGCCGCCCGGCGCGCTCCGCCGGCGCGCGCCGCGGCCGCCGCGGTCCCGCGTCGGTCACCGGGCACAGGTCGGCTCGCCCGCGCGGCGCCTCGACAGCCTCGACGCGCACGCGCACGGGATCGCCCAGGCGCACCACGCGCCCGGTGCGGCGGCCGACCAGGGCGGTCTCGGTCTCGTTCAGGTCGAAGCGCTCGCCGCGCAACAGGCGCGCCGGCATGAACCCCTCGTACACGTCGCCGAGCTCGCCCCCGAAGCGCACGAAGGCCCCGCCGCCCACGAGCCCGGAGACCTCGCCGTCGAACTCGGTCTCCCAGCCGCGCTCGTGCAGCTCGCGCTCCAGCAGGAACGCGGCGCACACCCGGTCGGCCCTGCGCTCGATCGCCATCGCCTCGCGCTCCCGCTCGGAGCTCCACCAGCCCGCCTCGCGCACGTCGCTCGGGTCGGGCTCGTCCTCGCCGCCGCCGACCGCAGCGAGCAGGGCGCGGTGCGCGATCAGGTCCGGATAGCGGCGGATCGGCGAGGTGAAGTGCGCGTACGCGGGGCTGCCGAGGCCGGCGTGCCCGATGTTCGTGTGCGTGTAGTAGGCCTGTTGCAGTGAGCGGAGCACGAGGGAGGTATACGCCTCCCGGCCGTGCCCGCGCCGCGCCGACTCGGCGGCGACCAGCCGGCTCGCCTGCCGGGCGAGCTCGCCGGCCTCGCGCGGGGCGAGGTGCTCGGGGACGGGCGGCGTGGGCAGGTCGAGCGCGGCGAGCTGCTCGATCAGGAACCGGATGCGGTCTGGGTTGGGCTGCTCGTGCACGCGATAGAGGGTGGCGGACCCGCGCCGCTCCAGCAGCTCCGCGACCCGCTCGTTGGTGAGGATCATCAGGTGCTCGATCAGGCGGTGCGCCTCGGTCTGGGCGACGCTGTGGGCGCGCACGACGTTGCCGTCGCCGTCGAACTCGAACTCGGGCTCGAACGACTCGACCTCGAGCGAGCCGAGCCGGCGCTTCTCGGCGAGCGCGGCCGCGGCGGCCCGCGCGTGCGCAAGCGGCTCGGCGACCGGCTCGGGCGCCCGCTCGCGGCCGGCGAAGACCTCGTCGAGCTGGTCGTAGTCGAGGCGGGCGTCGGAGCGGATCAGGCTGCGGTAGAAGCGCGCGTCGCGGGGTTCCCCGTCGGCCGTGATCCGGATCTCGGCGGTGACCGCGAGCCGGTCGGCGCCCGGGACGAGGCTGCACGCGTCGTCGGCGAGCGCCCGCGGCAGCATCGGCTCCACCATCCCCGGCACGTACACGCTGGTCGCGCGCCTGCGCGCCTCGCCCTCGAGGCCGCCGCCGGGGCGCACGTGGGCCGCGACGTCGGCGATGTGGATCCAGAGCCGGTAGCCGTCCCCGTCGGGCTGCGCGGAGACGGCGTCGTCGAAGTCGCGCGCGGTGGCCGGGTCGACGGTGAACGTCGCCAGGTCCCGCAGGTCGCGGCGCGGCGGGCCGACGTCCGCTGCCGCCGCGGTCGCCTCCTCGGCCTCGCGCTCGATCGCCTTGGGGAAGCCGCGCCGCGGAAGCCCGTGCCAGAGCAGGGCGTCCATGACGTCGCGGGCGCGCTTCGGCGAGCCGAGCGCGCGCACGGCGCGCACGCCGCCGACCGCGGGCTCGCAGAGCGCCATCCGCCCCGGGCGCACCTCGACCGAGCCGCGCACGAGCGTCGCCTGGGGGCCGGGCTCGAGCAGCGGCTCGGCCACGCGGAAACGCCCCCTGCGCGTGATCAGCGCGACGTGCCGGCCGAGCGGCTCGCGCGCGCGAGACCCGCCCCTCATAGCTGCGCCCTGAGCTCGCGGACGGCGACGGCGAGCGCCTCGTCGCGCGGGGTGGCGGGGTCGTCGGCGGCGCGCACGTCCGGCTTGATGCCCTTCCCGGCGAGCGAGACGCCGGCAGCGGTGAAGTACTCGCCGACCGTGAGGTCGAGCGCGCCGCCCGCCGGGAGGTGGATCACCTCCTGGAAGGTGCCCTTGCCGTACGTGCGGGTGCCGACGACCGGCCCGAGGTCGTGCGCCTGGATCGCGGAGGCGAGGATCTCTGCCGCCGACGCCGTGTCGCGGTTCGTGAGCACCACCATCGGCTGCGGCTCGAGCGCGTCGCCGACGGCGTCGTAGGTCTTGCGCCCCCGGGAGCGGGCCTCGGTCGAGACGATCTCGCCCTCCTCCACGAACAGGCTCGCCGACAGCACCGCCTCGTTGAGCAGGCCGCCGCCGTTCCCGCGCAGGTCGAGGATCAGGCCCCGCGCCCCGCGGTTGCGCAGCCGCTCGATCTCGTCGCGCAGCTCGCCGTGCGAGCCCTGGCTGAAGGTGGCGTAGCGGACGTAGGCGATCGGCACGCCGCCCCGGCGCAGCATGCGGCCCGCGGCCGCCGGGATGCGCACCCGGGCGCGCTCGAGCGTGACCTCGCGCGGCTCACCGCCGTCGGCGGGGATGATGCGCAGGGTGACCTCGGTGCCGGGCGGGCCCTTGATCTTCGCCGTGGAGATGTCCGAGGACTCGCCCGCGATCGACTCGCCGTCGACGGCGGTGATCACGTCGCCCTCGCGCAGCTTCGCGCGCGCGGCCGGGGTGTCCGGGAAGACGCTCGCGACGCGCAGGCCGCGGGGCACCTCGCTGACCGTGAGGCCCACGCCGGAGAAGCTCCCCGAGGTGGAGGTCTCGAACTCCTCGAGCGCCTCGGGGTCGAAGTAGTGGGAGAAGCGGTCCTTGTACTCGCGCCGCAGCTCGCGGACCATGCCGCGCACCGACGAGCGCTCGAGCTCCTCGGGCGGGACCTGCTCGAAGTAGTTGGCCTCGATCACCGCCCGCGCCTGCTCGGACAGCGAGAGGTCCTCGAAGTCGTCGCCGCGCAGCTCGCGGACCAGCGCGGACAGGGCCAGCGCGAGGATCGCGCCGGCGAGCACCCCCAGGATGAAGCCGAAGCGCCGCCCGCCGCCGATCACACCCGCAAGAAGCGGCGCAGGGTTATCCCGCTTCCGAGGGCGGAGACGATGGTCGCCGACGCGACCAGCGTGATCACCAGGGGAGTGAAGCCCATCGTCGAGAAGTTGTCGACGAGCGCGAAGCTCTCAGACAGCGGGTCTACGACCGTCACCTTTCCGAGCCAAAGTATGGCGACAGCGATCGCAGCCCCGGTCAGACCGACGATCACCCCCTCGATGATGAAGGGCCAGCGGATGAACCAGTTCGTGGCGCCCACGAGGCGCATGACCTCCACCTCGCGGCGGCGCGCGTAGATCGAGAGCCGGATCGTGTTGCCGACCAGAAGCAGGGAGGCGACCAGGAGCAGGACCGCGAGGATGCCGAGCACGACGGTGACCGCGCCCGTGACGCGGGTGATCTTCGTCGCGTCCTGGCGGGCGTCGCGCACCTCCTCGATCGCCGGGCTGATCGGCTGCGGCTTGCCGTCGGAGCCGACCGGGGCGATCGCGTTGGAGACCGCGCGCAGGTTCTCGGGGTCGTCGATGTCGATGGCGAACGAAGCGGGCAGCGGGTTGGAGTTGAGCTCCTTGAGCGACTCCCGCAGGTCGCCCTCGAGGCGGCCGGCGAGGATCTTGGCGGCCTTGTCCTTCGAGATGAACTCGACGGCCTCGACGTGCTCGATCGCAAGCAGCTTGCGCTCCAGCGCCTCGATCTCGGCCTTGCTCGCGTCGTCGTAGAGGTAGACGTTGAGGCCGATCTGCTCGCGGACGTCGGCGGTCTTGTCCTCGCTCGCCTTGAGCACCGGGATCAGGACGCCGAGGAGCAGCGTGGTGACGACGATCGTCACGATCGCCGCGATGCTCGGCGCGGCGCTGCGGCGCAGCGCGCGGAAGGCCTCCGATACGAAGAAGAGCAGTCGCGTCATCGCTTACTCGGGCTGGTCGCCGGGCACGCCCAGCTCGTGGCGGACCCGCGCCGCGAACTCGCGGGTGGACTCGTCGTGGTAGCCGCCGGCGCGCTCGTCGCGGATCAGGCGCCCGTCCTCCAGGGCGATCACGCGGCGGCGCATCTTGTCGACCATCTCGCGGTCGTGCGTGACGACGAGCACGGTCGTGCCCGTGCGGTTGATGCGGTAGAGAAGCTGCATGATCCCGATCGACGTCTCGGGATCGAGGTTCCCGGTCGGCTCGTCCGCGAGGAGCAGCGGCGGGTGGTTGACGAACGCGCGCGCGATCGAGACGCGCTGCTGCTCGCCGCCGGAGAGCTGGTCGGGGTAGTTGTGGATCTTCGACTGCAGGCCGACGAGGCGGATGATCTCCGGCGTCTTGCGGCGGATCTCCGCGCGCGAGGCGCCGATCACCTGCAGCGCGTAGGCGACGTTGTCGTAGACCGTGCGGTTCGGAAGCAGCTTGAAGTCCTGGAAGATCGTCCCGATGCGGCGGCGCAGCAGCGGGACCTTCGAGGCGGGGAGCTCGTTGATGTCCCGGCCCGCGATGAGCACCTTGCCGCTCGCCGGCTGGATCTCGCGGATCAGCATCTTGATCAGCGTGGACTTGCCGCAGCCGGTGGGGCCGACCACGAAGGCGAACTCGCCACGCTCGATCTCGAGCGAGACGCGCTCCAGCGCGACGTGGCCGCCCGGGTAGACCACCGTGGCGTCGCGCAGCGCGACGATCGGCGGCTTGGGCTGAGGAGTCGTCCGCCGCTCGCGGGCGAGCTTGGCGGCCCGGCCGCGGGTGCGCGCCGGCGTGGTCTTGCGTGAGCGAGTGAGCGCCATCGGGTGGGGTTTTTCTCCGGTGCCCGCCGAGTTCCTGCGCGGTCCTTTCCCTGCAAGCCATCGACCGCTGCGGACGGGCGAAGAGTAGCGAAAAGTATTAGCGAGTCCTAAAGGTTTCGTGAGTAACCGGCAACGGAGGTGGGCGGCGACGATGGAGGGCGCGCGGGCCGAAACCGCGCACTCGCGACCGCGCGCCTCGCCGCAGTCGCGGTTGCGGCTCCCCGGGAGCCTCGGTCGCGATCTCGTGGGAGGTCGGTTCGCGAGTTCGCGGTTGAGGCTCCCGGGGAGCCTTGACTGCGATCTCGCGAGGCGGGATCGGGTCAGGCGGAGGCGGGCACGGGGTTGAGGCGGCGCAGCTCGACGGTCTCGCCGCGCACCCGCGCCTCGAAGGCGGGCTGCGGGGCGGTCGCCGGGCCGCGGCGCAGGGCGCCGTCGCGTAGCGAGAAGCGCGAGCCGTGGCAGGCGCACTCGATCTCGTCGCCCTCGAGCTTGCCCACCGAGAGCGAGCAGCCCCGGTGCGAGCAGCGGTCGTGGACCGCGAAGATCTCCTCACCGCGGCGCACGACGAGCACCGGCGTCTCGTCGACGATCACGCGCTCGGGCACGCCGTCGGCGAGCTGCGCGGCGCTGATCGCCGGCTGCCAGTCGTCGGAGCCGGCGTCGTAGATGGTCTGGTCGACGCCCACGCCGCGCGCGTACGAGAGGTGGCCTCCGAGGTAGGCGCCCGCGCCCATCGCGGCCGCCCCTGCCGCCGAGAGCAGCGCGCCCGCGCGCCAGCTCCCGCGGCGGCGCGCGACCAACGACGCCGAGTAGAGGGCGAGCGCGGTCACGTTCGCCGCGGCGTGCACGACGCCGGTGCGCCGGGTCGCGTCGTCGGCGGGCTCCGCGTCGGCCCAGTCGCTCGCGCCGGTCACCGCCGTGGGCACCGACGCGGCGATCCCGACGCCGATCAGCTTCTCGGAGGAGCGCGAGTGCTCCTCCCCGCCCAACAGGTCGAGCAGGTTCGCGCTCATCCAGGACCCGATCACCGCGTCGGTGAGCAGGGGGTGCAGGGGGTGGCCGAGCCAGGAGCCGCTCAGCGCGTCGCGCAGCGCGCCCGGCGAGAGCAGGCCGCGGACCGTGCGGCCCACGCTCCGCGCGGGCGCGTCGAGCGCGGTCGCTCCTTCCACCCGCTCCATGAGCGGCTCGGCGGGACTGAGGCGGCGGTGATGAGGTGGTGCGATGGCCATGCGAGCGCCTACCCGCGCCTCGCCCGCGCAAGCGTCCCGGAAAAGGAGGAGGGCCGCCTTGCGCGGCCCTCGACTCCGCACCCCCTATTCACCCGGCGGTGCGACCTACTTGAGGCGCACCGTCAGCTTGTCGGCCGCCTTGCGGTTGCCGGCCTTCGCCTTGCCCTTGATCACGAGCTTGCCCCCCGAGGGCGGCGCGCCCTTGAAGAACAGACGCAGGCGCTTCTCTTTGCCCGGCGCGAGCGTTCTCGAAACCTTCTTCAGGCCCTTGCCGGAGAGGGTGACCCGGCACTTGGCGTTGCACGCAGCGCGGACCGCGAGCTTGCCGGCCGCCTGCTTGGCCTTGCCCTTGAGCGTGAGGGTGGGCTGGCGGGACAGCGAGATCGCGTGCGCGTCCGCGAGGCCGACGCCGCCGCTGATCACCACGTGGCGGCCGTCCGGCGAGACCGCGACGCCGGCGCTCACGCTGATCACGCCGCCGAACCCGTCGAAGTCGATGACCTTGAGGCCGCCGTTCTTCCGCACGGCGACCGTGCGCACGCCGTTGCCGACCGTCGCGTAGACCGCGTCGCCGGCGGGCGCGACGGCCACCTCCTGCGCCTGTCCGGTCTCCACGAGCTTCGGGCTGCCGAGCTTGCCGGTCTTCGCGTTGCGCTTCAGCGCGTGCACGCCGTCGGCGTCCGCGACGTAGACGCGCTTGCCGTCCGGGGACACCGTCACGTCGAACAGCGTGGCCCCGAGTCCGTCCGAATCGATTTGGTTGAGCTCGCCGGTGGCCTTGTTGCGCTTGAACGTGAGCACGGCCCCCGAGCTCGTCACGTACACGTTCTTCCCGTCGCTGGAGACGGCGACCGAGTAGGCGAAGGGCACGCCGCTGTAGTCGTCGACGAAGGTGAGCTCGCCGTTCCCGAGCCGGTTGAACAGGTTGACCGCGTGCTCGTTCAGGGACACCGCGTACACGTGCTTGCCGTCGGGCGAGATCGCGACGTCATAGGGGCCCTGGAGAAGGGTGACCCCGCCGAACCCGTCGCGCTCCGCCTCCAGGAACGTCAGCCCGCCGTTGGCTGCGCGCGCGTAGACGTGCACGGTGTCGGAGCTGGCCCCCGCCACGTAGACGTTCTTGCCGTCGGGCGAGACCACGACCGCCCGCGGGCTCTGCAGCCCGTCCCCGAAGACATCGTCGAGCAGCTTGATCTTGCCGCTGTTTCGGTTGCGCGAGAAGATCCCGATCTCGTCAGCGGCGAAGCCGACGCCGTAGACGTGCTTGCCGTCCGGGGAGACCGTGATGCCTTCCGGGTTTCCCAGCGCTGGCGCCGAGACCGTACTGACGTGCTTCAGGGCGCCGCCCGGCGCAGCCAGCCCCTGTGCGGCGCAAACGAGCGCGACCACCGTCGCGAGCGCAGCGCCGATCTTGATGCGTCCCATTCCCGTGTCCTTCCTGATTCGGGTGCCTTTGCCGATGCCATGGTCGGCGAGGGACGCGAACGCGTCATGAGTGACGGCCACTCATCTTTTCCCGGCCCGCCCTGAGCCCGCCTCACCCAGGCGACCCGGGACGGGCGCCCTAGGTCCAGTCGCGGCCGAGCAGCGGGGGGTGCGAGACGATCGGCTTGAGGAGGAGCGCCTCGCGCGCGCGATCGGCGATCCCGCGCGCAGTGAGGCCGAAGTGCTCCATGCACGCCTCGCCGGTCCCCGACACGCCGAACTCGTCGCCCATGCCGACGGCGAAGATCGGCACCGGGTGCTGCTCGGCGGCGACCTGCCGGACGGCGTCGGCGAGCCCGCCCACGACGCGGTGCTCCTCGGCCGTCACGACGACGCCGGTCTTGGCGATCGATTCGAGGATCGACTCGGAGTGCAGCGGCTTGATGATCGAGACGTTGAGGACCTCCGCGTCGACGCCGTCCTCGCGCTTGAGCGACTCGGCGGCCTCGAGCGCGCGCCAGACCATGTGGCCCGTCGCGATCAGCGTGATGTCCTTGCCCTCGCGCAGGACGTCGACGCCCTCGCCGAGGGTCTCCGGGATCTCGTCGTAGACCGCCGGGGTCGCGGGCCGGCCGAAGCGCAGGTACATGGGCTCGTCGCGCTCGTAGGACTCGAGCGTGGCCCGGTAGGCCTGGTTGTAGTCGGCGGGCACGACCACGGTCATCTTGGGCATCGCGCGCATCAGGGCGATGTCCTCGATCATCTGGTGCGAGGCGCCGTCCTCGCCGAGCGAGACGCCGCCGTGCGAGGCGCCGATCCGCACCGGCAGCTCGTTGTGGGCGATGCCGAGCCGCACCTGGTCGTAGGCGCGACCGGTCGCGAAGATCGCGAACGTCGAGGCGTACGGGCGCTTGCCGGTGGCGGCGAGCCCGCAGGCCATCGACATCATGTTCGCCTCGGCCGCGCCGCAGTTGAAGAAGCGGTCGGGGAAGGCCTTGCCGAACTTCGCCGTCTGGGTCGAGACCGAGAGGTCGGCGTCGAGGACGACGATGTCCTCGTGCTTCTCGCCGAGCTCGACCAGCGCCTCGCCGTAGGCGACGCGGGTGGCGGTCGGCTCGCTCTTCGCGCCCATCAGGAATCTCCCTCCGTCGCGGCGAGCGCCGCGGTCTGCTCCTCGAGCTTCGCCATCAGCTCCTCGAGCGCCGCCTCGGCCTGCTCGGGGGTCGGCGGCTTGCCGTGGAACCCGAAGCGGCCCTCCATCGCGGACACGCCGCGGCCCTTGCGCGTCTGGGCGACGATCGCGGCGGGCCGGTCGAGCGTGCGGCTGCGCTCCAGCGCCTCGACGATCGCCTCCATGTCGTGGCCGTCGATCTCCACGGCGTCCCAGCCGAAGGATTCGAACTTGGCGCGCAAATCGCCGAGGTCCATGACCTCCTCGGTCGTGCCGTCGGTCTGCAGGTGGTTGTAGTCGACGATCGCCGTCAGGTTGGACACCTTGTAGTGGGCGGCCGCCGTGACCGCCTCCCAGGTCTGGCCCTCCTGGCAGTCGCCGTCGGAGAGCAGGCCGAAGACGTGCGCGGTGTCCTCGAGCCCGTCCAGGCGCAGGGCGAGGGCGATGCCCAGGCACATGGAGAGGCCCTGGCCGAGCGAGCCGGTCGACACCTCCACGCCGGGGGTCCGGGTCATGTCCGGGTGCCCCTGCAGGTGCTCGCCGATCTTGCGCAGGCCCATCAGGTCCTCGAGCGGGAAGTAGCCGTGGTGGGCGAGCGCCGCGTACTGGATCGGCGCCGCGTGGCCCTTGCAGAGCACGAAGCGGTCGCGCTCCGGCCAGTCGGGGCGCTCGGGGTCGTGCCGCAACACGCGGTTGTAGAGCGCCGAGACGATGTCCGCCGCCGAGAGCGAGGAGTCGAGGTGGCCCGACTTCGCCACGGCGAGCATCCGCACGCACTCGATGCGCAGGATCGTGGCCCACCGCTCGAGCTCAGCGATCGAGGGGGCCCGCTCCCCAAGCGCCGCCTCCTTGGTCGGCGGCCGGGGATCCGGAACCGGATGGAGATGTCTCACGAGGGCGAGATTAGCGAGCGCGTCAGGGTCCGGGTGCGCTTTTGCCGCCTCCACTGCGGCCACCATACGCCGCCCCCGGGACGGAAAAGCTCGCGCGGGCAGCCCGGGTTGCGGGCGGCGCGGGCCGATCGTGCAGACTCCCGGGCGTGGCTCGCAGCCCCCGCAAGCGCACGCTCGCGCTGCTCGTCGGCGCGTTCGCCGTCGCGTTCGCGGCCGCGGTCGTGGTCGGCGCGCTCGACCGCGAGCGCGAGGAGCCAGAGCCGCAGCGCGCCGCGGGCGCGCCGGACGACCCGTCGCGGCCGCAAGCCGAGCCCCGGCGGCGATCCGGCCGGGACCGCCCCGCCGGCAGGCCCGCCGCGCAGCTCCCCGAGGGGGCGACGGACCAGGGCGAGGGCCCGAGCGGCCCGCCGCCCGAGACCGATCCCGAGCGCGCCGCGGCCGCCGCCTTCCGCGCGTTCGTGCGCGCGCTGGCGGAGCGCGACGCCGACGCGGTGTGCGCCGCGTTCGCCCCGGGCGCGCTGCGCGGGGTCGGCTTCCCCGACCCCCGCGGCTCGTGCCCCGACTCCGTCGCCGCCTCGCTCGGGTTCCGCGACCGGCGCGGCCTCCCCGTCTGGCGCACGTCGCGCCTCGGCGGCCCGATCTCGGTGCGCGTGAGCGGCGACGAGGCGCGCGTCGTCGCCACGGTCGTCACCCGCTACGCCGACGACCGCGAGCCCTCGATCGAGGACGACGTCGCCCATCTCGAGCGCCGCGGCGAGCGCTGGCTCCTGCTCCAGCCGAGCGCCACCTTCTACCGGGCGATCGGGGTCGCGGAGGTGCCGCCGTCGGCGCTGCGCCCGCCGAAGTAGCGGCAAGCAGGGCCGGGGGCGCCGAGCCGCAAGTGCGAACTCGCCACCGCGCCCCGCACGAAATCGCACTTGCGGCTCCCGGGGAGCCTCGACCGCGCGTTCGCGAACCGCGGTCTCGCGAGGTCGCACATACGGCTCCTGGGGAGCCGTAACTGCGGATTCGCGATCCGGGACGGGACGGGCCGCTACAGCCGCTTCGAGATGATCCGCGCCCTCGGCTTGCGGCCTTTGAGCACGGTCACGTAGGCGCGGCCCTTGCTGAGCGCGGTGGTCCAGAGCGTCACGCCCTTGCCCCGCCTGCGGGAGAGCAGGCGGCGGTCGCCGCCGCCGATCCTGCGCAGGCGCAGCACGTCGCGCCTGTGCGTGTGGCGCACGTAGAGGACCCGCTTGCCGCCGAGCGAGGGGCTCGAGAGGCCGTCGGTGACCGAGCGGACCACGGTGCGCTTTCCCTTGCCCGGGCGGAAGATCACGATCCGGTTGGCCCGCTGCTTGGCGACCGCGAACGCGGCGCGCGCCTTGTCGAGGCTCGGCCTGCCGAGCTGCCCCTTGCGCCCGGCCTTGGCGATCACCCGCGGCTTGCCGAGGCCGCCGTCGGCGCGCAGCCTGCGCCAGCGGATCCGGTCGCGGCCCTCCTGGCGCGCGCGCCAGGCGACGGCGCGCTTCGAGACCGCGACCGCGTCCGCGTTCGGGGCGGCGAAGCTCGCGACCGTCTCACCCGACGAGCGCCGCAGGATCACCACCTCGCCAGCGCGAAGCACGGCGATGTACGGACCGCCGATCGCGGGGTCCCTGCCCGGAAGCTCCACGGCGGGCCCACCCCCGCCCGGGCGCAGCCAGCCGTCGCCCCCGCCCTTCTGGAAGACCAAATCGCCGCCCGCGACCACGGGGTCGGCGCCGCCCTTGACGCGCCTCACGTCCGCCGAGGCGGGGCCGCCCGCGAGCGCCGCGGCGGCGAGCGCGAGCAGCGCCGCGTCGCCGAGCCTGATCCCCCGGTAGAGCCCGGGACGCTCGGCCATCAGCGTGACGGCGCGCCGGCCGAGCTCGCGGTCGGCGACCGGCGCGAGCGCGATGATGGGCAGGGCGCGGCCGACGGCGAAACCCGCGCCGATCGCCAGGCCCGCAGCGGGCTCGCCGATCGCGAGCGCGATCCCGGCGAGCGCCCACACGCCGAAGCTCAGCACGAACGTCGTGAAGCCCAGCCCGAGCAGCACCCCGTACAGCGCTGCCGCCACCGGCATCGGCATCACCCGGCGCCAGTGCTCGGGGAGCTGGCGACGGATCTGCGGCGCGATGCGCACCCCGCGCGCCTCGGCCACCGCGGCGAGCAGGGCGAGCGCGGCGGCGACCGCGTAGGCGAGCGACCCGCCCGCGCCGTGCACCACCGCGCCCGCGAGCGCGAGGCCGCCGAAGGCAAGCAGCGCCCCAGCGAGCGCGCCGGGCAGGAACGCGGCGCAGGCGGCGAGCGTCGTCGGCAGGCCGCCGCTGTGCCCGGTGGGACCGATCGTCTCGACCATCGAGAACCCGCAGGGCGACCAGGTGCCGGTCGCCCCGATGAGCAGCGCGGCCGCCGCGAGGACGATCTCGGTCGCGCCGAGCTCCATCAGCACGGCACCTTCGTCTGGAAGTACATGACGCAGAAGACCTTGCGCCCCGAGTAGCAGTAGCCCGTGAGCGCCGCATCCCCGTTGATCCGCTTCCGCGAGTACGCGCAGCAGTCGACGAGCTTGCGCACCCGCCCCCCGCAGCAGCGGTACCAGGACCCGTCGACCCAGGTGCGGAAGCCGAACCGCCGCTGCACCTCGTCGCACACCTTGGTCCGAGGCGCCGGCGGCAGCGGCCGCCCGTCGGGGTCGCGCATCACCTCGCCGTCCGCGTGGACCGGCTCGCCACGCGAGTTGATCCGCCGGCCCAGGTTGTCGACCGGGTAGCCCTTCTCGTGCAGCGGGTAGCCCCGGGCGTCGATCCGCGGCAGGCCGGTCGGGTGCGGGCAGGAGCCCGTCGTGTAGATGTGCCCGCAGAAGTGGTAGGCGTCGGCCTCGCCGGGCTCGACCGCCTTGCCGACCACGCCGCCCGCGGTCGCCGCCATCAGCGCACCGCTCAGGCGCGCGAGGAACCCGCGCCGCGACGTGTTGCCGGCGATCCCCTCCAGCGCCCGCCCGACGCGCTCGTCAGCCACTCGCGACCGCCTCCCCGCGCCGCCGCTCGCCCGCGGCGAGGACGCTCTCGAGTTGCGCCAGGTTGTTGAAGGTCCCCTTCGCCAACACGGTTCCTTGAGCGTCGAGCGCGACGGCGAACGGGCTACCCGGAACGTTCAGCTCCAACCACACGTCCGCGTCGACCACCTCGTCGAAGCGCCCGACCGCGACCGCGGGGTGCGCCGCGACCGAGTCGACGGCCGGGCCCAGCGCCGCGCACACCGCGCAGCCCTCCGACGTGAACACCGCGAGCCACAGCTCCGCGCCGGGCTTCGGCGGGATGCGCCCGATCACGTCGGTGCGGGAGCCCAGCTCAGGCCCCTCCGACGGGATCTCGAGCGCGGACGCCGGCCCGACGCGCAGGCGCAGGAGCCCGACCTCGCGCGCGAGCGCGAGCACCGCCGCGCCCAGCGCGGCGGTCGCCGCGAACGCGCCGATCAGCCCCAGCCCGAGCCACTGCTCGGTCGAAAGCTCCTCGGATGGCAGGAGCGCGACCGCGGCGAAGCCGGCCGCGAGCACAGCGTTGCGCGCCACCGCCGGCCAGCCGATCCGCGAGCGCGCCCCGAAGCAGGCGCAGGGCTCGCCCGTCCGGCCGGCTGCGATCGCGCCCACGAGGGAGAGCGCGAACAGCGCCATGAGCGCCGCCCCGAGCCACGCGGCCTCGCCGGAGCCGGCGACGACCCCGGCCGCGAGGCCGGCCTCGACCAGGATCAGCGCGACGAGGCCCGCGCGCGCCGCGAGCGGCGAGCGGAAGCCGAACGCCGCGAGCCCGTCCAGCGCGGCCCTGGGGCGCGCCAGCTTGGCGACCACGGCCCCGGCGAGCACGCCGGCCAGCGCCAGGCGCAGGCCCATCTCCACCATGGCGCGAGGCTACCCACCGCGCTCGCTCCGGAAAACTCCCGGCCGCCTCCGGGCCCGGCTGAGCGAGGTCCTTCCGCTACCCGATCGCGACCATGCGCTCGATCGGCACGCGAGCGCGCTCGGCGACGTCCTCGGGCACCTTGACCTCGACGACGAGGTCGCGCAGCGAGTCACGCAACTTCGGCAGCGTGATCATCTTCATGTACTTGCAGAAGGCCATCCGGTTGGCCTCGATCAGGTTGGCCTGCGGCGCCGCCTGCTTGAGCGGGTAGAGCATCCCGTTCTCGGTGGCGACGATGAACTCGCCGTCCGGGTTCTCCTGGACGTGTTTGAGCATCCCCGACGTCGAGAGCATGTGCACGCCCTCGGGGTCGATGTCACCGGACGCCACGTACTCCATCGCCTGCGTCGCGCACCCGCACTCCGGGTGGATCAGCAGCTCGGCGTTCGGGTTGAGCTCGCGCGTGCGGCGGATGTCGTCGGGCCGGATGCCCGCGTGCACGTGGCACTCGCCGTCCCAGACGTGGAACCGCGCGTAGCGCTCGGGGTCCTCGACAAGCCCGGTCGCCCGCGCCACGTACGAGCCCAGCCACATGTCCGGGCCGAAGAGGATCTCGGTGTCCGGGCCGTGCTCGCGCCAGATGTGCTCGACGACCTTCACGGCGTTGGACGAGGTGCAGCAGTAGTCGGTGAGCGCCTTCACCTCAGCGGAGGTGTTCACGTACATCACCACCACCGCGCCCGGGTGCTCCGCCTTCCACGCCGCGAGCTGGTCAGCGGTGATCGAGTCCGAAAGCGAGCACCCCGCCAGCGGGTCGGGGATCAGCACGGTCTTGTCCGGTGAGAGGATCGAGGCGGTCTCGGCCATGAAGTGGACGCCGCAGAAGGCGATCACACGGGCGTCGGTCGCGGCCGCCGCGCGCGAGAGCTGCAGCGAGTCGCCCGTGAAGTCGGCCACGTCCTGCAGCTCGGGGAGCTGGTAGTTGTGCGCCAGGATCACGGCGTCCCGCTGCGCCGCGAGCTCGCGCACCTCGGCGGAGAGGCTCGCGATCTCCTCCGGGGCCAGCTCGGGGGTTGCGGGGGGTTGGAGTACCTGCAAATCCTGCATGTCGGTAGGCCTTTCGGCCCCCTGGCCAAGCCAGGCGGCAATCGCTCCTTATGTTCGCTGGCCCGTGCCGGCCCGGATGACCGGCCTCAAACCCGGCGAATGAACTTGCGTCAGAGTGTAGAGCGTGCCCGAGCTCCCCGAGGTCGAGATCGTCGCCCGGCGCCTGGGCGCCCAGCTCGAGGGCGCCGAGGTCGAGTCCGCGCTCGCCCCGGGCATGGTCGCGCTCAAGACCGTCGACCCGCCGCTCTCGGCGCTCGTCGGCCGCACGATCACCGGCACCCGCCGCGTCGGCAAGATGCCGGTCGTCCGCTTCAGCGCCTCGCCCACCGACGACTACGGTGAGCTCGAGCTCTTGGTCCACCTGATGTCGGCCGGCCGCCTGCAGGCCTTCGACAAGCGCGCCTCGCTGCGCGACCGGGCCTCGCGCGTGCTCATCCGGCTGGCCGACGGCCGCGAGCTGCGCCTGCGCGAGTTCGGGTCGAAGCAGCGCGCCTGGGCGAAGCTCCTGCGCGCGGGCGAGGTCGAGCGCGACGAGATGGTCGCCACGCTCGGCCCCGAGGCCTGGCCCACGCCGCCGCTCGCCGACTTCGCCAGGGCGATCGACCAGCCGCGCCACCTCCACCCGCTGCTGCGCGACCAGCGCACGATCGCAGGCATCGGCCGGCAGTGGGTGGACGAGATCCTCTGGGAAGCCAGGCTCTCGCCGTTCAAGAAGGGCTCTGAGCTCGACGCCGAAGAGGTGGAGCGCCTGTACGCCGCCCTGCACGTCCTGGGCGACGCGATCGACCACTACGAGCAGGTCATCGGCGACGAGCTGCCCAACAAGATGCCGCTGCCCCTCAAGGTCCACAAGCAGGAGGGCAAGCCGTGCCCGCGCTGCGGCACGACCATCGAGGCCGTGTACTTCGCGGAACACCAGACGAACTACTGCCCGGCCGAGCAGACCGGCGGCCGCGTGCTCAAGGACCGCCGGCTCTCGCGACTGCTCAAGTAGCGGCGGCCCCGCTTAAGCTCACGCCATGGCGGGCGCGACGGGACGCCTGACTCCGGCCGAGCTCAAGCGCCGCATCGCCGCCGAGCGGCGCGGGCGGCCGTTCCTCGAATACCGGGGCGCCGACGGCGAGCTCGTGCTGTTCGAGCTGCCGGAGCGCGGCAGGCTCAGCGTGGGACGCGACCCTGAGGCCGACGTGACAATCGCGGGCGACGAGCGGGTCTCGCGCCTGCACGCCGAGCTCGAGCGGATCGGCGGCGCCTGGGTGATCGCCGACGACGGGCTCTCGCGCAACGGCAC
>ERZ777003.2368-NODE-2368-length-22400-cov-15.495547_pt1 | contig 22400 bp, 17 predicted proteins | sample MGYA00374956_ERZ777003 | MGnify/ENA primary metagenome ERZ777003 (study PRJEB29302, sample SAMN06268252) | bioreactor metagenome | isolation source: Joint BioEnergy Institute, California, USA | place: USA:Joint BioEnergy Institute, California, USA | collected... | reverse complement strand
CGGCAGAACCAAGGACGGCAGAACCAAGGACGGCAGAACCAAGGACGGCAGAACCGAGAACTGCAGAGCCGAGCACGTTAGAACCGAGAACTGCAGAGCCAAACCCCACAGAGGCAGGGAGCGAGAGCTCTCAGCTCGACGCCGGCCTGTACGCGGCGCTGCGCGGGCTGGACGCGGACTGTGAGATCGACAGTCTGATCAAGACGTATCTGATGGCCGCGACGAAGCAGGTCCTGGCGATGCGGGCGTCACAGCCATCAGCTGCTGGTTCCGCGTCCTCCGCTTCTGGTTCTGATGCTCCTGGTTCTGGGTTCTCCGTCCTCTCCGCCTTCGTCGACAACGCCGGCATCATCGCCTTCACCGACGACTACGAGGTGTCGTTCAAGGTCGAGACTCACAACCACCCCTCGGCCCTAGAGCCGTTCGGCGGCGCCAACACCGGCGTCGGCGGGGTGGTGCGCGATGTGCTCGGCGTCTCGGCCCTGCCGATCGCCAACACCGACGTGCTCTGCTTCGGCCCGCTCGACCTGCCGGACCAGGAGGGCGAAGCCGGCCTTCCCCCCGGCGTGCTGCACCCGCGGCAGATCGCGGCCGGCGTGGTGGCCGGCGTGCGCGACTACGGCAACAAGCTCGGCATCCCGACGGTCAACGGCGCGGTGCTGTACGACCCCGGCTACATCGCCAACCCGCTGGTGTACTGCGGCACGGTCGGGCTCGCGCCGCGCGGACGCCACCCGCGCAGCGTCCGGCCGGGCGACGCGATCGTGGTGCTCGGCGGGCGCACCGGGCGCGACGGCATCCACGGCGCGACCTTCTCGTCGGTCGAGCTCACCAGCACCACGGCCGAGGAGGTCGGCAGCGCGGTGCAGATCGGCGACCCGATCACCGAGAAGAAGCTGATCGACGTCATCCTGCAGGCGCGCGACGCGGGGCTCTACAGCGCGATCACCGACTGCGGCGCCGGCGGGCTCTCTTCAGCCGTGGGCGAGATGGGCGCGGAGTGCGGCGCGGACGTGGAGCTCGCCGACGTCCCGCTCAAGTACGCCGGCCTGCAGCCGTGGGAGATCTGGCTCTCGGAGGCCCAGGAGCGGATGGTGCTGGCGGTCCCGCAGGACCGGCTCGCCGCGCTGCTGGAGCTGTGCGCGAGCGAGGACGTCGAGGCGACGGTCATCGGGCGCTTCACCGACACCGGGCGGCTGCACGTCGCCTACCGCGGCGAGACGGTGGTGGACCTGGATATGGGCTTCCTCCACGACGGCCGCCCGCAGCGGGTGCTCGAGGCGGTCTGGACGCCGCCCGCCCCGGCCGTTTCGAAGCGGCCGGCCGGCTCGCCCAGCCTGCCGGACACCCTGCTGGCGCTGCTCGCCCACCCGAACATCGCGTCGAAGGCGCCGATCATCCGCACCTACGACCACGAGGTCGGCGGGCGCACCGTCGTCAAGCCGCTCGTCGGCGCCATGTGCGACGGGCCGGCCGATGCGGCGGTGCTGCAGCCGCTCCACAGCACCACGCGCGGCATCGTCATCGCCTGCGGCATCAACCCGCGCTACGGCCAGCTGGACCCGTACTGGATGGCGCTGGCGTGCGTGGACGAGGCGCTGCGCAACGTGGTGGCGGTGGGCGGCGACCCGGGCCAGGCCGCCATCCTGGACAACTTCTGCTGGGGCGACCCGCGCCAGCCGGATCGCATGGCCGGCCTGGTGCGCGCGGCGGCCGGGTGCTACGACGCCGCGCTGGCCTACCGGGCGCCGTTCATCTCCGGCAAGGACTCGCTCAACAACGAGTACCGCGACGCGCAGGGCCGGCGCACCCCCATCCCGCCGACGCTCCTGATCTCGGCGCTGGCGATCATCCCCGACGTGCGCGCGGCGGTGACGCTGGACCTCAAGGAGCCCGGCAACTATCTGTATCTCGTCGGCCTGACCAGGGCCGAGCTGGGCGGCGCGCACGTGCTCGATGTCGGCGGGCTGCCGCACCCTGAAGCCGAGCGCGCCGTTCCGCGCGTCGACCTGGCGACCGCCCCGCGGCTCATGGCGGCCCTGCACGCGGCGATCGGGCGCGGCCTGGTGCGGGCGTGCCACGACCTGAGCGAGGGCGGGCTGGCGGTGGCCGCCGCCGAGATGGCGATCGCCGGGCGGCTGGGGCTGGACCTCGAGCTCGCGCGCGTCCCGCGCGACGAGGGCGTCGTGTCGGATGCGCTCGCGCTGTTCGCCGAGTCGACCAGCCGCTTCCTGTGCGAGGTGCGCCCGGAGGACGCGCCCGCCTTCGAGGAGGCGCTGGCTGGCCTGCCGCACGCGCGCGTCGGCGGCGTCGTCGCCGAGCAGCGCCTGGTGGCGTACGGGCTCGATGGCGCCGAGGTGCTGCGCGCCGACGTCGCCCGGCTGACCGAGGCCTGGCAGGGCACAAAGGTGGTGTAGTATGACCAACGGAAGCGGCGGCGCCCACATGGACCTCGAGCAGTTCGCCGCCTACATCGAGCGGCGGCTGGCGCTCAACGACGACGAGATCGAGGTGATCCGGCGCGAGGAGGGCGTGCTGCACCTCAAGGTGCGCGGCCGCGACGTCCGCTCGGACCTCGCCCCGATCTACGCCGCCTACGCCCGCAACCCCTCGCAGCTCGACACAGTGGCGCGCAACTACGTGCGCCTCCTGCTCGACGATCTGCCGGCGCGCACCGAGCGCGACTTCGCCAGCCTGGCCGGCCGCGTCATGCCGATGATCAAGCCGATCGAGCTGCTGGCGCTGGTGAGCGAGCGCAAGCTGCCCATGATCGCCTACCGCGACTTCCTGGCCGACCTGATCATCACCTACGTGATCGACGAGCGCAACAGCGTCGCCTACATCAACGAGGAGCAGCTCGACCGCTGGGGGGTCACCGTCCAGGATCTGCACGAGCGGGCGCTCGAGAACCTGCGGCGGCGCACGGTCGAGCAGGTGCGCTACACGACCCTGGGGGAGGGCGAGCAGCAGCTGTTCATCTTCAACAGCGGCGACGGCTACGACGCCACGCGCCTGCTGCTCACCGAGGTGCTCGCCGAGTGGGCGCGCGCGCTGCCCGGCCGGCTGGTGGTCGGCATCCCCAACCGCGACTTCCTGATCGGCTTCAGCGACGCCAACCAGGAGATCCTGCGCGGCGTCGCGGCGCAGATCCAGGCCGACGCGGCCCAGCGCGACCACGGGCTCACCGATCAGCTCTTCACGCTCGAGGGCGGGATGATCCGTGAGTACGAGTGGGACTGACAGGACGACGCGACGCCGGCGGTGGACGGGCGCTGTTGAAGGTAGGACATGGAGATCGGGGTCATCCTCTTCACGCTGGGCGCCTACGGCCTGGCCGGCTACCTCAGCTGGCAGGAGCGCGCGCCGCACTACGTTGTCGCCCTGCTCGGCGGCCACCTCGCCGCGCTCGCCTCGCCCCTCTGGCAGGCGCTGTACGGCTTCAGCTACGACCCGTCGCTGCCCGCGCTGTACACCTGGCAGCGCTCGGAGGAGATCGCGTACACGCTGCCGCGCGCGATCTTCCTGGCCGCCTGGACGGCGGCGCTTCCGCCGCTGGTGATCTTCTACCTCTACCGGCGGCGCCTGTGGTTCGCCAGCTACCTCACCACCATGCTGACCTTCGCGCTCTTCGTGCTGTACCACCTGCTGGTCGAGTCGATCGGGGTGCGGGCCGGCTGGTGGGCCTACGGCCCGACCGAGCTGCCGCTCGGCTTCTCCACCGCCACGCTGGCGGCGCTGATGAACGGGCTGGTCTCGCTCGGCATCCTCGCGGCGCTCCTGCTCACCCACCACTACGCGCTCGGCAGCCTGCTGCTGTTCCTCCTGCCGATGCCGCTGGCGCTGACGCTGCTGGTGCACGGGCTCCTCGGCGCGCCGCTGTACACGGTGCTGCTGCTGCGCGCGCAGTCGTGGGCCGGGGTGATCGGGATGCTGGGGACGCTGGGGCTGCTGGTGTGGGCCGCACACATCGTCGCGAGCGGCATGTCCCAGCAGTTCGTCGGGCGCTTCAGCCTGGAGCGCTGAGGCTGCCGGCCGGCGCTAGGCGCTGCGCTTGATCACCACCATCGTCACGTCGTCGGCCTGCGGGGTGCCGGCGGTGAACGTCGCGACCGCGTCCATGATCCGGTCGATGATCTCCTCCGGGCTGAGCTGGTGCGTCCGGCGCAGCACCTCGATCAGCCGCTCCTCGTCGAACAGCTGCCGGCGCGGGTTCATCGCCTCTGTCACCCCGTCGGTGTAGAGGCAGAGCACATCCCCCGGCGCGAGGTGCGTCCGGCGCAGCTCGAAGCGCGCCTCGGGCACGATCCCGAGCACGATCCCCTGCGCTTGCAGCGCCTCGACCTCGCCGGTCTTCGCCCGATACACCAGCGGGTAGTTGTGGCCGCCGTTGGCGTACACGAAGCTGTGGTCCCTCGGATCCAGCACGCCGTAGAAGCATGTCACGAACAGGCCGCTGCGCGCGTCGGCCAGGATCAGCCGGTTGGCCTGCTCCAGCACCTGGTCCGGGGGCCGGCCGTCGCTGGCGGTGGCGCGGATGAGCGTCCGCGAGAGCACCATGAAGAGCGAGGCCGGCACCCCCTTGTCGGTCACGTCCGCGATCACCATGCCGAAGCGGCTGGGCGCCTCCTCGCGCGGGTCGGGCCGGCGGCCCCCGGTGCGCGGCGCGCCGCGCCCGGTGCGCCACCACTCCTCCTGCTGCTGGCGGCGCGAGGGCACCGGGTCGGGCGCGTCCCCGTGCAGCTTGATGAAGTCGTAGAAGTCGCCGCCCACCTGGCGCGCGGCGCGGTAGAAGGCGCAGAGCGTGTAGCCGGGGATGTACGGGCAGGCGTCCGGCAGGAAGCTGGCCTGGATCGAGCGCGCCAGGTCGAGCTCCTGCTCGAGCCGCTGGCGGGCGAGCGCCTCCTGGTGCAGCCGCTCGCGCTCGAGCGTCTGGGCGAGCTGCGTGCCGAGCAGCCCGAGCAGCTGCGTCTCGTCCATCAGGAACTGGCGCGGCGCGAACGTGTTGACCATCAGCGTGCCCACCGGGGCCCCGGCGATCTCCACGCTCAGCGCCAGGTGGCCCTGGAAGCCCTGCTGCTTGAGCAGCGGCGGCAGCTCGTCCAGCGCATCGTTGGCCAGGTGCGCGCTCGTCTCGGGCAGGTACCACAGGTGCGGGTTGACCGGGTCCAGCACGGCCGGGAGCTGCATGCCCTCGGGCAGGTTCCAGCCGTGGGCCGCCAGCAGCAGCGCCTGCCCGCGGCGCTCGTCCGCCTCGACGTAGGCGCAGGCGTCGGCCTCGAGCAGCCGGGCGCCCACGCGCACCAGCCGCTGCAGCGCCGGCTCGAGCTGCTCGGTGCCCAGGAGCTCGTGCGAGAGCTTGAGCAGCGCCGCCTGCTCGTGGACCCGCCGCACCTTCACCTGCTCGTGCAGGCGGGTGCGCGCGATCGCCGTGCCGAGCAGGTAGCCGATCGCCGAGAGGAGCTGGAGCTGCGCCGGGGTGAAGCGGCCGAACTCAGTGGTGGCGACGTTGAGGATGCCGAGCACCTCGTCCCCGCTGTGGAGCGGCACCGAGGCGTGCTGCGCCAGCGAGCGCTTGTCCCCAACCGCGTAGCGCAGGCGGCTGCAGCGGACGACGTTCACCGCCTTGTTGAGCCTGCCCTTGCTGCACAGCTCCTGGCAGGTGCACTCGCCGGACCAGGCCGCGCCGGGGTAGCTGATCGCCGGCGGCAGCTCGTGGCGCGCCGCCAGCCGGAAGGAGCCGCTCTCGTCGCGCAGGAAGATCCACCCGGTCTGCAGGCCCATCAGCTCGACGATGTGCGGCAGCGCGGAGTCCAGCGCCTCGCGGAGGTCGAGCGCGCGGTTGAGCGTCTGCGCCAGCGCATTGACGGTGGTCAGCTCGGCGAGCCGCCGCTGGGAGTCGGGGAGAGCGGGCATATGAGATTGCAGATCATGGTGATTGTAGACTGTAGATTACGGCAGCCGGAGCAATCTGCAATCTGCAATCTGCAATCTACAGTGCGCTTCAGGCTTTCTTGCGGCAGACCCCCACGCCGTCGCGGAGCGGGATGATCACCGACTCGAGCTCCGGGTGGTTCATGATCGCGCGGTTGAACGCCTGGATGCCGCGCACCGTGGGCGCGGGGTCATCGTCCAGCACCAGCGCGTTGCACAGCACGTTGTCCGCGATCAGCACGCCGCCCGGCCGCAGCTTCGGCACACACATCTCCAGCGCCTTGTGCGCGTCGTGCTCGCCCTCCAGGTGGCGCAGGATGTCGAGGAAGATCAGGTCGTAGGTCCCGCGCAGCCCGGCCAGGGTGCTGAACCACTCGCCCTCGAGCTGGATGAAGTGGTCGCCGTACCCCGCCCGCGTCACATAGTCGCGGGCGCGGGCGATGCGCTCGGGGTTGCGCTCGATCGCCGTCAGCCGGCCGCCGGCCGGCACCACCGCCCGCAGCAGCCAGATCGCCGCGTAGCCCGTCGCGGTGCCGATCTCCAGCGCCTCACGCGCGCCGCAGCACAGCGCCAGCAGGTACAGCAGCTGGCCCTCCACTGGCCCAACCAGCGGCCAGCCGTGGACGCGCCCTTCGTGCTCGAGCTCCGCGAGGACCGCAGGACGCGCCGGCATCAGATCGGCCAGATAGTCCTCGATCGCGATGTTGGTAATGTCGTCGCGCATGTCGCTCCTCCTCGCGCGTGTTGACGGCCCCCCGATTGTACCATACTTTGCGGGCATACGCCGCCCCTTTAGGCCGCTCCAGTCACTAATACGCCTCCGTTGACAGCTGATCGCCATCGCGGTATGATGGTTCCCACCCCTCGATACGTGTAGAACTGAGGCCAGCGCATGCATCGCTCCTACCACCGCTGGGAGAGCCCGGCGCTCCGTCGCCCCATGGAGCTCCTCGTCTTCGGCCACGCCGGCGCGCCGGTGATCGTCTTCCCCACCTCGCAGGGGCGCTTCTTCGAGTACGAGGACCGCGGGATGGTCCACGCGCTCTCCCACCACCTCGAGCAGGGCTGGATCCAGCTCTACTGCGTCGACAGCGTCGACTCGGAGAGCTGGTACTGCGGCTGGGCCCACCCGCGCGGCCGCCTCGACCGCCACGACGAGTACGAGCGCTATATCCTCGACGAGGTGCTGCCCTTCATCCGCTCGCAGAACGATAACCCGTTCACCATGGTCCACGGCTGCTCGTTCGGCGCCAGCCACGCCATGCTCATCGCGCTGCGCCACCCCGATCGCTTCAACCGCGTGATCGGCCTCTCCGGCTACTACGATATGCGCCACTTCCTGGACGGCTACTCGGACGAGCAGGTCTACTTCCATAACCCGCTGGACTTCATCGCCGGGGTGCAGGAGGGCGAGTACGCCGAGCAGCTCCGCCGGCTGGATATCATCATGGCCATCGGCCGGGACGACAGCGCCGCGTGGACCAACCAGCAGCTGTCGGACACCCTCTGGAGCAAGGGGATCTGGCACGCCATGCGCTGGTGGGACGGCTGGGCCCACGACTGGCCCTACTGGCAGCAGATGATCACGATCTATATCGCCGGCGCGGGGTAAGGCGTTATCTTTCAGCCGCACGGCGTGCGCGGCCGCCCGCGTGAGCGCTTCGCAGGAGGATGCCGAGGGCCTGCGGCCCTTCACTGAAGAAGAGGAGTTACGCGGTCGTCGCCGGCCGGCCTCCCCGGCGGGGCAGGCGCCGCGCAAGTCGTGTAGTGAGGAGACGGACGTGACCAAGAAGATCGGCATCCTGGTCGGGCGGGAGAACACCTTCCCGCACGCGCTGATCGAGGAGATCAACCGCCGCGACGCCGGCTGCACGGCCGAGTTCGTCAAGCTCGGCGGCACGCGCATGGCCGAGCCCGCCGAGTACGCCGTGATCGTGGACCGCATCTCGCACGAGATCCCCTACTACCGCACCTTCCTCAAGACGGCCATGATCGCCGGCACGTACGTCATCAATAACCCGTTCTGGTGGAGCGCCGACGAGAAGTTCACCGGCGCGACGATCGCCAGCCGCCTCGGCGTCGCCCACCCGCGCAGCGTCGCCCTCCCCTCGCACTCCTACATCCCGGACATCCACCCGGTCGAGTCGCTGCGCAACCTCGTGCCGCGCATCCCGTGGGAGGATCACGTCGAGTACGTCGGCGGCTTCCCGGTCATCCTCAAGCCGCACTCCGGCGGCGGCTTCAAGCAGGTCTTCAAGGTCCACACCCTCGAGCAGCTCTGGGAGGCGTACAACCAGACCGGCACCGAGTGCATGATGCTCCAGGAGTACATCGACTGGGATAAGTACGTCCGCTGCTGGGTCGTGGGCCGCGAGCGCGTCCTGGTAATGAAGTTCGACGTCAACGCCCCCTACCCGCACCGCTACTTCGACGAGCCGGGCTACCTCACCGAGGCCGAGCACGAGCGCGTGGTGCAGGACGCCCTCACGCTCTGCCGCGCCCTCGGCTACGATATGAACACGGTCGAGTTCGCGTTCAAAGACGGCGTCCCCTACGCGATCGACTTCACCAACCCCGCCCCGGACGCCGACTACCACTCGCTCAAGGAGAAGTTCTTCCGCTGGGTCGTCGAGGCCATGGCCGACCTCTGCATCGCCAAGGCTCAGGAGCACCCGCGCCCGGTCCAGAACGTCCGCTGGAACACGCTGCTGCTCGCCGACGCCGGCGAGCCCGTCTAGGGCCTGCTGCGCGCCCGCGCCGGCGGATGTTCTCGCCTGCAGGCGAAAGGGGTGTGGCCGGCAGCCCGGGCGCCCTGCCGGACCCAACCTATGCCCGTCCAGCGTGTGCGCCCGACCAGCCTGTGGGGCAGCGGTCGCGCCCCGTACAGCCAGCCGCCTAGCGGCACGAGGCCCGCCGTATAGCGCGCCGGCATCTGCCGCGGGGGTTTCGGAGAGAAGGCGCCTCGCCGCGCCCCGCCAATCGGGTCCAGGAGTGTCTATGCTCGAAGCCGCCATCGCTCACTACCACGGGCTGCTCGACCCGCCCACAGCCCGCGCCACCGCCGAGCAGCTCGCCGCGGCCCAGCGCGAGCAGGGCCTGTACTTCGGCGAGCGCCCGCTGGTGACGGTGCTGCGCCCGCGCCTGCTCACCGCCGCGCAGTACGATCTGCTCAGCGCCGCCTGCCGGGCCGTCGGCGCGGCCATGGAGCGCCTCGGCGCGGCCATGCTCACCGACCCAGCGCTGCGCGCCGGCGTCGCCCTGACGCCCCACGAGGAGGCGCTGGTCCAGATCGACCCCGGCTACGCCGGCTCGTGCGCCCACTCGCGCATGGACACCTTCCTGACGCTGGACGGCAGCTCGCTCCAGTTCGTCGAGTACAACGGCGAGAGCCCGGCCGCTATCGCCTACGAGGACGTCCTCTCGGCGGTGTTCCTCGAGCTCCCGGTGGTCAGGCGCTTCGCCGAGCGCTACGCCCTCACGGCGCTCCCCGCGCGCCAGCGCCTGCTCGACACGCTCCTCGACGCCTGGCGGCAGTTCGGCGGGAGCCAGCCGCCCCGCATCGCCATTCTGGACTGGCACGGCCTCCCGACCCGCTCCGAGTTCCTGCTCTTCCAGCGCTACTTCCATGAGCACGGCCTCGAGGCCGCTATCTGCTCCCCCGACGACCTCGCCTACCGCGACGGGCGGCTCTACGCCACCGCCTACGAGCTGCTGGGCGCCGATACGGCCGCCGCAGCGGAGCCCTTCCCGATCGACCTGGTCTACAAGCGCGTCCTCACCAGCGAGCTGCTGACCCGCTACGGCCAGGACTCCCTCGAGCACCCGCTCATGCGCGCCTACGCCGCCGGCAAGGTCTGCGTCGTCAACTCCTTTCGGGCCAAGCTGCTGCACAAGAAGGCGATCTTCGCACAGCTCACCGACGATAGCCTCAGCGACCTCTTCACCCCCGAGCAGCGCGCGGCGATCGCCCGCCACGTCCCCTGGACGCGCCTGGTGCGGCCGGGGAGCACCACCTACCAGGGCGAGCGCATCGATCTGCTGGAGTTCGCCCGCAGGAACCGCGACCGGCTGGTGCTGAAGCCGAACGACGAGTACGGCGGCAAAGGGGTCGTGATCGGCTGGGAGACGAGCGCCGAGGCGTGGGAGCGGGCGCTCGCCGAGGCCCTCCAGACGCCGGCGATCGTCCAGGAGCGCGTCACGATCGCCTACGAGGACTACCCGGCGCTGATCGACGGCGAGCTGCACATCGGCCGGCGCCTGGTGGACACCGACCCGTTTATGTTCGGCGGCGACGTCCAGGGCACGCTCTGCCGCCTCTCGACCGTCACGCTCCTCAACGTCACGGCCGGCGGTGGGTCGACCGTCCCGGTGTTCGTGGTAGACGAGAGATGACCGCGGCGACCACAGCTTCCTTCGGCGCGCGCCGCCCGCCGTTCGCCCGGGCGTCCCCGCCCGCCGCGTGGTCCCGCCCGCGTTCCGCCGCCGTCACGCCGTTCGCACGACCGACATCGCGCCGTCGGGCGCCTCGCACGAAAGGTGTCCGCTATGACTTCCTACAACCCCGCTTCACCCAATTTCCCCTTCACGATCGGCATCGAGGAGGAGTACCAGGTCGTTGACCCGGAGACGCGCGAGCTGCGCTCGTACATCACCCAGATCCTGGAGCGCGGCCGCATGATCCTGCGCGAGCAGATCAAGCCCGAGATGCACCAGAGCATGGTCGAGGTCGGCACGCAGCCGTGCCGCACCGTGCAGGAGGCCCGCGCCGAGGTGGTGCGGCTGCGGAGCACGATCGCCGGGCTCGCGGGCGCCCACGGGCTGCGGATCATCGCCGCGGGCACCCACCCGATCTCCTCGTGGATGAGCCAGGAGATCACCCCCTTCGAGCGCTACAAGGGCGTGGTCGAGGAGATGCAGCAGCTGGCCCTCCAGCTCCTGATCTTCGGCATGCACGTCCACGTCGGGGTGCCCAACGACGAGGTGGCGATCGAGCTGATGAACGTCGCGCGCTACTTCCTGCCGCACATCCTCGCCCTCTCGACCTCCTCGCCGTTCTGGATGGGCCGCAACACCGGCTTCAAGTCCTACCGCAGCGCGATCTTCTCGAACTTCCCGCGCACCGGCATCCCGCCCTCGTTCCACTCCGCCGCCGAGTTCCAGAGCTATGTCAACCTGCTGATCTCCACGCACTGCATCGACGACGCCAAGAAGATCTACTGGGACCTGCGGCCGCACCCCTACTTCGGCACGCTCGAGTTCCGCGTCTGCGACATCGCCACCCGCGTCGACGAGTGCATCGCGCTCGCCGGGCTTATGCAGGCGCTGATCGTCAAGCTCCACCGCATGTTCGCGGAGAACACCACCTTCCGCATCTACCGCCGCGCGCTGATCACCGAGAACAAGTGGCGCGCCCAGCGCTGGGGGCTGGACGGCAAGCTGATCGACTTCGGCAAGCGCGCCGAGGTGGACGCGCGCGCGCTCGCGCACGAGCTGGTGGCGTTCGTCGACGAGGTGCTGGACGAGCTCGGCAGCCGCAGCGAGGTCGAGTACATCCTCAAGATCGTCGAGGGCGGCACCAGCGCGGACCGCCAGCTGGCGGTGTTCCGCGAGACGAACGACCTGCGCGCGGTGGTGGACAATCTGATGGCCGAGACGATGGAGGGCGTGCCGGTCTACGCCGGGCAGCAGTAGAGGGTCGCCAGGCCGCCTCAGCGCTCGGTCTGGTCGAACTGCCGGACCAGCGCCGTCACGAACTGCGCCGCGCGCTCGAGCAGCGCCGGGTCCACCTGGTCCGGCGCGTCGGCGGCGCTCGCCTGCAGCGGGACGCGCCCGGCGGCGTCGAGGCACATCACGCCGAGCGTGCGCAGCCCTGCCGCCCGCAGCGCCCCCGCGAGGGTGGTGCCGCCGCGGTACACCCGCGGGCCGACCTCGTTCTGCGGGTCGAGGCCCACCGTATGTGCCCGCTCGAGGATCAGCGGGTCGGCGCCGAGCCTGCGCGGCCCATCGCCGCCGCTCACGAAGCACAGCGACCCGGCCCCGATCCCCTCGATGCCGATGAACAGCGTCTCCTCGCGGTCGAACGGGTAGCGGCGCAGCATGTCCTCCAGCCCCCCGCGGGTGCTGACGGAGCCGAGCGCCGCGACCCACAGCTCCACGCTCTCCAGCTGGCCCAGCGCCTCGGCGGCCGAGAGCAGCGTCGCCAGCGCGCCCGCGTGGCTCACCGCCCCGGGCGAGTACGGCGCGCGGGCGGCGCGCAGCTCGGCGCCCGCCAGAACGAGCAGGTAGGCGGCCGGGAGCGCCTGCGCGTACCAGAGCGCCCGCCGCGCCTCGAGCGGCAGGTCCGCCAGCCCGCCAGCCGCCAGCAGCACGATCGCCACACCGGCGATCAGCCGCCCGCGCGCCGCCCGGCCGTTCGACAGGAGCGCCCGGCCCACCCGCCCGAGCGCCGGGGGCGACTCGAGCGGCGCCAGGAGCACCACCCGCCAGCGCCGCAGCTCGGCCGCGGCCCGCGTCGCGATCACGTTCTGGCTGGTGCCGCGCCGGCCGATCAGGCCCCCGCCGCGGCGCAGCAGAACCGCCGCCAGGCACATGTTCCACAGCGACAGCAGCAGCGACGGCAGCGGGAGCCAGAAGTAGAGCGCCACCGCCAGGCAGGCCAGCAGCGCCACGAGCAGGGTGTCCCAGCCCGAGGTCGGCGTGGCGCGGAAGGCGTCGGCCGAGACCGACATGCCGGCTCGGCGCAGCCGCCCGTCCAGGTACGCGGCCGCCTTCGCCTCCGCCAGCGAGGTCGGGCGCCGCGGGCCGATCTCGCCCGCGATGCGCAGCATAGCCTCGTAGGGATCCTCGCGCAGGCGCCGCGCGGTCCACCCCACCGTATCGTCGGCAGCAGGGCCATCGCTCCCAGCGCTGATGGCGGGCCGGCGTGCAGGCTCCATCCCTCTATACTCCCCTAGCGGACGTAGTACCGGTACTTTTTCACGGTGGGACCAAAAACCCATTGTATATGGCCTTCTCACATGGCATTATACCTGTGCGAAGACCTCAATCGACGCAGCACAACACTCGAAACAAAGGAGGTGACAAACATGCTTCGCAGCTTCTTCGCCAAGGAGGAGGGCCAGGGTCTGGTCGAGTACGCGCTCATCCTGGTGCTCATCGCTATCGTTGTTATTGGTATCCTGACCCTCCTGGGCAACCGCGTCAGCGCTGTGTTCAGCGAGATCAACGAGGGTCTGAACCCGTAATCGCCCATCCTCTTTGGAAGCACAGCGCCCCGCCAGTACTGGCGGGGCGTTGTGTTTTTCTGATCGCGGTATGCGGGCGGCAGCGGGGCCGTCACACGCAGACAGCCCCGCCGACACAGCTGGTTCGGCCTAGGGCAGCTCCTCGCCGTAGCGCCAGCGGTAGTAGTGCCTGCCCACGTTGCCCATCTCGACCCGCCAGCCGGGCGGGTTATCCGGCAGATAGGTCAGCACCCGCCGCTGGAACATCTGCACCAGCACGTCGCGCTCCACGCCGCCCACCCGCACGCGGGTCCAGTACGGCTCGCTCACCGGGTAGCCGAGCGTGAACAGCCAGTCGATCACGGCGCCGGTCTGCAGCCGCCCGCCCTCGTACACCGCGCCGCGGGCGTTCAGGAAGTCCCAGAAGACCGCCGGGATGTTGTGGCCGGTCTCGGGGACGTAGTGGACGAAGCGCGTCTCAGGGCGCTGCGGGCCGCTGTAGGTCCCCACCGTCCCCGAGCGGTCGATCGTCTCGCCCGGCAGCTGCCCGACCTTGTTCTCCGCCGACTGCATAACAACCGCGCCGAAGCTGGCGTAGGTCGGCGCGTTGGGATCTGTGGCGTCGCCGGCCACCGGGATATCGGCCGGACCACGCAGCAGATACTCGTTGTCGCCGATCTGCGCGCGCCCGGTGATCATCTCCATCACCAGCAGGCCCGATGTCACAAACCAGCGGCTGCTGCGGTCGCCCGCCGGATCGTTGATCTCCATCCGGCCCTTGTCGAAGTACTGCACCTGGCGCAGCCCGCTGGCCGCCTGGAAGTAGCCCTCTGCGCGCGCCAGCCCGCCCTCCGGCCCCCAGAGCCAGCTGCGCTGCACGCTCCCCTCCGCGACCACCCGGTCGGTGCGCTGCCAGACCTGCTCGAAGGCGTCGTCGGCGAACCCCACGACCCGCCCGTCGATCAGCGGCGCCAGATGCGTGTCCCCCTGCGCCAGGAACGTCTGCGGCGTCGGCGGCGTCGGCGTCGTATCGAAGATCACCGAGGTGTTCGTCGGCGCGGGGGTGTCCTGCGGCTGCTCGGTCGGAGCGCCCGGCACTGTGGGCTGCGGCGCAACCACCGGCTGCGGCGACCGGCCACACTCCTGGTCCGGCAGACACTGCTGCAGCACCAGGTCGTAGCGGATGAACTGGTTGCCGATGTCGCCGGTGTTCTTGACCTGCACGTAGTAGAAGCCGTCCGCCTGCGGGACGAAGCGGATCTGCGAGTCGAGCGAGCCCTCGATATCGTCGTTGAAATCGAGCAGCGTCACCCCGTCGCGGTCGGTCAGCACCAGGAGCGTGTCGGCGCCGGCCTCGGTCTGGTTGTTGAAGTCCGGGTTGTTGCGGTACGGCCGCGTGTCGGTGTAGATATAGTAGGTCTTGCCAGTCTTGCCGAAGAAGCGCACCCAGTCGGCGTCGCCGTCCGGGCAGAGCGTCCGCCGCGGCTGGATCTCGTTCGAGAGGATCAGCTTGGCCTGCTCCGGCAGCCCGTCGGGCTCGAACAGGTCTGCGCAGACCTCCGCGACGGTGGGGGGCGTCGGCCCGTAGCTCTCGGAGTTGATGATGAAGGTGTAGGTGAGGTTGTCGCCGCCGACGTTGGCGGTATCCGCCACCCGGACGTAGTAGATGCCGTCGCGCGGGGCCCGCCAGGACTGGATGCGCGGGCGGATGTCGCGCGGCGGCGTCGGGGCCGGCGGCGGGGTGCGGGCGAAGAAGTCATCGTTCGCGGTGAGCCGGTTGCCGTCCTCGTCGTACAGCTCGAGCGACAGGTCCAGCCCGAGATCCATATGCAGGATGTCGAGCGTGTAGACCTTGCCGCCGATCGCGGCGAAGCGGAACCAGTCGACATCCCCCCGGTGGCAGATACCGAAGCGCTGCTCGACGTCCACCAGCACCAGCAGCGCCCCGGCGCGGTCATCGGCCGGGTCGCGGTTGCCCTCCGGGCAGGCCGGGCCCACCGTCGGGGTGGGGGTGATCGTGAGCGTCGGCGACGGCGTTGGCGTCGGAGTCGCGCCGGCGACGATGAAGCGCGCGAAGGCGGAGATGTTGAAGCTGTTCGGCGCTGGATCGCCGACCGAGGTCTTCTGCCCGCTGGCCGTGGTCTGGAAAGTGTACGTCCCCGGCGTGATCGTCGACGGGGTGTTCACCTGGATGGCCAGCACGACCGTCTGGCCGTTCTCGAGCGCGAACTGGCCGGGGTTCGACACTGTGACGCCCTGCGGGAGCCCGGAGAAGCTGGGGGTGACGTTGTAGTAGCCGACCGAGGCGTTGCTGATCCGCACGTAGATCGTGAACAGATCGCCGGCGTTCACCGTCGGCGGGTCCGCGGGCGGGATAGGATCGTTGCCGTTAGCGTCAGTGACCTGCGTGATCGTGAAGAGCGTCGCCTGTGCCTGGACGCTGGATGGGGCAGGCCGCAGAGCGAAGAGGCATACGAGGGTCAGTGCCAGAACCGTGATCGCAAGGTTCCGCAGGTGCGTACGTGGCGGTATCACAGGTGGTGGCCTCCCCTCCAGAACTCTCAGGGAAACTGCGGCGATTATAGCACATTGTGGTGGCGTGGAGGCGCGGCTGCGTCGCACGGCCGCGTGTCTCGCGATTGACGGATCTCGCAAGCTGTGCTATAGTCGCGCCTGACGACTACGTTCGAGAGGCACCGCCAGTGTCCGCACGCAGCAACAGCTTCTACTTTTGGTATTTTGCCAGCCGAAAAGTGGACTGGTTGCTTCGCGTTGACTAACTGGCCGGGTGGCAAAAGATCCAGAGGGCGTGGAGCAACGGGCTCCGCGCCCTTTCTGATTCTGCGAGCAGAGCAAGGAGTTGGACGAGATGACCCTCTACTGCCGCGGCGTGCGCGGCGCAACCACCGCAGATGCCAACACCCGCGAGGCGATCCTCGAGGCGACGCGCGACATGCTCGAGCGGCTGATCGCGGCCAACGGGATACGCCAGGAAGACGTCGCCAGCGCGATCTTCAGCACAACCCAGGATCTCAACGCCGAGTTCCCGGCCGTGGCGGCGCGCGAGCTCGGCTGGACCGAGGCGGCGCTGCTGAACACGCACGAGATGGCCGTGCCCGGCAGCCTCCCGCGCTGCATTCGCGTGCTCATCCACTGGAACACCACCCGCAGCGCGAGCGAGATCGTCCACGTGTACATCCGCGGCGCCCGTTCGCTGCGGCCGGACCGCGCGCTCGCCGCCGAATCTGCGGCTGACTCAGCCACGCCATGAGCCGCGCACGCAGGAGGGCACCCGCCCTCTTTCTTTATTCCCGTTCGCCCGGCCGCGTCCCAGCGCCGTCGGCAGATGCTCGAAGGAGAAGTCTGATGACAGCCCTCGACCTGACACGCCCCACCGGCCAGCACACGCGCCGCGGCGATCGGACGTACCGGGCCAGCCGGCACGCCCACCCGATCGAATACTTATTACCACTCGTAAAGGAGAGCACCCCCATGATCGTCGTCATGCGAAGCACCGCCACCGAGGAAGATCTCGCCGCTGTGATCGCGCGCCTGGAGGAGCACGGGCTCACCGGGCGGGTCACCTACGGCGAGGAGCGCAACATCGTCGGCGTGATCGGCGCCAACATCCCGCCCACGCTGCGCGAGGAGCTGGAGCTCCTCAACGGAGTCCAGGAGGCGGTGCGCATCACCCGCCCGTACAAGCTCGCGGCGCGCGAGTTCCACCCCCACAACACGGTCGTCGATGTCTGCGGCATCCCCGTCGGCGGGCCGGGCTGCGTGATCATCGCCGGGCCGTGCGCGGTCGAGAGCGAGGAGCAGATCGTCACCACCGCCCGCGCGGTGCGAGCGGCCGGCGCGACCATGCTGCGCGGCGGGGCGTTCAAGCCGCGCTCCTCGCCCTACACCTTCCGCGGCCTCGGCGAGCAGGGCCTCAAGCTGCTGGCGCTGGCGCGCGAGGAGACCGGCCTGCCGGTCGTGACCGAGGTGATGACCCCCACCGACGTCGAGCTCGTGGCGCGCTACGCCGACGTGCTGCAGATCGGGGCGCGCAACATGCAGAACTACCAGCTGCTGGAGGAGGTCGGCCGGACGGGGATGCCGGTGCTGCTCAAGCGCGGCCTGTCGGCGACCTTCGAGGAGTGGCTGCTCTCGGCCGAGTACATCATCGCCCAGGGCAACCCGAACGTCATCCTGTGCGAGCGGGGCATCCGCACCTTCGAGACCGCGACGCGCAACACCATGGACCTCAACGCGGTCGCGCTCGCCAAGCGCCGCACGCACCTGCCGATCATCGCCGACCCGTCGCACGGCACCGGCAAGTGGTACCTGGTGCAGCCGCTGGCGCTCGCAGCCCTGGCCGCCGGCGCCGACGGCATCATCGTCGAGGTGCACCCCGACCCGGACCGGGCCACGTCGGACGGCGGCCAGTCGCTCACCTGCGAGAACTTCGCCGCGCTCGTGCCGCAGCTCGCGTCGGTGGCCGGCGCCGTCGGGCGCGCGATTGTGGCGCAGGAGGTGGCGGCGGGCAGGTAGCGTGCTTCGGCACAGGCGCGCCGGGAATTTCAGCCGCAGATCATCGACGACCGGCCACCGAGGGGAGGGTGGTCGGTCGTCAACTGTACCAGAATGCGGTTCGCGGCCGCCGGCCTGGCTGCAGCGGGCAGGGGCGCGAGCGGCTACCCGGCGCCCAGCAGCTCCTCGGCCTCGATGATCGCCTGGGCGATATCCTTCATCTTGGCGCGCTTGTCCCGCGCCCGCTGGCGCAGCCGCTCGTAGGCGTCGCGCTCGCTGAGGCCGAGCCGCTGCATGAGGATCCCCTTGGCGCGCTCGATCAGCTTGCGCGCCTCGAGCGACTCCTCGAGCTCCAGCACCTGCGTGCGCAGGCTCTGCAGCTCGCGGAAGCGCGCCAGCGCGATGTTGATCGCAGGCGAGAGCTCGGCCTCGTTGACCGGCTTGACCAGATAGCCGAGCGCGCCGGCGATCTCCGCCTTGCGGATCGTATCGCGGTCCGTGTAGGCCGTCAGCATGAGGATCGGTGTCGGGCGGTTGGAATTGATGCGCGAGGCGGCCTCGGTGCCCTCCATCTCGGGCATCCGAATGTCCATGATGATCAGGTCTGGGCTCAGGCGCCCGGCGAGGTCGATCGCCTCGGTCCCGGTGCGCGCGACACCGATCACATCGTAGCCGAGACTTTTGAGCTGCTCTTCAAGCGTCAGCGCGACGAGATCGTTGTCCTCGGCGACGAGAATACGCGTGGCGGCCATGGTGTACCTTCTTGGCTGAGCGACCTGGCCCAGGGGGTAAGCCGTGCGCTTACTCCGGCGCCTCAATTCCCCTTGATCATACCACAGATCGCGAGGGTTGTGGAAGGCCCGCGCCGCCGGAACCATGCTGAAATGATTACGATCCTATCACAATTGCCGCCTGCACGACGGCGGCCGTGACGGCGTGGTGATGCGGCGGAGTCCGGCGCGGGTACACCCGGTTGCTGAGCAGCACGACGATCAGGCGGCGGGCGGGGACGACGACGATCGCGGGGCCGGTGAAGCCGGTGTGCCCGAACGCGCGCGGCGGCGGATCGCCCATGAAGTTCGGGCGGTCGAGCATCCAGCCCAGCCCGCAGGCCAGGTTGAGGCCGGGAGTCCAGCTCCGCGTCGCAAGCGCGACCGTCTCCGGGCGGAGCAGGCGCGGTGGAGCCGCCCCGGCGATAGCTTCAGGCCCCACGAGCCGGCGGCCGGCGGAACCCTCGGCCGGCGCGCCCGCCAGCCAGGCGCTGCAGAAGCGGTAGAGATCGGCGGCAGTGCTGAACAGACCGGCGTGGCCGGCGACGCCGCCCAGGGCGTAGGCGCTCTCGTCGTGGACGCTGCCGTGGACGAGCCGCATGCGCCAGGTGTCGTCGCGCTCCGTCGGGGCGATGCGCCCGAGCAGGTGCCGGGGCGGGCAGAAGCCCGTCTCACGCAGCCCGAGCGGCTCGATGACCAGCCCGCGCAGCGCCTCGTCCAGCGGCGCCCCGTAGATCCGCGCGACGATCTCGCCGAGCAGCAGGGAGTTGATGTTGGTGTACGCCACCTGCGTGCCGGGCGGGCACTTCTGCGGCGCGGCGTACACGGCCCGCATGAGCGCCTCGCGGCCCGCGCGCGCCAGCGGCGCCAGCCGCAGGTCGAGGCCCGAGGTGTGGGTCAGCAGGTGCTGGACGAGCACATCCCGCGCGCGGAGCTCGGGGAGATAGGCGGCCGCGGGGGCGGCCAGCTCGAGGGCGCCGGCCTCGTACAGCCGCAGCGCAGCGGTTGCGGTGAAGATCTTGGTGAGCGAGGCGACGTCGTAGAGCGTGTCCACGCTCACCGGCCGCGAGCCGGGGTCGGCGTACATGGTCGTGCCGTAGGCGCGCAGGTGGCGCAGCTCGCCCCCCACAGCCACGAGCACGACCGCGCCGGGAAACACGCGCCGCGCGATCGCCTCCTCGACCAGCGAGTCGATCTCGGGGATCGCCGGCGTCACTGCACCGGGGCGCAGGCCGGCCGCTCCGTCAGCCACGGCTGGAACTCGATGTTATCGCCCACCGCCTCACCGCGCCCGTCGGCGTGGCGGTCCGGCTCGTACGGGCCGGTTTCGCTCTCCCACCAGTTGCCGCGCATGTCCAGCGCGACCTCGCTCGTCGCACCGCGGCCGATGCCGAACTCGAGGTAGATCGGGATAATCGGCGGCGTGTGCTTCTCGATCGCGTTGTCGCGCACCTGGAGCAGCGGCAGGCCCGGGACCTGCGGCAGCGTCCCGCGCACGCTCAGGCCGTTGGAGCCGCCTATCAGCGCGTTGCACGTGATCGCCCCCTGGAGCGGCCCGTTCGTCACCAGCGTCAGGTCCGGGCCATCCTGGCCGACCAGCAGGTTGCGCTGGATATCGAGGTTGACGACGTCGACCGCGCTCTGGCTGGAGATCTGCACCGGGGGATTGCCGGCCGCCATGCGGTTGCCGCCGATCCGGTTGCCGGTCAGGGTCAGGCTGCCGCCCATCGGGTAATCGATCTCGAGCGCGGCGCCGTACGGCATATCGTTCCCGGCGATCTCGGTGTCGCTCACCGTGACCGAGCCGCCGGCGACGCGGATGTGGCCGCCGTTGTTGCTCACGCGCCCGCCGCGCAGCGCGAAGCTGCTGCCGTCGCTGGCGATCAGCGTGCCGCCGGCGCCCCCGCCGCTGATCTCCACGTGGTCCAGCACGATCGAGCTCCCGGGGCGGCCGAAGATCCCCTCCCAGCGCGGCCGATCGGCGCCGACGAAGCGCACCGGCCGGTCCGGCTGGCCGAGCGCGAAGACCTGCCCGTCGACGAACAGCGAGACGCCAGGGCCGAGCCGGACCTCGACCCCCGCCTCGATGATCAGCGAGGCACCCGGGGCGATCTGAGTGTCCCGCCCGAGCACGACCGGGCTGTCGGCGGCGGTCCAGTAGGTGGTGCCGCGAATGACATCGACCGGCACGGCGGTCGGAGGGAGCGGCGTGCGTGTCGGCGGCGGGCCGCTGGAGGCGGACTGGACCGGCGCGCTGGTCGGCGGCGGCTGAGTTGGCGGCGCCACGGTGGGCGGCGCCACAGTGGGCGGCTGGGTCGGCGCCACAGTCGGCACCGGCTGCGTCGCGGTGGGCATGCCGGCCGGCGGCGTCGCCGCGTCCCCAGGAGTCGCGGCCGCCGTTGCCCCGTCCACGGTCGGCAGCACGGTGACTCCGGCCTGGCCGCCAGGCGCCGGATAGCCTGTCGGCTGGTTCACCACACCGCCGGCGGGCGCGCCCTCAGTGCCGGGCGCAGCCGTCGGGCGGGGGAGCGCATCGGTCGGCGACGGGCCCGCGGGCGCGAGCGTCGGCTCGACCGGCTCGGGATACGGCGGCACGCTGGGCACAACCGCCGACGTCGCTTCCGGCAGCGCGGGCGGCGTGTCGGACGGCACAACTATTGCCGTACTGAGGGGAGTAGGAAGCGCCGCGGTGGCTGGCGCTGGGGTGTCCACCTGCGCCACCTCGCCAGCTTCGCGCTGCGACGGCGGGAAGAGCACGGCGAGCAGAATCGCGACCACCAGAAACAGGACCGCAGCGATCAGGATGAGCGTGTCGCGATTCAGCTGAATCGTTAGCGTGCGAGGGCCGGGTTCGTCTGGCGGCTGATCGTTGGGGTCCAAAGACACCTCCACAAAGCCGTCGCGGCGTGCGGCGCAGCGGGCCAAGCCGAAACGCATCTTATCATACTGGCTGTGGCTCCGCAACGCAACTGAGATCCTGCTCGGGCGTGAGTACGTTATAATTGATGGAAATCGCGGCGTGCGGATGTGAGCGGGCCGGAGATGCCAGCCCTCACTTCCCGCCGCCCACTCAATCGAAACCTATTGAATGCCTATGCGCATCGCAAGCACACTCCCATCGCAGCGCGCGGCTGACTCCCTGAGCACGCGGGCCAAGGTGTTCTGGACGCTCGGGAACGCGCTCATGCTGCTCGGCGCCATCCTGCTGATGTACGTCGGCGGGCTGTACGCCCAGGCCGAGTACGGGCGCTACGCAGCGCGCGGGGACACCGATGTGCCGCCACCCCGAGCCGTCGCCATACCCGAGCCAGCGGCGCTCGGCGGGCAGCGCGAAACCGAGCCACCGCCGTTCGTCGCCCCGCTGCTCAACACCACCATCGCCGAAGGGCGGATCGTGAGCGACGTCCCGAAGGAGAGACCCGGCAGCGTCGCGACCGTCTCACGGATCGTGATCCCCAGCATCGGCGTGGACTCGAAGGTCGTCGAGGTCGGCTGGGAGATCCAGCAGACCGAGCAGGGCGAGGTGGCCGTGTGGCAGGTCGCCGAGTACGCCGTCGGGCAGCACCGCGGCTCGGGCAACCCCGGCGAGGGCGAGAACATCGTGCTTGCGGGGCACGTCGGGGGATACGGCAAGGTCTTCAAGGACCTGATCGCCGTCAAGCCGGGCGACAGCATCACCCTCTACAGCAAGGGCCAGCAGTACCTGTACATCGTCGAGGAGCAGGTGATCGTGAAGGAGGAGGGCGTCTCCCCCGAGCAGCAGGCGGAGAACGCGCGCTACATCGCCCCGACCGGGCGCGAGGTGGTGACCCTGGTGACGTGCTGGCCACCGCGCGGCCCCGAGAAGTTCGCCTACCGGGTGATCGTGCGCGCGGTACCCTTCGGGGCAGCCACCGAGCAGCAGAGCACGCTGAGCAACTGGGCGATCCGCTGAGAACCGAGAACCCAGGACGGAGAACCC